>Ga0247727_10001329_pt1 | contig 59151 bp, 60 predicted proteins | sample WisWelCaveWW1625_FD_202498 | JGI IMG/M metagenome (GOLD analysis project Ga0247727, IMG submission 202498) | Biofilm microbial communities from Wishing Well Cave, Virginia, United States - WW16-25 | ecosystem: Environmental > Aquatic > Deep subsurface > Groundwater > Cave microbial mat | place...
CCTCATTCTACCCTCAGGAGACGACCCCCATTTTGTTGTGAGTGCGCGTACGCGCACTCACAACAAAACACCACTCCCAAAAGCCATGGGACTGGTTAAGATAAGTGATCCAAGTTGGGAAGATTCCTCAGCCCTGATACCGTCGTCCCAGGTTTTGCCAACCCGCAGAACCTGAATCGCTTTGGGTATGTGCTGAACAATCCCGTGCGGTACGTTGATCCCAGCGGGCATGTGTGCACCGACCCTGACGATCCCACGCCAAGTTGCTCAAGCGGTAATCCCTATCCAAATAATACAAATCCACTAGGGGATGCGCCCGTTGTCTATCCTCCCAATCCGCTTGACGATGGGCCGGAGGTAGATGAGGTTGGTGGCAACAACTTGAGTACCGGAGACGATTCAAGTAGCCTGGATATTCTCATAGAGATACTTAATGATATATTGAATCCGAACGTGGTAATAGGCCCCATACTATTTCCCGTTGAATCACCTGATTCGATAATCCTTCCTGCCCTTTGGAAACCAAAACAAAGAGGAGATGATGCTACCTGGAATGCTTTAGCGTGGATACTCGGAATTGATGTTAGATTATTGAGAAAAAATGTGGAAGATTGTAAATATTCCGCAGGCATTCCAGGCGGTGAGAGTGTAGAGATTGATGACCAAACAGGTAATATTATCTATAATGGAGAGGTTATTGGTAATGCAATAGACGGCTGTTGATTTGAAAAGTATCCTTCATAGGAGTCGAAGATGGAAGCCGACAAAACTGAATCTGAAGTTTTCACCACTGTTGGTATTCGAATATTTGCGCCGGGTTTGTTACCTGAAGACGTGACCAGAAATCTACAGATATTGCCTGACCATGCACATCATCAAGGGGATTATCCGCGAAATAATCCGAAATATTCGGCATACAAGCATGGCATGTGGTCTCTAAAGTCTAAGATATCTGAAAAAGAATCCCTTGAGTCTCATCTGGATAATTTGCTATCGATTTTGGAGCCGAAACGCTCGTATATTAATTTGCTAGCACAAGATGCCACAGTCGATTTTTACTGTGTTCTTTACTCTCAAAGCGGGTTTCAACTTTCACCGCAAATATTGAAGAGAATTGGCGATCTTGGGGCTACATTCGGTGTAGTTCTTTATGGTGATGATGATGAAACTCCGCGACAATCCATAACAAACCCCGATTCTGATTAAGTTTGCTCGGCTGAGTCCATGAAGTGGACAAGAACTCGGGAGGCGCTGTCACAAAAACGACCGTCTACTACCCCGCCGCGGGCGCGATGCGCATCAATGGTACGCTCTATTACACCCTGAAAGATCATCTCGGTTCAGCCAGCGTCGTGACCGAATCCACGGGCGCAGTTCTTGGCGAACAGCGTTATTACCCGTTTGGTGAAACACGTCTGGCAACAGGTAGCATGTTTACGGATCGTTTGTTTACCGGTCAACGCGCGATGGCTGGTTTGGGAATCTATCACTACGGAGCAAGATTCTATTCACCCAAATTGGGGAGATTCCTCAGCCCCGACACCATCGTGCCGAGTTTTGCCAACCCGCAGAACCTGAATCGCTTTGGGTATGTGATAAATAACCCTGTTCGTTATACTGACCCGACTGGGCATGTGTGCACGGATCCGGACGATCCCACGCCGAGTTGCGAAGGCGGAGGTCCCCCGCCGCCGAATACTCCCGCTCCCCTGGGGGATGCGCCTGTTGTGTATCCTCCCGATCCGCTAGACCCTGGTCAGGAGGAAGATGATCCAACGCCTGCTCCTAATATCCCCTTACCTGCGGGAGATTCCTGTTCTGGCTCTAGTTGCCCAATAGTCTCAAATTTTCCGGACGGACCATCTTGTAGTTTGGTGAACCCTTATTGTTCATATTATTCAGAATTACCTGAACCATACCCATGGTTGCCGGATTATTTCGCTCTGGGAGCAGGTGCGCCTGTTCTCTGGATTTTAGGTATTGATGCGGTATTCACATTTGATAAATATGGCAGGATTTATTTTGGGGCAGGACCTAGTGCTGGTACATCCTACGTGGGATTGGATGTAAATGTAAGCGCCAGTTTCGGTTATATTATCGATAGTAATACCACTGCTGACGAAGCGCATTCTTTTATTTCAGAATGGTCTGGCGGCGGGTGCGCAGGATTTGGACCAGGATTGTGTGTAGTTACTGGAGATCCGTTCGGTGGTGATCTCGATAACCCAAATAATTGGGCAGTTCAGGTAGGAGGCTTTACTCCTCAAGTTGGTGTCGCATTTCCTTACAGTTGGCAAATTTATCCTTAATAATTTTCGTAAAATTTATTATCAGAAACAGGAGGTTTCGATGTTTGGATTAACAAATGATGATTTATTTGCTGTTGTTTGGTATGGTATATGCCTAATAGCCTTTTTATACTCCCTATCTACCTATGGATACATGGTTTGGTTTAAGCCAGAAGATTTCATGAAATTGGATGAGGAAAAGAAAAAGAATTCACCACGATGGATTAGATTCTTTATGATGTCCACCACAGCTCTCCAAGATTTGTGGATGGTAAGAATTACATACTTATTAATCTGTATAATGATATTGTTTAGTTTAGCGCTATTAATTTTACGGGCGTTATAAGTACACCGTAAAGTAAGTAATAGAAAGGTTTTGACAAGACCTCCGGTGTCACAGTCACGAAAACGACCGTGTACTACCCCGCCGCGGGAGCCATGCGCATCAATGGGACACTGTACTACACACTCAAAGATCACCTGGGTTCTGCCAGCGTCGTGACCGATTCAACCGGCGCAATCGTCGGCGAGCAAAATATTATCCCTTCGGCGAGACGCGCCTCTCGACGGGCAGTATGTTTACGGATAGACTGTTCACCGGGCAACGCGAGATGACGGGACTCGGCATCTATCAGCGCTCGCGCTACGAGCAAACAATGTATTGAATTGAAAAAAAAAGTGACCGTCAGTTTTGAACTGACAGTCACTTTCATCCCTCGATCTTCACTTCCCCCGGGTCATCGTCCAGTTTCAAGCCGCGCAGGGCGTCGTCCATAGAGATTGATACCCACGAAAAAAATCGGGGTCTTTCGACTCCGATCAAACTGCTATGGCTTGTTCATTGATCACCTGCTCCCAGAACGGCATGACCTGTTTCGTTTTGATTTCACTGGGAGTAAAGCCCTGCGCCTGAACCGGCTCCAAAATTCTAGCAGCCGCGACACCGAGCAATTCCAGGCGCTGGCGTTGGTTGTAGTTTTTCCAATCATTCGAAATCACAATTAAGTCAATGTCACTGCCTTCACGCGCCGTCCCAGCCGCCTGGGAACCGTACAGCAGAACACGCTCCGGGCGAATCCCGAGCGCTTCGAGTTGAGCGCGATATCGTTTGATTATTTGTTTAAGTTCGGGTGTTGTTTTAACCATTGGACGAGTTCCGTTGTTTGGATCAAATAATCACGGGCTACTGATTCTAGATAATCCCTCAGTGAACGCTGCAAATCATCAGGGTAACGACTGGGAATACTTGCGGATTGATTTTGCCAATAAAGTCGAGATGGTTCTGTGAGAGATCTACGTTGCCTTTCTTGACAAGATAGATCAAATCATGCGTTTTGATCAGCAAAGTTTGTGTGACTTCTGCGACGTGAGCCTTGAGTAATTTTTCCAGGGCAAGATGACAGAGAAAGATCACGTATAAATATCGCCCGGTTGTCAACATATGGTGGGCGGTATCTAAATCATAATCCGTTAGGGCGATCCGATTTTCTGTGTCTTTACGCACCTTTATAATCCTTCGCTAAATTATACCTTTCAAAAACATGATTGCAACAGGGTCCTCAATGGAGGCTTTGAACTATCCTTCGATCTTCACTTCCCCCGGGTCGTCGTCCAGTTTCAAGCCGCGCAGGGCATCGTCCATGCTGATGGAGTCGGCGTGGCGCATGCCAGCGGCGGGAGTGCCGCAATAGGGACAGATATTCCACGGCAATTCCATGAAGCGGTTGCAGTTCTCGCAGGTCTTCTTTAATTTTGTGTGGCAGTTCGGGCATACCTGCCAGTCATCTTTCACGCGGCGTTCACAACCCGGGCAAAGAGGCAGGTCTTCAAGGGCTTGAAGCAGGGCTTCCTCTTCGAGAGTTCGCTGATATTCTTCTTCTAATGTGCGTTGCGGGCGAAGGATCAAATACACCAGCACACCGGGCAAACTCAACACTGCCACAAGCAGCGTCGCAAGCGTCTGCACCAACGGGTCGCGCACGCGGGTACGGATGTCGCGGTACGTCCAAATGACGAGCGCAATCCACAGCGCGGCGAGGAACGCGCCGCCGAAGCCGGTGAGCACGAGCAGGAGATTGCTGAGAAATGATGGGTCAAAGGTCATTCTGTGTTCTTTTCTATATTTTATCTCATTGTGTCACCCTGAGGGAGCGCTCTTCTGCGACCGAAGGGTCTCTTAGTTGAACAGGAGATTCTTCGGTCGCTTCGCTCCCTCAAAATGACATGATGGTTAGGGCCAATCGTGATGGAAATTCCACTCGCCTGCGTCCTGGTCAATGAACGAACGCGTGCCGATCACTTCGTAAAAGGTGATCCCCGGGCGCATGGGTATGGGCGATCCGCTCAGGGTGGTGAGTAGGAGCGGCTGGTCTTTATTTGTGCGATACCACCTGGCAAGGATGCCGACCCCATCGCGGAACACATACGCTTCGCCTGAGCCGGTCAGGTCAATTTGAAAGACCTCATCATCCTTATCATAAGCATTTGCGAAGGTATGCGTCGCCAGAATAACGATCACATTCGAAGCGCTGACGGGCAACGCCGTCACCCTGTCCATCAACACGGCATAGGATTCAGGGTTGCCGTTGCGGGTATCGTCCGTCTCCTGGTAACGGTAATACAATTTATTTTCGGGGCTGTACGTCCAGTAATGATATGAATCCGCGGAATAGTAGGTGGATATTTTATTTCCGAGAAGGTCGCCCGCTGGCGGTATGTCGCCATAAAACCCGTTGCGGATGGTTGGACGGTTGTTCTCCAACCCATCGCGCGCAATGCAATCCTCCCACAGGATCGTGTTGAAATACGAGTTGTTATAAACTTCCACAGTTTGTTCGCGTTCCGGCAATAACCGAAACGGCGGGCACGATCCGTTGGTGGGGACGACGAGATAGTTGGAAAAATCGCTTGCCTGAAAATAATCCAATTCGCGCGGGTCGGCAAACTTGAAAACGAGGTACGACTGAAACATGCGCTGGATGTGCTCATCGAAATATCGCCCCGAGCGGACGGGTCCCACCCACTCGGAGTTGTTGCCGTAAAAGACAGCGATGAAACGCGTCAACCCGTCTTCAATGTAATATTCAAAGACCTGGTCGGCGAGAGTCAAGCCAGATTGCGGACGTATATAACGCGGATAGTTTGCCACCTTGATCGCAAGCGGACGCCGCTCGAGCAGGGCTGGATCAGAGGCAGGTAAACCTGTCAACGGGTTGAGCGCGCCAGACACGGCGAACGAAGTAACATCAACATCTTCAGGAAGCGTTTCGGGCAGGATGATAATTTCGGTTGGTGTGGGAATCGCTGTCGGGAGGTTGAGCGGCGTCGGAGCCGCGCCAGCATAGGGTGAGTCCGAAGCGGTATTTGTCTGGGGTTGAAACGGCGTCGGGGAGGGAATCCCTTCTGCGGCTGCGTGATTCGTCCCGCCATTGCATCCGGTTAGAAATACAAGCAGGATCAAAAATAAATTGTTATATGAACGCATGGGGTTGATTATCGGCTCAAGCCGCCGTCCTCGGCGGCGTATTTTCAGTAATGCCTGCGCCGTCCCACAGGGATGCTTCGCGAAGGACGGCGCAGGGAGCAATCACAGAGTAACGCATGGGGTTGATTGTACAACAAACAGAGAGCGGGGCAAACCCCGCTCGTTTCAATCCCCTTTCAAAGAGACGAGCGGGGTAAACCTGATAAAATTGCCATTGCATGTTTATTCTTATTACAACTGGCATCCTGTTGCTCGCATCGTTTACGGTGTTAGTGTTGCGATTCATATTGCCTGATTTTCGCTATACATGGTGGGTCGCAACCGGCGGCGCATTGCTGGCATGGATCAGTATGTTCGTGTGGCAGGGGAACATGCCGATCCGTTTGCAGTTTTCGATCTGGGGACCTTCTTCCTTGTTTTCGCAGTCGCCGACATTTATCGGAGATGGGATTGCATGGGCGTTTGCATTGAGCATCGTTACGTTATGCCTTGCCATCATCATCACATCGGTTGTGCGAAGCAACTTTCCCAGCCCGTTAAGTTGGATGGGCATCCTGATGCTATCGTCGTTCGGTGTCCTTGCGGTGGTGGCGGATAACCCAATCACGCTGGTGTTGATCTGGGCGGCGATTGACATTGTTGAACTGGTCATCCAATTGTGGTTTGTGGAAGACCCGAAATTAAGTGAACGCGTGGTCATTGCGTTTGCCTCACGCGCCATCGGCACGATGATTTTGTTATGGGCGAATATGATCAGCGCGGCAAACGGGCAGGCGTTGGATTTTCATTCAGCGAATTCCCAGGCAGGCTTGTATCTGTTGATCGCGGCGAGCCTGCGCCTCGGCGTTCTGCCGCTTCATCTTCCGTATGGGAGCGAGTCCGCGATGCGGCGCGGCTTCGGCACTGCTTTGCGCATGGTCTCTGCGGCATCGAGCCTCGTCCTGCTGGCGCAAATCCCTGCGGGCAGTATGGCATCGCAAGTTACGCCACTTTTATTTATGTTGGTGACTCTCGCCGCATTGTACGGCGGCTGGATGTGGTTGCGCGCGCCCGACGAATTGACCGGCAGACCGTATTGGATGATCGGCATCGGCGCGCTTGCGGTTGCGTCGGCGTTGCGCTCCGATCCAATCGGCGCGGCGGCATGGGGTTGCGCGCTCATCCTCTCTGGCGGCGTTTTATTTTTATCCTCAGAACCAAACAAATGGATGACCCGCGCATTATGGATCGCCGCGTTTGGAATCTCAGCGCTCCCATTTTCACTCACGGCAACCGGCTGGAACAGCGGAGGCGGAAGTTTTTTCCTCGCATGGATTCCACTTATCGCGGCGCACGCCATGCTTCTCGCGGGTTTCATCCGGCACATTCAACGCTCGTCCACTTCACGCGACAGGTACGAAGACCAGCCGATCTGGGCAAAGAATATTTACCCCATCGGCATTTCTCTGATCCTGCTGACGATCATCCTTCTCGGTCTTGTTGGCTGGGACGGATCCTTGCACCCCGGCAATTGGATCGTGGGACTCATCGCTTCTTTCTTAACCTTTGGCTTGGTCTGGTTTACCCCGCGTGTACGCATCCTGAACCCGGTCCGCGCGCACTGGGTGCGTCCCTCCGACCCATCCTGGCTTGAGTGGGGATATCAAGCCTTGTGGAATCTCTATCGCCAACTCGGGCGGTTAAGCAACGTGTTCACGAACCTGCTCGAAGGCGAAAGCGGCATCATGTGGACCCTGCTCTTCCTCGCGCTCTTCATCTCATACTTCACGCAAAGGACCCCGTAATCACTGATGAGTCCACTGAAAAAAACTCTTTCAACCACAAAGGCTTGCATTGACGGTTCGTCTTTCGCTCACCGTGTCGAAATGACACGACACTTGCACCTGGCGCACACCTGCCCTGCGGGCGGTGCCAGGGAGTGCAGGTGAGTTCACAAAGGAATTCTTAAGAGCCTTCTCGAAAATGTTGAACTTCCACGCGAATAAACTTGAAAATTCCTAACGTTCTCTGCTGGCTTCGCGGTCAATAGACCTTTTTGCAGTGCAGTCTCTGATGTTACGCAGAAAAACTCTGAAGGAGTGGAATGATTATAGACTTGTTGAGAAATAATTCTAAACCCCGAAGGGGTGACATCAATACCGGCAAATCATGCCATCCCTTCGGGAGTACGTTGATTTTTGCTTTGTTCTACAATTCTTTCATCTGTTTCGACAGGCTCAACACACCGCCTTCGGGATTGCCTCTGCGCAAGGTGAGTTAACCAATGTCAACCTTTGCATGGATCGCCGTCGTTATCATCATCGTTACGTCTGTTGGATTGCTCATTGCACGCGATTGGCGCGTGAGTATCATTCTGCTTGCCGTGCAATATCTCGCCATGTTTATCCTGGCTCTTCTGCACCTGCCCCTGGGCATGGCTTCTGTAAAAGTGGTGTCAGGGTGGATGTCTTCCGCGATCCTCGGCATGACGCGCTCCGGCGTACCGGATAACGAATCTGACGAAGAGAACATCTGGCCCCGCGGGCGACTCTTCCGTCTGTTCGCGGCTGGGATCGTTGGCATCCTCGTTGCCGGAGCTACACCCACTGTGGATAACATCATGGCAGATGCCGGTTTCGCGGTCACTGCGGGCGGTTTATTGCTGATCGGGATGGGCTTGCTTCATTTGGGAATCACCTCGCAAATCCTGCGCGTGACTCTCGGGTTGATGACCGTCCTGGCGGGGTTTGAAGTTTTATATGCAACCGTCGAAGGTTCGGTCTTGGTTGTCGCGTTACTCGCAGTGATCAATCTGGGGCTTGCGCTGGTCGGGTCTTATTTGATGATCGCATCCAGTTCAAAAGAGGCGGAAAGTTCATGAGCGCGAATGCGCCCATCCTCTGGATCCTCGTTCCGATGACTTTCGGCGCGTTGCTGTTATTCATCAGCAACCAGCGCGCGTTGAGCGTCCTCGGCGGAAGTTTTGCCGTACTTCTTGCGTTGACGGCGCAATTCGTTCCAATCGAAGAGGCAATGCGAATCGGAACCTTCTCGCTGAAGGTCGATTCGTCCTTCACAATATTTGGCCGCATCCTTTTGATTGATCCCGCGCAAGGCTCCCTGCTTGCATTGATCTACGGCGGAACCGCGCTATGGTTCTTCGGCGCAGAAGCGGCAAAGACCGCCATTCGCATTGTGCCATTGGGATTCATGATCACAGCGCTGATGGTCGCGGCTATCGCGGTTCAACCATTTTTATATGCGGCGCTCTTTATTGAAATGGCGATTCTTATCGCCATCCCACTGCTCACAAGTATTCACACGCCGCCCGGCAAGGGTGTGGTTCGTTTTCTTATTTATCAAACCCTCGCCATGCCGTTTATTCTTTTGGCAGGGTGGTTGCTTGCAGGCGTGGAAGCCAGCCCCGGCGATTTGGCTCTCGCCGCGCAATCCGCATCCATCCTCGGGTTGGGATTCGCTTTTTTGCTCGCGATCTTCCCGCTCTACAATTGGATACCCCTCCTGATGGAGGAGACATCTCCTTACACTGTTGGTTTTCTTTTATGGATTCTTCCAACGATCACGATCATTTTCGGCGCGGGATTTTTGGATCGCTACTCATGGATTCGTTCTTCGCCTCAACTCATTCTTGCGCTCCGATCCGCTGGTTTACTGATGCTCGTCACGGGCGGGTTGTGGGCCGCATTTCAACGCCACCTCGGGCGGATCATGGCATACGGCTCCATCGCCGAGACTGGCTTTTCCCTCCTGGCGCTCAGCATTGACCCAAGACTGGGCATCCCAATTTTATTTCTACTCATCCCCGCGCGCGCGCTCGGTCTAGCCGTCTGGTCATTGTCGTTGACTGTGATCAAGGAAAACGCAGAGACCTTGCGATTCGGAGTCACACGCGGCATGTTGCGGGTGACTCCGTTTGCCAGCGCGGCTGTGTTGATTGCAACGCTGTCCACGAGCGCGTTCCCGTTGCTTGCTGGCTTCCCGGCTCGGTTTGCGTTGTGGGAAAATCTTGCCCGCGTTTCGGTTGGCTCGGCAATCTGGATGGGGATCGGGATCCTCGGTTTGCTCACCAGCGCGTTCCGTTCGCTGGCAGTGGTCAGCATGGCGGAGGAGTACACAAGCTGGAGGCCGCGCGAAAGCCTGACACAGATGATCATGCTCGGGCTGGGAGTGATCGGGTTGTTCATCCTGGGGTTGTTCCCGCAATCGGTACAATTCTTTTTATCCGAACTGCCTCTCATGTTCGAACATCTCGGTCGCTGATGCGGCTGGCGGTATAATTCAACACATGTCACCTGCTGGAGGAAGTCATGGAATTTGAACAACTCGTCAAACGCCTTGAATGGCTGGACGAAGAACACCGCAAGACCAGAACATCCATCATCACATTGGAAGAAAAAATGGCTTCGCTGGAGGGAAGCATTGACGTCGTTTCCAAACAGATCAAGCCGCTGGGCAAACAGATCGCGGACATCACCAGCGCCGCCGCGCGGCTCGACCAGTTCGATGCGATCTTCGCCAAACAACGCGAAGACATGAACAAGGCAATTGACGACATCGAGAAGCGGCATCAAAAACGCGAGAAGGAACTCACCAAACGTCACCAGCAGGATTTGGAGTCAATTACCAAATCACTCGACAATTTCAAGAAAGCGACAGACCCTTCTGAAATCAAACGCGAACTCAAAGCCCGTGCCACTGAAGATGCCCGATTGAACCAGGCAATCAAAGATTTGAGGACAAACCTTGACGATGCCATGCGCGCCGCGGAAGATGCAACACGGTCACAACGCGCGGTTGAGGAGAGTCGCAAACAGGAAGCAAAACGCGTCGCAGATTTGCAGGGCGAACTGACCGCCGTCCGAAAGCGCATTGATGAAGCGCGCGCCAAAGCCGACCTCGGCGCAGACGGCTTGAAGAATATGGACAATCGTATCAATGAATTGATGCTGTCTGAAACCGAACGCAAAGCATCGCAGAACGCGTTCATCGAGAGTCAGTCCGTTGCACAAGTTGACCGCGATCGCACATACAAAGAGTGGAAGGAAAAATTCGACTCTGTCAAACAACAGGCAGAAACTCTTGATTCGCAAATCCAGACCCTCGAAGAAACCTTGCGAGGCGCTAAACGTGCGCAGGAAACATACAATGAACTCAACATCAAACTTGAGCGCCGCATCAACGAAGTGACCGAAATGCAGCGGCTCACGGAGGATCGCCTTCGTCAGGAATGGGTCAGCTTTAAAGCCGATGACCAGAAACGCTGGACGGGCTACACCCTCTCACAGGATGAAGGCTCGAAGGATGTTCGCCGCAACGTGCAGAAACTCGAGGAACGTATCAGCAAACTGGATGAATCATCGCAGACCCTACAGGATCAGATGCATCAAACCGCCGATGTCACCGAACAGCAACTTCAGGAATTAATGAACGTGGCGCACGAATGGCTTTCTGCCTACGAGCGCATCATGGGTCACGGCAAAACGACTAAGAAATCGAAAAAATAATTTTGAAACCAGATCACTGAGACACGGAATGCACGGAGATTATTATTCTCAGTGTCTCCGTGTCTCAGTGGTTAAAGAAAGAAGTAAATGAGAGTCATCGGAACAGCAGGTCATGTTGACCACGGCAAATCCACATTGATCGCCGCCCTCACAGGCACACATCCCGACCGCCTCAAGGAGGAACAGGCGCGCGAGATGACCATCGAACTTGGATTCGGTTGGATGACCCTGCCCAACGGCGAAGAAGTAGGCATCGTGGACGTCCCCGGTCATCGCGATTTCATCGAAAACATGCTGTCTGGTATTGGCGGCATTGACGCGGCGCTCCTTGTCATCGCGGCGGATGAAGGCGTGATGCCTCAGACAAAAGAACATCTCGCGATTTTGGATTTATTGCAGATTCCCGCCGGACTCATTGTTCTGACAAAAACCGATCTCGCCTCTGATATCACCCCCGCAGGGGGCTCAACCTGGCTTGATCTCGTTTCAACAGACATTCGCTCCGCTGTGAACGATACCGTCATGCAAGACGCGCCCATCCTACGCGTCTCTGCCAAAACCAAAACCGGACTCGACTCGCTAGTCTCCGGTCTCCAAGCTCTGCTCGAAAATAAACCCACGCGTCCTGATCTCAACCGCCCGCGCCTCCCCATTGACCGCGTCTTCACCATGAGCGGATTCGGAACCGTCGTCACTGGCACATTGAGCGACGGGCATTTGTCAGTTGGCGATGAGGTGGAAATTTTACCCAGCGGCGTGAAAGGGCGGATTCGCGGCTTGCAAACGCACAAGAAAAAAGAGGAAACCGCAGTGCCTGGTTCGCGCACCGCGATCAACATCTCAGGCGTGGATATGGAATCCATTCAGCGCGGCGAGGTGGTTGCTCACCCGAATCAATACCAACCCACGCGCAGGCTCGACGCGCGCTTCCGATTGCTCAAGGATTCAACCACAGCCCTCAAGCACAACGACGAAGTGAAATTCTTTGTTGGCGCGAGCGAAACGATTGCCACAGTGAGGTTACTTGGCGCAGATGAACTGAATCCGGGTGACGAAGGTTGGATCCAACTCGAACTGCGCGATCCAGTTGTTGCCGTGCGCGGAGACCGACATATTTTGCGGCGCCCATCACCGGGAGAGACTCTCGGCGGCGGAGTGATCGTTGACCACCAACCCAAAGGACGGCACAAACGCTTCGATGATGAAGTTTTGAAGTCACTCGAATCGCTAGCGCAAGGTTCACCAGCGGATATATTGCTCGAAGCGGCAATGGCGGTTGGGATTGCGCCGATTAGGGAAATCGTTGCGCGTTCAAGGCTTGAGCCAACAAACGCTGAAACTGCGCTCGCTGAATTACTCAATACCAATTCGTTGATTCTCATCGAAGAAGGGACACCAACCTCTGCAAGTGATTTGCTGGTTATCGCTCTCCCTCAATGGAATACACTGCGCGAAAAAACCTTGCAACATATTGAAGAGCATCACAAAAATTTTCGACTGCGGCGCGGCGTCCCACGCGAAGAGTTGAAGAGCAAGTTGAAACTCAATCCACGCATTTTCAATGCGCTCATCAACAAACTGATTACTGATTACTCTCTCACTGATTACTCTGCCGTTGTCGCGAAGGCTGGGCATGAGATTCGCTTCGAGAATGGCGAGCAGGCAAAGGTCCAGGAAATGATGCGTAAGTTCGAGCAGAATCCATTCAGTCCGCCAGGCGTCAAAGATTGCCAATCCGAAACTGGCGAAGAAATCGTCAATGCTTTGATAGAATTGGGCGAGTTGGTTCCAGTTTCGGCAGATGTCGTTTTTCGCAAATCCGATTATGATTCAATGAAAATGAAAACCCGGCAAGCCATCGAACAAAACGGCAGGATCACACTGGCTGAGGTTCGAGATCTATTCAACACCAGCCGCAAATACGCACAGGCGCTGCTTGAACATTTTGATTCGATTGGCTTCACCCTGCGCGATGGCGATTTTAGAAAGTTGAGGAAATAATGTGCGGACGATTTACATTGACCGTTGACCCTGCCGAGTTGCAGGAAAAATTTGGCAGCTACACCTTCCCGAAAAAGTTTTCGCCGCGTTTCAATATCGCGCCCACACAACCCGTGATGGCAATTCCAAACGACGATAAATTCAAGGCGGATTTTTTTGTGTGGGGACTCATCCCCATGTGGGCGAAAGACCCGGGCATTGGCAGCCGCATGATCAACGCGCGCGGCGAAACGCTCGCCGAAAAACCTTCGTTTCGCGGCAGTCTCAAATACAAGCGATGCCTGATTCTCGCGGATGGTTTTTACGAATGGAAATCAGCCGCAGGCAAAAAAACAAAAACACCGTACTTCATTCACATGAAAGACCGCCAGCCATTTGCTTTTGCAGGCTTGTGGGATTCGTGGAACAGCCCCGATGGTTCCCTTATCCGTTCATGCGCCATCATCACGACCGAACCCAACGAACTCACGTCACTGATTCATGATCGGATGCCAGTCATCCTTCACACGCGGGATTACGCCAAATGGCTGGACCCCTCGCCTCAGACTCCCGATCAACTGCTTCCGCTCATCAAGCCCTACCCCGCTGACGTGATGGACGCGTACCCGGTCAGCACGCTGGTCAACAAACCGCAAAATGATCTGCCTGAGTTGGTTGTCCCCGCGAAATGACTCAATCGAGTATGCTCTCGGCGGCGTCCCCGCCGCCGAGGACGGCGGCTTGAGCATATTGCGGGGTTGAATGCATAAGCCGTATGATTCATAAAACCAGGTTATTTCTTGCCCAACGATTTCCCGCGCTGGCATCACGCAACTTCGCCGTATTCTGGCCCGGGCATTTACTCTCGCTTGTTGGCACGTCCATGCAAAACACGGCGCAACCCCTGCTTGCATATCGCATCAGCGGACGCCCGTTTGATTTGGGACTCATAGGCTTTGCAATTACACTGCCGACATTTTTTCTGGCATTGCCTTCCGGCGTATTGATCGAGCGATGGGATAAACGCAAAGCGATCATCACCATGCAGGCAATTATGATGGCTGAGACCTTCATCCTTGCGTTTCTGACGCTGACCGGCTTGATCCAAATCTGGCACTTAATTTTGCTTTCGCTCATTTTGGGCATTGCGACCACGTTCGAGATCACCGCGCGGCAATCCATGCTGATTGAGTTGGTTGGGCGCGAGACGTTGCCTAACGCGATTGCCTTGCAATCCACCGCCTTCAACATCTCGCGCGTGCTGGGTCCCGCGCTGACCGCTCCCCTTTTGCTAGCCTTCCCAAACAATGGCGAGGGCTGGATTTTCTTTTTGAACGGTTTGAGTTTTGCCGCCATTATCATTGGGCTGTTCACGATCCGCGTCACCCACAAAGCGGAAACTGCAACGGGCAATTGGTCATTCCTCAAAGAGTTTGCAGAGGGCGGAAGATATATTGCTTCCAACAAGTCTGTCGGCTCGATCATTTTGATTGCCGCCATTCTGGGCGTGTTCGGCTTCCCGATCATGCAGCAAATCCCTGTGCTGGCGAAAGACATTCTCGCACAGATTGGTGATACCAAATCCATTGTGGATGCACGCAACAGCGCGTTGTACGCCTCACTCGGATTTGGCGCGTTGATCGCCGCGGTGATGATCGCTTTGAACAATTCGGAAAAACGGAGAGGCGCGCGGTTGATTCTGGGCGAAGCCGCGTTTCTTTGCGGGTTGATGGGAATCGGCTTTGCCTCCCAACCCTGGCAGGCATATACATTACTTACCTTGATGGGCTGGGGCGGGGTCACACAACTCGCGACGATGAACACTTTGATCCAAACGCAAATCCCGAATGAATTACGCGGGCGCGTGTTCAGCATGTATCTGTGGGCATTGCAGGGAATTGCTCCGCTTGGAAGCCTGCTGATCGGATGGCTGACGCAGACGTGGAGTCTTCCGGTCACAGCGTTGGTGTGCGGTGTGACCATTTTGTTCGGAATTGGCGGGATTCAAATCTTGTACCCAGGCGTACGTAAATCGGCGGCTTAACGTCAGGTTAGGGTTGACAGCCAAAGGTTGACTTTGAATTTTTTCCCAGTTATGATGATTTTATGAATAACAAGGATAACCCGGGCATTTTTTCACGCATCGTGGATACATTGATCGGCATCGGCTTGGGAGAAGCATTCCTGCGCGCAGGGACGATGATCCTTTCGGTCGTGTTGATCGGCGCGGTGGTCTGGCTGGTGCGGCTCTTCTTCGCGCAATCGCCATCTGCCGGGGGCGCGGTCAACGCGCTCGAAACAGAACCAACTGTCGTTGTGGTAGGAATCGATACCGTCCCGCAACAAGCCGTGGATACGCTTGGGGGGGTCCCGCGCCTGGCGCAGGTGCATACGATCATCCCATCGCGACCGCGGCAGGAAATTATCAAATATACGGTTGTTGAAGGCGATACCGTTTTTGGTATTGCGGAAAATTTCGGACTCAACCCTGGAACAATTTTGTGGGGCAACTATTATATTTTGCTGGATAACCCGCACTTTTTGCGGGCCGGGCAGGAACTGAATATTTTGCCAACGAATGGGACGTATCACGAATGGCAGGAGGGCGAAGGGCTGAACGGCATTTCAAAATATTATGGCGTGACGCCGGAGGATATTATTAATTATCCGTCCAACAATTTGGACCCTGCCACGATCGGCGATTTTGCGAATCCAAACATCCAACCCGGCACATGGTTGATCGTGCCGAATGGAAAGCGTGATTTCATTTCATGGAGCGCGCCGCTCGGCGTGACGCGTGAGAATCCCGCCTCGGCGCGAGTGCTGGGACCCGGCGCGTGTGAACCGGTGAGCGGCGGCGCGGTGGGATATGGGACATTCGTGTGGCCCGCGAACAATCATTTAATTTCGGGGTTCGATTACACTCCCAACGCCAATCACTGGGGCATTGACATTGCCGGCAATGAAGGGGAGGGCGCGTATGCCACAGATGCAGGCGTGGTCGTTTACGCGGGTTGGAATAATTACGGCTACGGCAACATGATCATGGTTGACCATGGGAATGATTTTCAATCGTTGTACGCGCATTTGAGCGGCATCAGCGTTGGGTGCGGCCAAAGCGTTGGGCAGGGAGATTTGATCGGCACCATCGGCAACTCAGGTCGTTCGAGCGGATCACACCTGCATTTTGAGATCAGGGCAATTTCTTCGTGGGTCAACCCGCGCGATGTTTTGCCTCCGCCGTGATCTCTCACCCTCCCCTCTCCCTGAGGGAGAGGGGACTCCCTTCCCCTTCGGCGCGCTTGCGCGAGGGTTGGGGATGAGGGAGAGGGCTGACTTGCAGAAGAGATTTATCTCGGCTATAATGCCGTCACTCCGGGCGCGTAGCTCGGTTGGTTAGAGCGCATCTATCACACAGATGAGGTCTTGTAGTTCAGTTGGTTAGAACGCACCGTTCACATCGGTGAGGTCACAGGTTCGAGTCCTGTCAAGACCACAAAAAATCACACAGATGAGGCCAGGGGTTCGAGTCCCTTAGCACCCACTAAGACGAGTTTTATGCTCGTCTTTTTTATTTTTGAGTTCCAAGCCATGTGGTCAATTTATTAGATTATCGCTAATATTCTTATTCCCGCCACTTTTCTGTTTTATAATCCCTGCATCATGCCCACACGCACCAACGAAACCTGGCTTTTAGATTTACGGTCCAACGGCTCCGCGCGCGAGGAAGCGCTCGAAGACCTGCGCGCCGTCATTCAAAAAGGTCTGCCCTACGCCCTTTCGCGCTGGCTCTCCCCCGACCAGCCTCAATTCAATTCGCTCGTTGACGAGGTGACGCAGGAAACGCTCCTGCGCGTCCTCGATCAATTGGATACCTTCGAGGGACGCAGTCAATTCACAACATGGGTGCATAAGATCGCAGTGCGGATCGCGCTCACCGAACTCCGCCGCAAACGTTGGCGGGACTCGTCACTGGATGAACTCACGGAAAATGAAGACGCTCCTCCTCCCCCGGGCTTGCTCGCTGACCCCCAAGCCGGACCCGAAACCTCAGCCGAACGCGCCGACATGCTCGCGCGCGTCCGCAGGATCATCGAAGAGGAACTGACGGACCGTCAACGCGAGGCGTTGGTCCTGCTCGGCGTGAAAGACATGCCCATGGAGGACGCCGCTCGCAAACTCAAGACCAACCGTAATGCCCTATACAAACTCCTCCACGATGCCCGCATTCGACTCAAGAACCGCCTCTCGATGGAAGACATCAACGCGCATGAGGTGCTTGCTCTTTTCGAGCAAAAGTAAGAATAATGAATTATTAAACATCAGAACGAAAACGATGAACATTCAAGACCTGATCCAGCGAATCCGAACCAGCCTCGGCTTAAAGAAAGAACTCCCCAGTGAGGCGGTTTTGGGATTCCTGCATATCCTTGAAAATGTGCACGGGGAGGAAATGTCCTGCGATGAGATCTACGCAAAGTTGGATGAGTACGTGGAAAGAGAAGTAAACAAAAAGGACGCGGCGCAATTAATGCCGCTCATCCGCGAACACCTGGATACGTGTTCCGAGTGTTGTGACGAATACGAAACGCTTCTCGACGTAGTGGAAAAATCGGCGGAAAAATAAACATGATTAACCCCAAATTTAATTTGGGACGCAGATGAACGCTGATCTACGCTGATCTACGCTGATCAAAAAACAAAAATCAGCGTTTTCTGCGTTTTTCAACGTCCTAAAAAGAGACTCACCCGCGAAAGATTAGTTCGGGGTGAGTCATGTTTTGATCTGCATAGGTTTGCTCCCTGCGGTTTCTCAGAGCACAGTTTCACTTATTCGTGGTCAAACAACTTCTCCCCCGCGCGGACCGGTGCCTTCAAGCGATTCTCAGCCGGCGTAATCGGGCAAGACCACATCTCGTTGTACGCGCAGTAGGGGTTGTACGCGATGTTAAAATCCACAAGAAAGCGATCCCCCGGCAAAGGCTCAGGCTCCAAATAACGCCCGGCAGGGTAGGTTTCTGTCCCAGCCAGCGAATCGACGAAGGGCAGGAAGAATCCGCTCTCACTCTGGTAGATCGTCAACTCGGCAGGCAGACCCTCCGCGTTAAACTTGAATCGCCCGAAACGGATATATGATTGCACTCCGCCTGTTGACGTTTGCATTTGCATGGACTGTTGATCGGCGAACGGTTCAACCTTCACTTCGAGCCGCAACGCGTCATTTTCAGGAAAATATTCCAGCCCCTTAAAATCACGCCGCTGTTCAGGGGTCAGTGGGCTTTGAGGATGCCGCCCGAAAAACTCATCCTTCTCCGCGCGAAAATCAGTTAGTTCACTCATCAGATCTCCGATTCTATATTCGTGGCGCGACATTTATGTCGCTTTACCGTTTTGATTTCCAAAAATATTGATTGCCATTCAGACAATGACGAAATTAAATTTCTTACGAGTCGTTTTACCAACCCCTCTTGCACATTCGTTACTCCTATGCTATCGTTACTTTCACATGAACGAAAAGACTGTCCTCATCATTGAAGATGAAGAAGATGCCGCCGAGCTGTTTGCAGAGATGATGCGCGTGAGCGGATTCCGCGTGCTGAAAACATCCGGCAGCGCCCCCGCGCTGACGATGATGACAAACGACAAGCCGGACATCGTCATTCTCGACATTATGATGCCCGAAATTTCCGGTCTCGACGTGTTGCGTGAAATGCGCCGCGATCCCAATCTCAACACCATTCCAGTTGTCGTTGTCTCTGCCAAAGGCACACCCGCTGATATCAGGAACGGTCTGGAAGCGGGCGCGTTCACGTATCTCACAAAACCCGTCGGCTTCCTTGAACTGAAAGAGGCGGTGAGCGCCGCGCTGGGCAGTGAATGAATGAGTCTGTTGCGCGCGTTCATTGCCGTTGATATCCCACCAAAGATTCAGCAAGCCATTCACCAGGCGATTTCAAGTTTGCGCGGGGAAGTTGGCGCGCTGATTCGCTGGGTTCCGCCGGATAACATTCACCTCACATTGAAGTTTCTTGGCGATATTTCTCCAGCCAGCGTGGATGCTATGATTCAAATGCTCCGCGTCGAAGCGGACTCCTGCCCTGCGTTCGACGTCCACATCGGCGGACTCGGCTCTTTCCCAAGCCCGAAGCGGGCACGCGTGATCTATATCGGAATCCAGGCTCCGGCTGAGTTGGAGGCAATGGTTCGTGGGATCGAGTCCGCCTCACGCAGGCTGGGATACGAATCCGACGCCAGCGGCGAGCGCGGCTTCTCCCCGCATTTAACAATCGGACGCGTCAATCAAAAGATCTCCGCAGTCGAGGGGCAGAAAATCCGCCGCGCGCTCGAAGCCGCCAAGATTGACTCACTCGGCACTGCCAGAGTAGACTCGGTGCAGTTATACAAAAGCGAATTAAAACCGACCGGCTCGGTGTATACAAAGTTGTTTTCGGCGCCGCTGAAAAAATAACCCCGTCATTGCGAGGGCGCTAGCCCGAAGCAATCTCCACCTGGGCTGGGAGAAAGTCCCCGCCTGTTGGGGATTGCTTCGTCGCCCTACGGGCTCCTCGCAATGACGTACCAAAGAGGTGAAACCTGAACGCACTCGAACTTGCGCATAAAATCATAGACGCCCTGGAGGACAGAAAGGGCGAAGACATTCTCCTTCTCGATATCAAGGATGTCGCATCCTTCACGGATTATTTCGTCATCTGCAACGGCACCAGCGACCGCATGTTGGACGCGCTCGCCAAAGGAGTGCTGGAAGCCCTGAAAAAAGATTACAAGAAAAAAAGCCGCGTGGATGGAAAGTCGCGGGAGGGCTGGCTTGTGCTCGATTACGGCGACGTGGTCGTGCATCTCTTCGCGCCCGAGCAACGCGAGTACTACGATCTAGAAGAATTGTGGAGTGACGGGAAGGTTTTGTTGAAGGTACAATGATTAAGCTCCACACTTTGATCAATTATAAAGGCAAAAGAATTTTTCTTCGCACAAACAACTTCCAGTCTCTGGAAGCGTAATCAAGGAATTTTACTTATGTCCCAGCAGGAAATTGAGGTCATCCTTGCCAGGCATCTTGCCGAGTACTTGGCAATGCCTATCTTCCTTGTGAACCCGAACGGCGATTTGATTTTTTATAATGAACCGGCGGAGGCGATCCTGGGCTCCCGTTACAATGAAACGGGGATGATGCCTGCCAGTGAGTGGTCCACAGTATTTCATCCGGTCGATTCAGAAGGAAGACCAATCCCGCCGGAGGAGCTGCCTCTCGTCATCGCATTGACACAACGTTGCCCGGCTCACAAGATTCTTGGAATCCGCGGATTGGATGGGGTTATGCGCGAGATTGAGGTCACTGCCTTTCCCCTGATCGGCCAGGCGGATCGCTTCCTCGGCGGCATTGCCATTTTCTGAGAGATCACAACAAAGTGAAAGTGACCTTCTGGGGCACGCGCGGCTCACTGGCATCTCCCGGCGTAGATACCAGCCGTTATGGCGGAAACACATCCTGTGTAGCGGTGGAGGGAAGTGAAGGCACGATGATCATCCTCGACGCGGGGACAGGCATCCGAAATCTAGGTCGGAGCTTGCCCCCCGATTTGAAGCGTGTCCACATCCTGCTAACGCATTTGCACATGGATCACATTCAGGGGTTGCCTTTTTTTGCTCCATTGCGGCGCAGGGGAGTCGAGGTGCATCTTTGGGGACCTGCCAGTACAACACTGAGCCTGAATGCGCGTTTGCAAAAGTATTTATCTCCGCCTTTGTTTCCGGTCAGCGTGCGCGAATTGTCTGCGGACCTGCACTTCCACGAACTACCCGCGCAGTTAATAGAGATTGGGGAATTCTTGATAAACGCGCAATTGATCATTCATCCCAATCCAACGATAGGCTATCGCATTCAGTGCGCGGGCGCTGCCGTGACGTACCTGCCCGATCATGAACCGGCTCTCGGTGAGCGGACTTTCCCACATGAAAAAGAATGGACATCAGGCTACGCGCTCGCCGAGGGCGCCGACCTGCTGATCCACGACTCGCAATTTACGGAGGAGGAATACCAAAGCCGCGTGGGCTTCGGGCATAGCAGTATCAGGCAGGCATTCCAATTCGCTGAACTCACGAATGTAAAGCATTTCGCGCCTTTCCACTACGATCCCACCCACAGCGACGATGAGCTGGACCGCATGTTTGAGGAGATGATGGCAGAACTACATCCATCTTACGAAATGACGCCCAGCCGCGAAGGATTGTCGCTGGAAGTGGCTTGTTGAGCACACTCCATGCAAAATATTGTCACCGATTTTTCCGATACCCACGTAATAAAAGCTTCCATCAAAGCGAATTGGGAAAACTATCATTATTGTCTTGGGCGCGCGCCGAGCGTGGAATTATCCATTGGCAGGTATTTGACGTGGCTGATCACAAACATGCCCGATCATTTCATGAACCTGGTGGTTTGTACGGCGTTGCCTGAGGAGGGAATTGACAACCTCATTGAAGAGACATTGACTCATTTCAAAAACTTGAATATCAAAAAACTTTCATGGCTTGCGGAGGAGGGTATACCAGCCGCGGAGATCAAAAAGCATTTGCTGGCAAACGGATTGATCTTTCGAGAATCCTTTGCAACAGAAATGGCGATTGACATGACCTCTTTATCTGAGGATCATTCCAAACCGGATGGGCTTGAGATCATCCTCGTTGATGATGACAAATCGTTGAGGCAATGGATCCATGTCGCGAGTGTTGGGTTTGGAGTCCCTGCCGAGGTGGAGGAGGTCTGGTTCGAGTTTTTTAATTACGCGGCGTGCCTAACTCCCTTTCAAACCTATCTGGGACTGTTGAATGGAGAACCGATTGCCACATCGCAAGTATTCAACTCAGCAGGAGTGGCAGGGATTTATAACGTGACCTGCCTTCCCGAAGCGCGCGGACAAGGCATCGGCTCGGCAATGGTAATGCGTCCCTTGCTCGCCGCCCGCACGATCGGAATGCGCGTCGGCGTCCTGCAAGCCTCTACGATGGGATACAACGCCTACCGAAGACTCGGGTTTCAGGATTTCGGGAAGTTGAGCGTGTATCTTTGGGAACAGGAGGCAAATATGTGAGGGGCATATACAACTCTCCTGCCTGGACGGTCACCTTATGGTTACTGGAAGAGGCAGGAGTTTTCTATTTTTGGCTATTCCCTCACCCTGCCCTCTCCCAAAGGGAGAGGGGGATTCAGAAGCAACCGGGCAGAGAGCCAGCCAGTAATGCCGCGATGCTTATCATAAGACAGAACATACTTCTGGCATAAAACATCAACAAAACTGTGGAAGGACGCCACTCGAAAACCGATATTGTTGTTTCTGTTGTTCGGGTGGTTGTTGTTGCGGATCGCAACACGCGCGTTCTCTTCATTGTTGTTCCACGAGCCGCCGCGCAGACCCTATGACCCTTGCCCAGACGAACCACCGTTACGTGAGCGGAATATCCCGAATCTGTTTAATCCACGCGCCCAATAACCTGCCGATCTCGGCAATCGAACGCGCAGAATGTTCGTATTGCCGCACCGTAAATAAATTATTGTCACGGGCAAAGCGGATCCAAACCCGCAATTGCTCCAGTTGAATATCGGCGGAATGAAGATGATCCCCTCGTTGTGCGTTCCGGCTTTTCCCTGCGGCAACAATCGTATCCTGAAAATCCAAAGCCAATCTTTGTACGCGTTCGGAAAGGGTAAAACGATAGACGCGCGGAAATTTTTGAACGTGAGGGATGAACCAGAGAAGAAAATCATAGGTGCGGACAAAAAGTGGGGATTCATTCATAATACAATTCCTTTCAAAACAGAACGGCGCAAGCCCCATGTATCGCCATAAGAAACATAATGGATCCAGCCTTGTACGGTTTGGTCCAGTTTTGAAAATTCAAGCAAGCCGGTGGAATAATGTTGCAGAAGTCGTTTCAATTTGCGGCGAAAGTGAATTGCTTTTCTGGTTTTGAGCAGGCGATGTTCAGGATGAACGCGAAAACCGAGAAAAGGAATCCCTGTGAAAGTCGGGAAGATTTGCGCGCATTCCTCATGTAACGTCAATCGCAACCCGGCAAGTTTTTGAATGATTTGTTCTCTCCAGCGCGACAACTCCTGTTTATCGTTTGAAAATAAGAGAAAGTCATCCACATAACGGACATACGCTTGGCATTTGAGATCCCGCTTCACAAAATGATCGAGCTCATTGAGGTAGACGTTTGCCCAAAACTGGCTGGTGAGGTTGCCAATCGGCAAACCGCGCGGACGATTCACTGAAAACAAATCGTCTTTTTCAAACCATGTCATCTCGTATTCTTCCGTCAACACACCTGCCCCGCTCTTCAATACCTGGTCGCACAGCCACAAAACGTTTTCATCACGGATCAAGCGCGCAAATTCATTCTTCAACACCGTATGATCAACGGATGGGAAAAACTGTTTCACATCGCATTGCAGGACGTATTTGTAATGGCGGGCAAACGATTGCGTACGATCCAAAGCGCGATGCGTACCTTTGCCAACCCGGTTGGCGTAACTATCGAAAATGAACCGTTGTTCCCAAATTGGCTCGATCACGCGGCACAAGGCATGATGCACAACGCGGTCACGGAATGGCGCGGCGGAGATCAATCTCTTCTTGGGGTCGTGGATGTAAAAACTATGGTAAGGTCCGGGTTTATAGGTAAAGTTCTGTAATTCTTCCTGCAAAGCGAGTAACTCATCATCTTGCACTCTTTCGAACATGGCGGGTTGCGCCCTGCCGCGCTTGCCTTTACGAGCTTTGCGATAGGCACGATACAGGTTTTCAAAATCATGCACTTGCGGGTAAAGATTCTTATACGTTTTCATTTTACTCCTTTGAAAATTTAAAAAATTCCCGCCTAACGGCGGGAGGCAAATCAACAGAACGCAGAACACAGCGAACAGGAAACACGATCACCCGCTGGGGAAGGACGCCACTCGAAAACCGACATCGTCGAGCCTGTAGTCCGGGTGGTTGACGAGGCGGACCGCAACACGCGCGAGCCCTCCATCGATGACCCACGAGCCGCCGCGCAGACCTAAATAGCGTTTCTCTTTGTCGGAATAGTTCGCCTGCCATTCCCAAACGTTACCTGCCATATCCATCACACCTTTTGTACTTTCGCCCTGCGGGTACATCCACACCGGCGTGGTGCGGTTGATTCCGCTTTCACTTGTATTGGCATACCGCGCGATCTCTTCTTTTTTTGTTACAACTCCTTTCTTGTCCACAGGACTGCTTCGCTTGTCCCAAGGAAATCTTTCTTTGGGGTCTTCCCCGCCTGCGGCAGAAGCCCATTCTTTCTCAGTGGGTAATCGAACTAATTTCGGTTTCGACAAGCCTTGCTTTCCTTCTTCGAGATCATCCCAATTCTGTTCGAGCCACTTGCAATACGCGCTGGCTTCATACCATGAAACGCCCACCACCGGCGCGTTGCGGCGGCTGATGCCAAAGCGCGGGTCGCGCCAGTAGCGCGGGTAAAGCGCGCCGTTATCAACAAAGTTGTCCTTGTTGTTCAATTCGCGTTCCAGCCAATCCCAGGATTCATCGCCCCAACTTTGGTTCACCATCTCTTCGCTTTTTTCATCGTATTTGGGGAAATCAATCCAGTATTTTTTGTTCGCGAAATCCGATCTGAGGAAGCGCTCGTATTGGGTATTGGTCACAAGATACTTTGCGATGTGAAGATTTTTGGTTGGGGCATCGGGAATTGGGAGGAAGAGGTGGAGGTCGCGCGGCAGATAACCGAGTTCATCAGCCACATCCGCCGCAATTGAACGGTTCTGTACTTGGATACGTCCTTGTAACGACGGTTCTTTCGTCTCAGGGTCAATATCCTGCGCGAGCGCCTCAAGTTCATTACGCACATCGCGAACGATCTTCTTATTTTCAAAGTTCTGCGAGCCAACATCCGCTACTGCCAACCCCGCCAATAGAGCGGCTTGTCCAACCAACGCGGGATCGTTCCCTTCATCCTGCACACGCAGATCGTTAATAAAATCAACCAGGTCTGCGCCGCGGCCATTTAGCATGAGTTCGCCTGCGGCAAGCAAAATCACTTCGCGCCAGTACGGGTTCGCCCAATGTTCTTTTACACGCCTCTTGCGCTCCTCCATGCCCATGCGGGCCACATCCACAGCCGCAAGATATTCTTCAAGCGTAAGGTGAAAGAATCCAATCTGCCCCGGGCTTCGTTCGGTGAGCAAGCCAACTTCTTCGCGGGCATGCCTCATGAACATTTCAACCAGCTCATCCACCTTATTATCGTGTTCATCATCTTCACCGTCACTGCTCACAAGCGAATTTTTGATCTGCGCGCGCCAGTCCGCTTCGGGCATGGAGCCGCCAGGGCGATGAACATGAACCCAATAGGCAAGCGAAGCCATGATCGGCATAATGCGCGTTTGTGAAATCACTTCATAAATGGAAATATCGTGGCGGGTTTGTTCGATGCGCCAGTTCTCGATCATGGTCTTGGTGACAGTCTGGTAGAGTTTTACACGTTCATTCGGCAGACGCGCGCCGCTCTCGTGGATCATCGCCAAAATCGTGAGCAGGAGGGGCACCATCGCCAGGCGCTGAACACTCTCCGCGCGCATGATGTCGCTCATGAGCGCGTTCACGCGTGCCCGCGCCTTGAGAAATGCGTCATCCAGCGTCAGCTCCTTATGAAATTCCTGTTCATACGCGGCAAACCATCGTAAAAGAAATTCCTGCACTTCATCGGGTACAGCCAGAGAGCTTAATTCGGTTTCCGTGAAATCAGGCAAATCACCGCGACGATAGCCTTCCAACCGGCTGGTAACAATGACCCGGTTTGTGCAATCCTTTCCGCATCGGCGGTTGGAAAATCGTTGCACTTCCTCAATCACGCGAGCGCGTAACGTCTTGCCTTTGATAAGCGTGTCGCCAACATCGCCAACTTCATCCAAGCCATCCAAAAGGATCATGCAAAATCCCTTATCCAGCGCTGTCTGCAAAAATTCATCCTGCCGGGGCTGCCCCGGATGATAACGCTTTACATATTCCATCAAAAAAGTTTCAAGAGCCAGGAAGGAATCTTTTTTCAACTCTTCTGCATATTGTGCAAGGCGGACGTAAATTGGCACATAAGGCAATTCCAGCCTCAGGCGACTCGCGCCTGTCGCGCCATAAGCAAGCATCAAAGCAATAAATTTCAAAGAGACTGTTTTTCCACTGCCGGGCCTGCCGACAATCACAAGTTTTTGACTCTGGCTTAGCAAATCCGTCACGCGCTGTTGGTGCTGTTTCATTTCATGCATCAGCCGTTTGGCATGATCTGCCTGCAATATTTCCTCCTGTTCAACTTCCTGCTCCCGTTCAGTTCGCAAAGGGATCAAACCAAGTTCCAGATAAACATCCTTCAATGGCAAGGGAATGACTTTCGGCAATTGAGCAGGCGACAAACCGCGTGTGGTATGTTTTTCAAATTCAAGCACAAGATTCTCGCGGTATTTCTTTTCAATTTGAGTTAGTTGTTCATCGCTCAGTCCGCGTTCAAACAGAACAACGCGCAAAGCATTGCCCTCTGGTGTTTGCACCAAGGTTGTTTCAAACTGAGTTATTTGTTGAAGAATTCCATTCAGTAACCCTTGTCGCTCCATGTCATTTGCATAATTTAATAACGGTTGCCATGCCGAAGATTTCGCCAGGGAAGAACGCAAACTGAAAAGTAATTTGGAAAGTTCTTCGCTTCGCGAACGGGGCCAGCCCAATGAAACCATCAATTCTTCAGGCGGAGCAAGCTTTGGGTTGGTAAAACCAATCAAGGCGTGGGCAACCTGTTTTCGCAAGGCATTAGTCTTTGGAGCCTGCAAACGATCAAGTCCCACATTTTTTAGCCAGTCGGCCATGTCTTCAGATGATTCGACGGATGGATTTGAAGCCTTAATGACTTCAACAAATGCGTTGAGTAATTCCTTATCTGATTTTTTAGCGTCATACCCCTTTGTCAGCCATGATTTAACAGGTTCCAATCCTTTTTCAAGAGCAGGGTCAACAATGCCTTTTTCAACAAGGGCTTTTCCAGCTTCGAACAAGGCTGTGGCGAGCAATGCAGTGGAAAATGGTTCCATATCGCTACTCCTGAAATGAATTGTTGATAGTTTACCCCAAAACAAAAATCCCGCCGACCTCATAGCCAGCGGGACAAATTACGAATTACTATTTACCAATTACTTCCCCCAACCCTTCGACACGGTGAGCGAAAGTCGAACCGTCAGGGCAATTCTCCAATCTCTAATTCTCCAATTCTCTTTCTTTACCTCCCCTCAAATACCCACACGTCCACTTCCCTCTTCCAATCCACAAGTTCTTCCTTCTTGAACCACAAAGCCACTTCATTCGCGCCGTTCTCAGGAGTATCCGACGCGTGAGTGAGATTCCGCCCCACTTCGAGGGCAAAGTCGTGACGGAGCGAACCCGGCGCGGCTTCTGCCGGACGCGTCGCGCCCATCGTCTGGCGAATCGCGGCGACGGCGTTGGGTCCTTCCCACACCATCGCCATCACCGGCGCGGACACGATGTACGAGATCAAACCGTCATAAAAAGGTTTGCCTTTGTGAATGGCGTAATGTGTTTCTGCCAATTCCTTGCTGACTTGCATGAACTTCGCGGCAACGAGACGCAGTCCGCGGCGTTCCAAACGTGAGAACACTTCCCCGATCAATGCGCGTTGCACGCCATCAGGTTTGACTAATACGAGCGATCTTTCCATTGATTTCCTCCAGAAAAAATTTTCAAATCTTCAACCACAAAGGCTTGTACTGAGCCTGTCGAAGTGACACGACGGACACAAAGTTTTTAAAAAAACCAGATCTTAAACCTTCGTGGCCTTAGTGTCCTTCGTGTTTAAGAAAAGTTACCTCAATAGTTCTTCGGCTTTGGTATACGCGTCGAGCGCGTCCTGCAGGCGGTTGGCGCGCATGTACGCGTCGCCGAGCGACTGCCAGATGCTCACCTCAACGGGGTAACGATACAATGCCTCACGCAGATCGAAGATCGCCTCATCGAGGAAGCGTCCGCGCTTGATGAGTTTGGCATACGTTTCGAGGGCGCCCGGGATGTTACTGCGGTTGAGTTCATTGCGCGCCTGCCCCAGCGCCATATCCACAGTCTGGGTCAACATGCCGGTTCCTTTACGAGTGACGGGTTCTTTATACGGCTCAACCGGGGTCGCGGGTCTCGCTTCGGATTTTCGCGCCGCGGGGGCAGGTTTTCGCATGGCGGGCTTCGGCGCGGGCTTGGGTGTTTCCACAGGCGCTTCAAACGATTCGCTTTCCGTCGTTTCCGCGGGCTGCCAGTCAGCGGCGCGAGTCGGCTCGATCTTCGTCGACTCAGCCACCCCCTCGCCGGTCTCATCGCGCAACCACGCGGGCAAGTCACCCTGCGGCGAAAACTCTTTCGACTCCTCGTTATCCAATCCCCTCAGCCAGCTCGGAAGACTCCCTGTATCCGTCTTTGGAGTTTTGCTCAAGACAGCCTCTTCGGCCGGTTCAATCCATGCGGATGAAACTTCCGGTTCCCGCGCCGGGACGGCTGATTCGGTTATCGAAGCAGTTTTCTCCTCTTCGATGTTTTGCATCCACGCGGGCATGTCATCTGCCTGTGGGACTGATTTCACTTCCGGCTCATCCAGACTCTTCAACCACATGGCAGTATCGTCATTCGTGGATTCGGACATGGGCTCAGGCTTTGCATCCGCTTCATCCAAATTTTTCAACCACATCGCTGTATCATCTTTTACAGGCGCGGGTGTTGATTCTTCCTCATCCAAACTGCGGAGCCACGCGGCAGTGTCTGCTACAGCCTCAGGTTCCTGAGCAGGTTGCACAGGAGGCTGCGCTTCGCCAATTTCTTTCGCCTGCTGTACCCAACCCGGTTCCTTTTCCAATCTATCTTCGGGTTTGGTAAGCAATCCTTCGGTTGCGCCCTGCTTGGCGGCAAGATTCTCAAGCCACGCAAACGAATCATCGCGCTCCTGTTCGCTTTTACCAAGTTCTTCAAGACCAGCGGCAACCGGTTGAAAGGGAATGTCTTCCATTTCACTCAGCGTCGGCATGACAGGCTGTTCGGGTTGTTCATTCAAACTCTTTGCCTGCTTCACCCAATCCGGTTCCTGTTCCAACCTGTCTTCAGGGTTAATCAACAAACCTTCGGTTGCGCCCTGCTTCGCGGCGAGATTTTCAAGCCACGCAAAAGAGTCATCGCGTTCCTGTTCGCTTGTGCCAAGGTTATCTGAATCCGTCATTGGTTGCTCTGTTCGTGCGGGTTCAGGCTCACCGCCTGATTGTTTCAACCAATCCGGCTGATCTTCAGACGTGGATAAGGATGGGGCGGGCGTATCAGTTTGACCCAGTTGTTTCAACCAGTCCGGCTGGTCACTGGATGATTCTGCAAAGGACGCGGGCTGTTCGCCGGGTGATGATGAATCCGTTGATCCTGCGAGCGCGCCAGCGCCAATCTTGCTGATCCAATCGGGTAATTCTTCATCATCAGCCGGCCTCAAAGCCTCAGCGGGAGCCATCGCTTTGACCCAATCGGGCATGTCGCCTTCCGCGATGGGCGCCGCCTGGGTGGGAGGCAACGTTTCCTCCTCAGCAAATATTGGTTTGCTTTCATCGAACACGCCGGTGGACTCTCCCCAGCCTGCCTGGCGCAAAAAGTCCGGGATGTTCTCGTCACCAGCGGGGGTCGAATCCGCTTTGGGGGGCGTAGACATGTCGAAAACAGAACCCACTGCCGGCGTAGCGAGAGGCGGAGTTTTTGATTCGCCGAATCCGCTTGTCAGCCATTCCGGTTGCGCTTCGCGGTCTCGCGCTGTGCCGCTCTCCAGACTGATTCCCTGCCTGGTCCGCCAATCTGCCTGCATTCCAACAGGCTGACCGTTCCAATCCAAACGCTCCAGGGCAACCGCAGAATCAGGGGCGTCGTTCGTTTGAAGGATCGAGCCGCTGACGTGCGCCGCGTATGGATCAAGCTCGATCACGCGCTGACGATAGGCTTGCACGCTTTCGGGGCGGTCGCTCCCGAGAATTTCAACCAGCACGCGGTTGGCATCGAAGGAATACGGATACCTTCGCAACAAAGAAGAGGCAACCTCAGCGGCTTCATTCTTTTGCCCGCTTCGATAACAGGCGCGCGCCAGCAAAGACTGCATGTCACTGCGACCGGGATCTTCCTTCAAGACGCTCTTGATCTCAGAAATGGCTTGCGGATACAACTCGCCCTGCACGTACATCTGCGCGAGCGCGCCGCGAGTCATGCGAATGCGCGGCGGCGAGACCCCGTCACGCCGGCCATACAAGCGTTGCAGTTCGCCCTGGATAGCGGCGTTCGATGGCTGTGCCTCAAAGGCGCGCTCCATGTGCCAGATGGCATCATCGGGTTTATTTTCTTCGTCTCGAATAATGCTCATGCCCACGTGCGAGACAAAGTCATTCGGCACACACGCCAGCACGCGCAAAAAGATATCGGAGGCGTCGCCGTGTTTTTTCAGTTCGAGATACGCCTTGCCAAGCAGGCGATAGGTTTCAAGATGTTTGGGGAAGGTTTTCAGGATGTGGTGACAATGAGCAACAGCCTCGTCCAACTGGCCGCGGTCCATCATTGTTTCGATTTCGCGGTTGTAACTCCGCAGGGATACTTTCGCCATGTAACGGTGTGCTCCTGACCGCTATTATAACTCACCTTAATTCGCCACAGAGAGCGCAGAGTGCATGAGTTTTTCTCAAAAATCTCTCCCGAAGGACATCGGGACGATGTGTGTGCTCTGTGGCTAAGTCATGTATAAAAAAGAGGCAACGGTGGAACGGGATCCGAACTGAACGAGTGCGCGGCGAGAACGATCTCTCTCACTTCTGCAAGTTTCAACTCGTCGTTCGCATGGATGGTAAACAGCGGCTCGCCTTTTTGGATATTATCTCCCACTTTGTGATGGATGAGCAAACCGACAGAGTGATCTATCGAATCGGATTTCTTCGCGCGCCCGCCGCCCAGGATCACAGCCGCCTCCCCCACGCTTCTCGCCTGGACTTGTGAGAGGCTCCCGTTTCGAGAAGCATTTACCACCTCGACGATTTTCGCGCGCGGGAACTTGGACACGTCATCCACAAACGAGACGTCGCCTCCCTGTGCCTGCACCAGCACGCGGAATTTCTCGAAGGCAGAGCCATTTGCAATTATTTTTTCGGCTTGCGCGCGCCCATCCCCCAAATCTTTGGCGCGTTTGCCCAATACCAGCAGTTGCGCGCAGACGTGTAAGCAATGCTCGCGGAAATCCTCGGGTCCGCCGCCTTTGAGGGTTTCAATCGCTTCGATGACTTCAAGCGAATTTCCCACAGCATTCCCAAGCGGCTGGTTCATATCAGAAAGCAAAGCCACCACTTCGCGCCCAGCCAGTTTGCCGATATCCATCATGAGATTCGCCAGCACGCGCGCTTCTTCGAGGGTTTCCATGAACGCCCCGAGACCGGTTTTTACATCCAGCACGATTGCCTGCGCGCCGGCGGCGATCTTCTTGCACATGATGGACGAAGCGATCAACGGGATCGAAGGCACAGTCCCTGTCACATCGCGCAGGGCGTAGAGTTTTCCGTCGGCAGGGGCAAGCGTCAGCGATTGACCGGTAAGCACAACGCCGATTTCTTTGAGTTGTTTTTTGAATTCATCGGTTGTCAAATTCACGCGATAGCCGGGGATGGATTCCAGTTTATCGAGTGTACCGCCGCTGAAGCCGAGTCCGCGCCCAGACATTTTGCCAACCGGGAGCCCACACGCCGCAACGATTGGAAGAACCATAAGGCTGGTCTTATCCCCCACACCGCCGGAGGAGTGTTTGTCCACGGCGAGATCAACAACATCGCTCAAATCCAGCGTTTCTCCAGAGTATGCCATCGCGAGAGTCAGGTCGGTCGTTTCACGCGGAGTCATACCGTTGAGCAGAACTGCCATCGCGAAAGACGACGCCTGGTAATCGGGCACATCCCCCGATACAAAACCCTTGACGAAGAACTTGATCTCTTCGCGGGTCAGTTCGCCTTGATCGCGTTTTTTTATGATGATGTTCACTGCGCGCATGGGACTCCTTGGGGAATTAAAAAGGTATACAGGTACACAAGTATACAGGGATTTCCTTGACTACGTGTTTCCTTGTTTACTTGTCTACCTATCCATTCTTCACCAACTTGTATTCCCCCTTGCCATCCTGCACCGTCCAGCCGAGCGCGGCAATTGCTTCGCGCAACCGGTCGGATTCTGACCAATTCTTGTTTGCACGCGCCGCGAGTCGTTGTTCTGCTAATAAGATAATTTCATCCGACGGCTTGTCGTTATCGAGGGAGGGCGCATTGACGACCATATCCCAAACCTGCGTAGGGATATTTTTTTCAATCGGGTTCGGGATTTGAATCGCGCCCAACTCGCTGACATTAAACTTCGAGCCGGAGGCATACATCTTCGAGTCGCGTTCGCGGACCAAAGATACAGAGCTGACTCCGCTCACTTCGCAGAGACCCGTTTCAAAGTCGAGAATAAGACCCGTGTGTTCATCCAGGCCGAGGATGGGATGATCGGACGGCACAAAGTTACGCCATTCCGCAAAACGTTCCATGCCAACAAAGCAACGACTGGTATCGAGATCCGCGCCGCCTTCGGCATTGTTCCAATGAGGGATGAACGAAATGTGCGAGCCAAAATCGGAAAATAAATCCAAGCCATCTACAGCGTGAACATCCTGCCCGACTTTATAAATTTCATAGACGGGCAACGCATGGGCGCCAATGGAGATTGTGGCGGCAGAGGCAAACACAAGGGTAGCGCCGAGGCGATGCCGCGCGCGAATGACATTCCACGCCAAAGTGCCTTGCAATTGTCGAATCGCATACGTGGGACTACCCGGTCCCATGAAGATCAGGTTGGCATACAAAAGTGGTTTGATAATTTCGGGATCGTCAGGGCTGAATGGGGAATTAAGTTTGCGTGCCGCGATTACATCCACAATGGGTTTGTAGTTTTGCAATCGTGTTTTCATAAAATCACCAACACGACCAACAACCAGCGATGAGTTCAACTCGAAGCCCGCAGGTGTTTCCATCAACGCAATACGAAGCGGCTGATTCATTTTTCGCGCGAGGGATTCGAAAATCCGCCCGCCTGCGAGGGATGTTTCACCTGAACCGAGAAATGCGACTTGTCCGATGGGCATGAGAATTTCCAGTTATCAGTTATCGGTGAGACGCGGCGTTGAGTTCATCTATTACATGCAGGAGTTCGTCGTTGGATGGAATATCGCGCATCGAAGCGCCGTAATGAAGATAACGGACATATCCTTTTTTATCAATAATGCAACTTAACGGCATTCGTCCCAATTTGAAGAGATTGACTTCCTGCCGATACATCCTTGCGACGACATGGTCGCCATCAGGCAGGCCAACAAACGGAATGCGCTCGTTCCTCCAGTATCGTTGGAATACCTCGGCAGTTCCCGGTCCAACTGCTGGAATCTCCGCGCCGCGAGAAACAAACCCCGCATACCCGTCGCGCAAGCGCGCCAACGACGCGCGGCAATACATTCACATAAACCCGCGCAGGAAATACAAAACGATGATTTTGTTTTCCTGAAATCCTGAAAGCCTGATTCGAGCTCCGCGTACATCCTCCAGTTCAAAATCGGGCGCAGGTTCGCCCGGAGTAATCAGTCTATTCATCTCGAATCAATTCTTTCGCCTTTTTCCAAATTTCATCAAACATCTTCACGGTTAATTTTCCTGTCAATGTATTTTGCTGACTGGGGTGATAGGAGCAAAGCAAGGATGCGGGATGAAGGCGGTGTCCTGAGCTTGTCGAAGGGATGAAGGATGAAATCGGCAACTCGAATATTGCGCCGTGAGAAAATTTCCATCGCGAATCCCCTCTCCCTTTTTGGGAGAGGGACAGGGTGAGGGAGGCAGAATATATCCGCAGGATTCTCTCAAACGCGATGCGACCCAGACAAACAATCACCGTCGGTTTGAGAATTTCGATCTCACGCTCAAGATACGGCTGACAGTTATTCAACTCTTCAGGGCTTGGCTTATTATCAGGCGGAGCGCAACGCGCGGATGCGGTGATATACATATCTTTCAGGATGAGACCATCGCTTCGCGACTCAGCCGACGCCTGATTCGCAAACCCAGCCCGATACAACGCCGGATACAAAAACCCACCCGACGCGTCCCCTGTAAAGTTTCGTCCCGTCCGGTTGGAGCCATGCGCGCCAGGAGCGAGTCCTACGACCAACACACGAGCTTTCGGGTCGCCGAATCCAGGGACGGGCTTGCCCCAATACTCCTGATCTTGGTATGCGCTGCGCTTGACGCGCGCCACTTCCTCACGCCATTCCACCAGACGCGGGCATTTGCGGCAGGCAATGATTTCGTTGTTTAACTGTTCGAGGGAGTTAAGTGTCATGTTTTTCAGTATCAGGTGTCAGGTTTTTCGATTGTAATTGTACCTGACACCTGGCACGCCGCACTTGACACCTAAAGAATCAGCATCGCATCGCCAAACGAATAAAAGCGATAACCCTCCTTGATCGCAGTTTCATATGTTTCAAGAATCTTTTCCCGTCCTGCAAACGCGCTGACCAACATCAACAACGTGGACTTAGGCAAATGGAAGTTCGTGATCATTGCATCCACAACTTTGAATTGATAACCGGGGAGGATGAATAAGGAAGTTGGTCCAGTGAAAGCAGCGATCAGTGAAGAGTGATCAGTAATTATGGTTTCCGATTTACGATTTACGATTTGCGATTTCCGATTTCCGATTGCGGCTGATTCCAAAGTTCGCACGCTCGTTGTTCCTGCCGCAATTATTCGTCCTCCTGCTTGTTTTGTTCGATTGATCAAGTCTGCAGTTTCCGGTGAAAGTTCACACCATTCGCTATAAATCTTATGTTCTTCGGGATTCTCTTCCGTCACAGGCGCAAACGTATCCAAGCCCACATGCAGCGTGACATACGCGATCTTCACACCTTTCACCAGCAACTCCTCCAGCAGGCGCGGCGTGAAGTGGAGTCCAGCCGTGGGCGCGGCGGCAGAACCTGGCTCGCGCGCATAGACTGTTTGATAGCGTTCGGGGTCATTCAACTTCTCATGAATGTACGGCGGCAATGGGACATTCCCCACTTTGGAAAAATACGGCTCAATAGGTCCAGAAAATTTGATGAGTCGCTCCGAGCCATCAAGGATTTCTATAATTTCAACTTCAGGTCCATCTTCTACTTTTACTAAAGTGCCTACACGCAGACCTTTTCCTCCCACCAAAGATTCCCACGTCAATTCATCGCGGCGGCGCAGGAGGAGCAATTCCACGCGCCCGCCTGTTTCTTTGCGGGCATAAATCCGCGCAGGTATCACGCGCGTTTGATTCAATACAAGCAAATCCCCCGCGCGCAGGTAGTCAGTGACATCGCGAAAGATGCGATGTTCCAATTCTCCCGTATCGCGATGCAACACAAGCAAACGCGACGAATCGCGCGGTTCGGCAGGTGTCTGCGCGATGGATGATTCGGGGAGGCTGTAGTCGAAATCGGAGGTTTTCATCAATCGAACAATGATGGCTGATATGATCCTGGTGGAAGAGTTAAATCAACCTTTCGAATCCTACCCTTTTCATCTTTATATCCTCCCAAACTATTGATGTTCTCGACAATTTTTGGTATGCAATACTCTTGCATTTGCTCTTTAATATGCCGCGTAGAAAAATGGAGCACCCTCCAATCATGAGTCTCAAGTTCGTTATTGCGCACCATATCTTTACTCGCCTGCTCTGGATTTGCATGGTAAGTGTCGCCGTCGGTCTCAATCGCCAAATCCCCCTTAGCGCAAGGAATGGCAAAGTCCAAAAAGAAATTACGGTCGTTATAATTCACGTGCTTCTGTCTTTCCAATGGAACTTGTAAACGCTTAAACTCTGCCCATAAACGATCTTCCAAATCGCTGCTATCATAAAGATCATTGATTTCGACCGCTTTAAAAAACTTTTTACTAGTGGTGGGAATGAAGGTCACTCTATGCCAACGGTGACTAAAGATAGATTTTTCCAATGGAATTAAGGACTCAATAAACACTTGATAATATTGCCTAATTCCTTTTTCATCGTTCTTTGCCCTTTCGGGAATTATTTGCCAACCGTAGACTACCTTTGGTTCAGCCTTTACCTTCCCATAATAATTGATCGCGAAGCCTTCATTTCCAAAGATGGAAGTTTGATAAAAAGCAAGTATTTTAGGTGGCCAATCTTTTGCAAGCCAAGATTTGACACTTGTAACAGGAATGCGATACCATAACTCTTTGCGAAGAATGGCAAAATCTCTCGGTTTATTCATTATCGCCACAAGAACGTCTCTGCGGTCTTCCATGAATTTATTTACTAAGAAGTTTAGCAATCAAATTCAACACAAACGTCAACACCACGGACACCAAAATCGAAGTCGTAATGGGAAAATAAAACGAGCCGTTCTCGCCTTCGATGCGAATATCGCCGGGCAGGCGTCCAAGCGGCAATCCGAACTTCGCGGCGAGATAGGCGCCCCCACCGATGAGGAAGAGGAGAATTCCCCCGAGCATGAGATAGCGGGCGATGGATTCCATAAAATCATCCTGTCATTGCGAGGAGGCGTTTGTTGCCGACGAAGCAATCCCCTACATCGTGTTGGAGATTGCTTCGGGCGAAAGAGCATCGCCCTCGCAATGACATTATAGTAACCTCGGCTGCCCCTCTTCCGTGTAATTTAATCCCAAATGCTCATACGCGGATTTGGTCGCGACGCGTCCCTGCGGCGTGCGATCCAAAAATCCGAGTTGCAGAAGATACGGCTCGACAACGTCCATGATCGTATCCTGCTCTTCGCTGATGGACGCGGCAATCGTGTTCAAGCCCACAGGTCCGCCGCCATATTTTTCGATGATCGTCCTCAGCACGCGGCGATCCACATCGTCGAGCCCAAGCGGGTCAACCTGCAACAAATCCAACGCCTCTTTCGCGACCTTTTGTGTGATCCTCCCATCCGCACGGACCTGGGCAAAGTCACGGACGCGGCGCAACAGACGCAACGCGACTCTTGGAGTCCCGCGCGCACGCTGTGCCAATTCTTCGACTCCGCTTTTGTCTATTTCCACTTTCAACATGCCCGCCGCACGCGTGACGATAGCCTGCATCGCGTTTAATTCATAGTAATCCAGCCGATAGACCGCGCCGAATCTCGCGCGCAACGGAGCCGTGACGAGAGCGAGTCGGGTGGTGGCGCCGACCACAGTAAACCGAGGCAGTTTCAAGCGTATGGAACGAGCCGAGGGTCCCTTTCCGATGACAATATCCAATGCGTAATCTTCCATCGCGGGATACAACACTTCCTCGACCGCGCGTCCCAAACGATGGACTTCGTCAATGAACAGCACATCGCCCGCGCGCAGGTTGGTGAGGATGGCGGCTAAATCGCCAGCGCGCTCGATGACAGGACCCGCAGTGACCTTGATGTTGACACCCATCTCATTCGCGACGACATTTGCAAGAGTCGTTTTGCCCAAACCAGGAGGTCCATAAAACAAAACGTGATCCAATGCTTCGCCGCGCTGGCGCGCCGCGGCAATAAGAATCGCAAGATTCTCTTTGACCTGATCCTGCCCGATCAAGTCGGATAATTTTTGGGGGCGAAGCGCGTTATCCACACGGTCATCGGGTTTGGATTCGGGGTCGAGGGGACGTTGACGAGAATTGCTCATAGGGCGATTATAGCAAATAAAACGGAAACCGCTCCAGGCGCCGCGTGAAGCGGCTTAAAACGTGCAGGGATGACATCACTGTCATCCCTGCTAATTTGCTCTTCGGCAGTCTGGCGATCCTGGTCAATAATAAAACGACTTTAGACCCATAACTTTGCGTCATCAGGTTTCCCTGATTTTGCCTTTCGGTCAGCTGGTCGGTCTTGATCAGCAACTTGCGCTGATTTTAGACGCCTAGCTTTGCGTCGCCGTCTTTTGACGGTTTTGCTTTTATCGGCAGTCTGGCGATCCTGGCTCAGTTCAGCTTTAGATCCATGACTTTGCGCCGCCGGGTTTCCCCGGTTTTGCTCTTTATCGGAGCAACGTTATTATCGCGCAATTTTCTTCAAAATTCAATCAAACAAGTGTTCTATTTATCATTCAATTGGCTCAAATGTCACTTCAACAGTCATGCCCCATTTGACGCGCGGGTCAACATCATCGGCTTGTATGCGGACTGTGTAAATCACGTCGCCGCTTTGCTCATACGATGACTGGCTGATCTCGGTCACAACGCCATTCATGGTGACATCGTTCAACGCATCCGCAGTGAATGTGACATTTTGACCAACAGCCAATTTGACGACTTCAAGTTCGGTGATGTCAGTCGTTTCGATGATCCATGAAGATGTGTTGACGACACTCACGGCTCGGGACTCAGCCGAAACCTGCTCGCCCACTTCGACATCCACATCTGCCACGACGCCATCGAACGGCGCGGTGATCTGATAATTACTGAGCGCATCTTCCGCCGCGAGTATCTGAACTTTGGCATTATCAAGCCGCGATGAAAGCAATATAAATTGTTCCTGGTTCGGACCATCAACTGTTTGCTCAAAGTTATGTTTCGCTTCGGCTTCAGAGGCTAACGCGGCATCCAAAACAACACGGACAATATCACGCTCACGTGTGACATCATCCAATTCGCGGAGGGCTTCGTTGTAATCCTCCTGCGCCGTTTCAAGATCATCTTCGGCAGTCTTGCGTTTGGAATTATCCTTATCGAGGTCTTTGTATTTATCGAATTCGTCCTTCGCATCCTGCAAATCGGCTTCACGATCTTCAACTTCGGCTTTGGCATCTTCAATTCTGTCTTCGATGGTATCCACATCCAAAGCTTCCCAATCGCGTTCAGCCTGCGCGCGGACTTCCTGCGCGTTCATGTAAACCGTCCACGCATCTGCGCGACCCAGCCCCTCGGTGCGAAGAAGTTGATCGTAGGCTTGTTGCGCCTGGATCAATTCAAGATTCGCTATGGTGAGTTGCGCCATTGCCACGTCAAAATTAGCAAGCCGCGCAAGCAAATCGCCCTTCTTGACTTCATCGCCAATCTTTACGTTGACCTCTTGTACAACGCCGCGCACCTGAAAGGAAAGATTCACAGCTTGCACAGGCTTGAGTTTTCCCTCTGCAACGACGCTCTCTGGCGAGACAGTTATTGCCTCAACAGGTTGCGCGTCAGCGGTCGCGGTGGCTTGATTTGCGCAGGCGGTCAACGCCAGTGCAAAAGTAACAGCAAGCATAATAAAAGTTTTTGTCGTTTTCTTCATAGTTTCCTTCTTTCGCCCTCTCCCCTTGCCCCTCTCCTCGCGAAGCATCCCTGAAAGGGGCAAATTGGGAGAGGGGTTGGGGTGAGGGAAATTTTATTCGTACGCCAACACCTCACGGATCGTCAACCGCGCCGCGTTACGCGCAGGCAGGATACTTGCAACCGTGGATAAAACCAACACAAGCCCAAGCCAGATGGCATAACCCAGATACGTGAAGACCACGTCAATGGGGGTTTGAAATAATGCCAGGCTGACAATCGTCGAAAGTAAATACGTGAACGGAATGGATAACACCAAAGCCATCACGAGCGAGATCATTCCGATCACCACGCCCTCGGCAATGACCGTTCGCATCACAGCGCGGTCATCCGCGCCGATGGCGCGCATGATCCCAATCTCACGCGTGCGTTCCAACACATTCATCCCCATCGTCCCTGTCAATCCCATCGAACCGACGATGGCTGTCAAGATCGCCATAATGAGCAGAAAAACGACCAGCGTATCCAAACCTTCCACCGCGGAATCCAGTGAGGAGCGCCCCGCCTGCGCAACGCGCACATCGAATCCCTTTTCACGGAAAAATTTATCCAACTCTTCGGCTTTGGCATCCTGATAGGCGCGGTCGTGTTGCTCTGTTGCAAGCCTGAACGAGAATGAGCGATTGGCAAGATCATTCATCTGCGAAACATATTCATACGGCGCGTACGCCAGCACACCCTGGCGATCCACAAAATTGAAGATGCCGATCACTTCCCACACTTCCTCCCGACCTTCGATTTTCAAATTCACCATATCGCCAGGTTTCAGGTTCGGGAAATATTCAAGCGCGCCTTCGCTGATCGCAAGTTTACGAACATCGTCACCGCGGATCCAGCGTCCCGCCACAACGATCGGGTCAACCAACTCGCTATCCGCGGGCGGGCCGAACACATTGATGCTCTCAAGCACATCTCCGTTTTCGTCCAGCAGATCGCCGCTCACAAACTGCCAGCCCTCCGCGCGTTGCACGCCATCCACCTGCATTGCGGTCTGTTCGATCTCGCTCAGGCGATACGCTTTATCAAAATCAAGCGACACATCCGCCACAAAATATTTCCCGATCTGCCCAATGTAATCATGCAACGTCACACGAACATTGAACACAGCGATAAAAATCGCGCCGCCCATCGTCAGTGTGAACAACGTCAGCGCGAGACGACTCTTTCTGCGGAATGTATTTCGCAGCGAAATGACAAACGGACGCGGGATGTGGACTCCGCGCGCCGCAAGGATACGCGTCGCCTTGACCTGCATCCAATCGAACCAGGATAAACGCTTCTCTCCACCCGACACTTGAATCTCGTCATCAGCGATGTCGCCGCTGAGAGCGCGCAGAACGGTGATGCGCGATCCGTTCAACACAGGCGCCAGACCCGCGATCAACGGGACAAGCAACCCAACCAGTATCTGTATCAACAAAGCGATTGGCACGATTCGATACCCGAGCAAATTGAATCCGATCTCGTTTGAAATGAATAATGCGAGTCCGTAGGCGCCCTGTCCCCCAAGCGGGACGGCGATCAACAAAGCCAATACGCCGAATGCCATGATGAGGGTGATATACATTCGGAAGACCTGATTTCTTTGCCCGCCCACCAATTTGATCACACCGATGTGCCGTAAATGCTGGTTTAGCAACGCGCTCAATGTGTTCGCGATCAACGAACTTGAGAGGAACACGATCAGGATACCCAACGCCATCAAAATACCAAGAATCGCGTTGACCGTATCCGCCAGCGGATGCTTATGAGTCTCTGAAAAGCGCGTCCGAATGACAACCGTGCCGCCCTTTTCGATCTTATCCTTCAATTGTGCGCCCACTTCACGGATATAAGATATGTCATCGCCGTTACCTGAAACAGTCACAAACGCGCGATTGAAAAGTTTCGGCTGACCCAGATATTGCAGAGTATCCATTGTGATATATCCAAGCGGTGAAGCGAGAAAATCCCCCGCGCCTGAGGCGGTATCCTGCACAATGCCAACGACAGGCAGTGTCTTGGTGGAGCCGTCGGGGAGTTGAAATTCAAGGAGACCTCCCAGCCCCACGTCCAGGTCTTGAAGTGCATCCTGTTCCAGCAAAACTTCGCGCTTGTTTGGAATCGTCATGCCCTCAATGGGAACCAGCAAATTGACCGCGTTCTTCTCGAAATCTTCAAATGCAGTGATATCGAGCGTCGTCCATTTTTCAGTGCCAGGCACGCGCACACGGATGTTGAACACGCGCCGCGCTTCGGCATCCTGCACATTCTGCTGATTACGAACTGAGTCCAGCACATCCTCATCGAAGTTCGACATGCTCATTTCGATGTTCGCAGGGTGATTCGCCGAATACGAAACACTCATATCATTCGAGATGATTTGATACGCGCCCGCGATCACGCCAATGGAAAACACGCCCACTGCGATGGAAAATACCACCAGCAGTGTGCGGGCTTTGTTATCAATCAGATCGTGAAAAACTTTTCGCCAACGTGGTTTCATAAGTTCTCATCTTGTCATTGCGAGGGAGCGAAGCGACCGAAGCAATCTCCACCACGACACGGGATTGCTTCGTCGGGCTAGGTCTCGATACGCCCCGACGAACACGGGGCTACTCGACCACCAGCCCTCCTCGCAATGACGGGTTACTGTTTACTCTTTCTATTTTTCTTTCTGCCATCCGCCGCACGATGGGACTCTAATCTCTGCTGAACAATTTTCCCAATCGCCTCCGCAGTAATCGGGGACTCATCCATCACGCGTTTGAAATCTTCGCGCTTGATGGTCAACACTTCAACAGGCTCACGCGAACCCGCGCGCACATTCGCAATCGTCCTGCCGCCGCGTAACAACTCGATCTCGCCAAAAAATTCGCCGGGCTTCAAGCGCGAAATCACTGTTTCTTTCTTTGTACGATCCTGCAACACCACTTCCACTTCGCCTTTGCGGATCATAAAGAAATTTTCAATATGTTCATTGCGAGGGAGGATGCTGGTGTTCGCAGGGTATGTTCTTTCTGCGGCAAGTTTTGTGAACTCCATCATGTGACGATGCCTCAGCCACGGCAGTGACTTCGCAATCGTTTCATCAATCAACTCGCCGTCTGCGATGATGATATTGCGTGTCGTGCGTAAGGTCAGCGACGGGTCGTGCGTCACCATGACGACCGTTTTGCCGCGGCGTGACAATTCTTCAAACAAATCAATGATCGTGTTTGCAGATTTTGTATCGAGATTGCCAGTGGGTTCATCTGCCACCAGCAACGGCGGGTCACACGCCAGCGCACGCGCAATCGCCGCGAGTTGTTGCTGACCTGTTGAGACCAGCACAGGCAGTTTGTTCGCGAACTTTTCCAACCCAACCAATTTCAGCATTTCCATTGCGTGGTCAGGGCGTTCATCGAAGTCGTACATGTCCGCATAATCCATCGGCAGCATTACATTTTCAAGCAACGTAAGCATCGGCAGTAACTGAAAAAATTGAAACACAATTCCCAAATTACGACCGCGCCATTTTGAACGCTGACTCTCGGTCACGCCCGTGTAAATATCCGTACCGCCGATGACCATGCGTCCCTCGGTGGGATGGTCAATGCCTGTGATCATATTGAGCAGTGTGGACTTTCCGCTCCCAGACTTACCCACAATCGAAACGAACTCGCCGCGGTTGATGGTCAGGTCAATGCCTTTGAGTACGGTGAACTCGCCCGCCGCGTTCTTGAACGTTTTGATGATGCCGTGCATGTCAATCATGGGCGACTCCCTTCTCCTTTCAGGAGAGGGGCTGGGGTGAGGTCAGGTGTGGACATGGTTTGTTGAACAGGACCAGATTTCCGCTTGGAACGACGCGTGCTCATTTTGTCCGCTTCTTTCCCCGCCCGTTACCTGATTCCGTTTTCTGGATCAGTTCCCCATCTGCAATTGCCATCGTGCGCGAAAATCTCGGCGCAAGAGACACGTCATGTGTCACCATGACAATCGTCTTGCCCTGCTCGGTAACGAGATGTTCGAAGACTTCAAAGATGTGATCGGCTGTGACAGAATCAAGACTGCCCGTTGGCTCATCCGCAACTAAAATGGGCGGATCATTTGCCAGCGCGCGCGCAATGGCGACGCGTTGTTGCTGTCCGCCTGAGATGAACGCGGGGAGTTTATCCGCGTGCTCTTCGATCTCAACAAGACGAAGCAATTCAAGCGCGCGCTCGCGTGATTGTTTGGGGTTGAAATTTCCGCACAAATCCATTGGCAGGGTGATATTCTCAACGAGCGTGAGCATGGGCAGGAGTTGAAAGGATTGGAAAACAACACCCAGTGTTTGCCCGCGCCATAATGCGACTTCGTCTTCGCTCATTTTGTGAATTGAAACCGAAGAGCCGTTTGAATTGACAAGGACTTCGCCAGAGGTGAGATGATCCACACCTGTAATCATATTCAACAACGTGGATTTTCCCGCGCCCGATTTACCAACAATGCCCACAAATTCACCCACACCGATTTGCATATTGATATTTTTGAGCGCGGTGAATTCACCAACCGCGGTGGAATACTCCTTCACCACGCCGCGCAATTCGATTAATTTCTGAGTTGCTGAATGGACGTTCATAGTTTCAATCGCCGAACGAAAATTCCCCAAAGGAACCTTCCATATCATTGTACCCCCTTCGTCTGTTTGTGACAAATTTCCTAATCCAGCGTTTATGTGGAGGGGTTGCAACGCTTGAACTACGTTCTGCAATATTTTAGGATGTGTATGCAAAACCACTTTTATATGTCATTCTCCCGAAGGACATCGGGACGATGTGAGGAGCAAAGCGACGAAGAATCTTTGATTACAGAGCAAGCCTTTATACAGAAACGAGATTCTTCGCTCCTTACAGTCGCTCAGAATGACATGACTCTAATTTGCATATAGACTTTAGGTTGAAAACCATCATCAGGGCTATAATTAATTTGAGCTCTTGCGAAAGTCAAGTTGTATCTTTACCGAAGGCGGACGTTAGAGAACGTCCGCTACACAAAATATTATTTTTGTGTAGCAGTGCGCTCTCTAGCGCACTTTTGCAAGAGGTCTATTCAATCACTCAAGAGGAGAATTATCATGTCCAATGTTTATGCATCAAAACATCCGCTGGTTGCTCACAAACTTTCACGCCTGCGCGATAAAAACACGGAGCCAAAAAAATTCCGCGAATTCGTGCGTGAGATCGCGGCGCTATTGGCTTATGAAGCGACTGCTGATCTAGCCACGATGCCGCGCGAATTGGAAACGCCTCTCGAAAAAATGACGGGGGCAGAACTGAAAGAAAAGGTCGGGCTTGTCCCCATTTTGCGCGCGGGACTAGGCATGGTCGAAGGGGTCTGGGGTCTGATGCCCAGCGCGGAAGTGTGGCATATCGGTTTGTATCGCGATGAGCATACGTTACGCCCCGTGGAATACTACAACAAACTTCCGCTTGAACCAACTGTTTCCGTCTGTTTGATCCTTGACCCCATGCTTGCCACTGGCGGCTCCGCAACCGCAACGGCGGATGTGCTCAAACGCTGGGGCGTGAAGAAGATCAAATTCGTTGGTCTCATCGGCGCGCCTGAGGGAATCAAATTGATGCAAGAAAAACACCCCGATGTTGATATTTATCTAGCGGCGATTGACGACCACCTCAACGAACGCGCGTACATTGTGCCTGGTCTCGGCGACGCGGGAGATCGTCAGTTTGGGACGGGGTAGACAATGTAATTGACGTCAGTTCGGATAAGCACCAACCTCTAATTTTGGACGCTGATGAACGCAGAAAACGCAGATTTTTTCTTTTTTTATCAGCGAAATCAGCGTTTTTCAGCGTCCCGATCCACTAACCCGAATTCACGTTAATTGGTAAGTTGTCCCAAAGGGATGCTTCGCGATAATTGGAGACTGGAGATTAGAGAATTGGAGATTGCATGGCTTATAACGTGAAGCTGGCTGAACGAATACGCGCCGAACTCAGCGGGATACCATTCATTGAAAAGAAAATGTTCGGCGGCGTGGGGTTTTTGATTCACGGCAATATGGCATGTGGCGTTCACAAAGAGGGAATAATCGTGCGCGTTGACCCTGAAAAACACAGCACGCTTCTCAAGAAGCCTCATGCGCGTCCTTTTGACATGACAGGCAGACCGATGAAAGGCTGGCTGATCGTCGAGGCGGAAGGATGCAAGACCGACAAGCAACTCAGCGCGTGGGTCAAAGAAGGCGTGGAGTTTGCGTTAACACTTCCAGCAAAATAACTAAACATGAAAGCCATACCAGCAAAGAAATCAAAAAACACAGTCGCACCAGAAACCATTCTGGAGGATCACACAGCGAAAATCCGCGCCATCGCGGAGCAACTGCGAAAGCTCATTCGCATGTCCATGCCTGAAGCCGACGAAAACGGACAGTCCATGTGGCACAGCATCAATTATCGTCATCCCAAGGCAGGCTATGTGTGCGGAATCTTTCCGCGCAAGGAATACGTTGACCTTGTCTTCGAGTTTGGCATCCTGCTCCCCGACCCGCACAAAATTTTGCAGGGTGACGGCAAACAGGTCCAATACATACGCATCACTGAGAACGATAAGCTGCACGAGAAGGCAATCAAGCAACTGATCCGCGACGCGCTTTCATTGCCCGAAAGCCGCGCCGTCAAACTTGATCTCATTCGCGCAAGAGTACATATCACAAGATAAAGACATGAAAGCCATGCTCCTGTTTTATGTTCTCGGCGGCGTCCCTCGCGAAGCATCTTGTGGGCGCCGCCGAGGACGGCGGCTCGAGCATGTTTGGTAGAGACATGAAAGCAATGCTCTTACGAGAAACCGCACTCCTCTCGCAAAACCCCTCTCCCCTTTCACTCGCAAATATAGACGAGCCAGAAATTGGCAACGGCGAAATCCTTATCCGCGTGACTGCGTGCGGCGTCTGTCACACGGAACTGGATGAAATCGAAGGACGCATGAAGCCGCGTCTGCCAATTGTGTTGGGTCATCAGGTTGTGGGCATTGTAGAAAGTAGTAGCGACTTTAGTCGCTCTATAACGACTGCCCCCTTCGGGGATGATAAAGTCGTTACTACGGGTCAACGCGTTGGCGTAGCGTGGATTGCATCTGCATGTGGAGAATGCAATCACTGTTTAGCAGGTAACGAAAACTTGTGCGCCGAATTCAAGGCGACAGGGCGAGACATCAACGGCGGATATGCTGGGTATATGAAAGTCCGCGCGGAGTTTGTGCATCCTATCCCTGATTCATTTTCGGATTCAGAAGCGGCGCCGTTGTTGTGCGCGGGCGCAATCGGGTATCGCTCGTTGCGACTGAGCAACTTGAAAGATGGACAAAGTTTGGGCTTGATGGGATTCGGCGGGTCGAATCATCTTGTGTTGAAAACTGCAAAATACAAATTCCCCAATTCTCCAATCTTCGTTTTTAGCAGGAATCCGTCAGAACGCGAATTCTCTCTTTCTTTGGGAGCGGCTTGGGCGGGCGCGATTGATCAGAGTCCGCTTGAGGGGCTGGACGCGGTCATTGACACCACACCAGTTTGGGGTCCAATAAGTGAGGCGTTGAAGTTTTTGAGTCCAGGCGGAAGAGTCGTCATCAATGCCATCCGCAAAGAAGAGTCCGATAAAGAAGTCCTGTTGAAGTTGGATTATCCGTCGCAGTTGTGGATGGAGAAGGAGATCAAGTCTGTTGCGAATGTGACGCGGCGAGATGTGCGAGAGTTTTTGCAATTGGCGGCGGACGCGAACATCAAGCCTGAACTTCAGGAATATGATTTGAATGACGCAAATCAGGCATTGCTTGAAATGAAACAGGGTAAAATTCGGGGAGCGAAAGTTTTACGGATCAACTGATTGGAGGCAGAAATGGCAAAATCGGCTGAACTAAAAACCAAAGTGAACGACGCAAGCGTGACGGATTTTCTGAACAGCGTCGCCGAGGAGCAAAAACGAAAAGACTCCTCTGAGATCTTGAAGATCATGAAGCAGGTCACGAAAGAGGAGCCAAAGATGTGGGGATCGAGCATCGTCGGGTTTGGCAGTTATCACTACAAAGGCGCAAGTGGCCGCGAAGGCGATTGGCTCTTAACAGGTTTCTCCCCGCGCAAACAAAACCTGACGTTGTATCTGATGGGAGGTTTGAACACACACACAGACTTGTTAAAAAAACTTGGCAAACATAAAACAAGTGTGGGTTGCCTATACATCAAAAAATTAAGCGATGTGGATGTGAGTGTGCTAAAAAAACTGATCGCCGAATCCCTGAAGGTGATGAAGAAAATCCATTCAAGTTAGTAAGTGACCTTACGCACCTTTACGCTCTCGCAGGGTCTTGTGCCCTGCGAAATGCGGCGGTCACAGACCGCCTTTGAGCGTTACTGCGTAAGGTGAGTTAGTAAGAAAGGTCCAACATGGGCGTTGCAAGTTTGCAGGGCATTCTCAGGATTTTCTTTTGGACATCCATTTGCCTGCTCCCCTTGCTGGTCGTCGGCTCGTTGATCTATACGACAATCATCAAGCTGGGGCAACGGTCGGCGCACGAGAAACTCGGAAAAGCATTGGGGTTCTCCCCCCTCAACCGCGCCGACAACATCCAACTGGTCTGGTATGGCGGGCAGGTTCAGGGGCGCGAAGTGGCGATCAACACCTTTATGTCCACTTATCGTTATTACGCGCTCGAACGCTCACGTCGAGGCTTCAACACCCAGCTTCGAATCGCGATAGCAATCCATATCAAGGAACCGCTGGGCGTCAATGCCTATCGCAATGCGAAAAACAAATCCCCTCTCACCTTCGAGAATGCTTTCATCGTCGAACAGGGACAATTGTCTCCTGCGGCGCGTGAAGCGATGCTGGCGTTTTCATTCCTCGGTCATAAAACTGGTGTGAAGCGCGACCTACGAGTCGCGTTCATGCGCGGAATGCGCGACGTCCGCTTGAATGACCGCGCGTCGGCTCCAAAAGGCTTGCTTGGCGATGAAATTCTTGCGGATGCAAAAACAATCCTCGTACACGACCACCCCTTTGCAGATGTTTCGCCGTCCGAACTGAAAACCATCATCGAAGAATTAAGCGCGGTTGTGCAAGCCATCGAGTCAGGCAGTGTCCCGTCCCTGCTGGCGGGAAAGGCAACCCCGCCTCCAGAAGGAAAGGGGAAAACTATCTACTGGTCCATCATCGGGTTCGTTTTCATCGGCTTGCCAACCTGTCTCTGCCTGTGCGGGATGGTCTATTCCTTCCTCGACGCCTATCGTTAGACGAAAAAGATTCATGTCAATTCAAAAAGACACCGAAGGCAACGAGAAAAAATATCTTCACCAATTTGCGGACTTCGCAGGCAAGCGCGTGTTGGAAATCGGATGCGGCGAGGGACGGTTAACCTGGCAATATGCAAAAACGTCCCGTTCCACCTTTGCAATTGATCTCGATGCTGACGCGTTGCGCGTCGCTGCGATTGACAAGCCATCTGACCTGCATAACAAAGCGCTTTTCATTCGCGCGGAATCAGAGCGCGTCCCTTTTGCAAAAGAAGCCTTTGACCTTGCCGTGCTGGCATGGTCTCTCTGATGTATTCAACACGAGGGCATGGTCCATGCCCTGAGCGAAATCAAACGCGTGCTGATTCCAAACGGAATCTTGATTGACCTGCGCCCCGTTTTGGATCGCTGGCAGATTGAAGTGGTGTCCACGCGCGAAGTTCGCGAGACGGGCCGCATGCAGGACTTCCCTCTCGGGTTGGCAGACGACCAAGCCGCGAATAAATCCGTTGCAAATGCCGCTGAAAATGGGTGGTTCGTTCGCGAGCGGGAGGAATTTTTCCCGTTTGTGTATTCGTGGGACTCACCGAAAGACATGGAGGAATGGATCAAAGAGGAATGGGAAGGTTTTATCGGACTAGACGAAGAATCAAATCGAGCCACGCGTTCCGCCTGGGCTCTGGCTGATGGAGATGCGCGCGTGCAGGTGCGGATAAATATGCTAATCACGCGCTGGAGGAAGCGAAAGAGTGAATTGGAGTGATATACTCCTGAACAAGTTAGGAACTTCCCATGACAAATGTTTCAAACGTCTATCGAGTAGTAATCCACGCCGCGCCCGAAAAAGTCTTTGCTTACGTCTCGGATTTGACTCGTCATCCCGAATGGAGCGGCGGCAAACTGCGGATCGAATCCCTCACGCCGGGACCTGTGGCTGTAGGTAGTCAATATAAATCGTACGGCGAAGTGGCTGTAGAAAAGAATCGCCCCAATGAACTCCGCGTGACCCATTATGAGCCTCTGATTCGCTTTGCATTCACAGCACAAGACCCGGGTTTCGGTGAGGTTACGAACGATTTTACATTTACTCCTCAAGAACGCGGAACACTCATGGAACGTACACTCAGCATGAATATGAATCCCGTGATGGCATTCGCATTCAGGTTATTTATCCGTCCAGTGATTGGTCAGCCGATGATGGATAAGGCGTTTGCGAGGTTGAAAGCAAAGTTGGAAAAGGGATAACGGAGATTCAACACTTTTCAAGTATTTTTCTGGCTTCGAGTTTTTTTCTGCTCCCAAGCAGAATCCACGCCCGCCTCACCGCCTCTACCCACAGGGTGCTACGCAGACGCAAACCGTTACCTCACATCCACCCCAGTAGCGCGCGCCAGCAATTTGTGAACCAGCGCAGTCGGCAACACCAAAATTGCATGAACTGCCGCGCTCAAGCCAAAGATCACAGCAACAGAACTGAGAAAATTACTTATCAACGGCGCAACACTATTCAACATCCACGGGCCCGCGCCGATCAACAACGCGATTGCAAATAGTACACCCACCGAGATGACTAACTCCAGCCACGCGTGGCGATCTGATTGCGATGGCATCATCGTACTGCTGACTGTGAAGGTGAGATAGAACCACAAGTAAAAGTCTCGGGCGGTCGGCAGGGCATTGATTCCCATCCAAAACAAATTGAATTGACCGTTACGAAGCACATCCCACAGGATGCGCATTTCGAGACGATAGATCGAGACGTACGCAACGAAGAGAGTCTCAACGATCAATGGAGCCGCGCCGATCAACGAATCGCGGACAACGTCTGACCGCGCAGTTTCCACGTAGCCAAGTTGCAGGCGTCCATCTGGCAGGGGTTGAGGGAGGATGGAGAATCGTCCCGTTGGGACGCGTAAAATTTTCGCCATCAAATAATGGCTCAATTCATGCAGAAAAACTCCAGGGAGAAAGATCAATGAAAAAATCCCCATGGTCAAGCGCGCGTCGCGAGTGGCAATTAAGAACACTGCCTGTATCTCGCGATGCAAGAGCCGCTGAAGCAAGATCAGCGGCACGAGCATTAAAATGAACCAGAAAAATCCTGTGAGTTGAGTGAGCATCTCCGCCCTCACCCTGCCCTCTCCCGAAGGGAGAGGGTTATGCTACTGCCGCCTTCGTAATGGCTACAAATTCATCAGGCTTAAGGCTTGCGCCGCCTACTAATGCACCATCAATTTCGGGCTGGGAGAAAAATTCAGCGGCGTTGGAGGCAGTCACCGAACCGCCGTATAAAACACGAATTGATTGGGCGATCTTCTCATTGAACAACTCGGTCAACGCTGCGCGTATCATCTGCTTCACGACGGAGTTGGCATTCTCTCCGCTGGAGGCTTTGCCCGTGCCGATTGCCCACACGGGTTCGTATGCAATTACAATGCGCGCGGCAGTGGCAGAGTCCACGTCAGCGAAGCCAACTTTTATTTGACGGCGAACAACTTCGGACGTGAGTCCTGATTCGTATTGATCCAGCGTCTCGCCCACGCAAACGATTGGGATGAGGTCAAATTGTATCGCCGCGCGAAGTTTTCGATTCACATGTTCATCCGATTCACCGAAGTAGGCGCGCCGCTCCGAATGACCGATGATGATGTAACTGCAAAATTCCTTCACCATGTTCGGCGCGAGTTCGCCCGTGAACGCGCCCTTCTCCTCCCAGTGCATGTTCTGAGCGCCGAGACCAATGCCCGTCCCCGCGAGCATCGTGGATAAAGTGGAAAGCGATGTGGCTGGCGGACACAAAACTTTTTCCACATTTGCCACTTCGCGCAACGGCGCGCTCATCGCATTGACCAGATCGCGCGCCTCTGCGGCGGTCTTGTTCATTTTCCAGTTTCCGGCAACGAATGGTTTTCTATTATTCATAATTTATTTTGCTCTCATACATCTGAACCGCGAAGCTCGCTAAGTCCGCTAAGAAAACCTTTAAATCTTCGCGTTCTTTGCGCTCTTAGCGGTAAAAATAGTACCAAATATCAGGAAGTAATTTATTGGGGAAGTTGCTTGAGGAGTTCCTCGGCAAAGACACGGATCCATGTCGGCGCGGAAAGATCGGCGATCAGCCCGCTGGCAATGAGACGCGCCTCGTTGGGTTTATCGGTGAGCGAATCGAATTCGGCTTCGAGCAAAAAGGCTTCGTACATATTCGGCGAGAGCCGCCTGACCTGGTTGAGAAACGTGTTGGCTTCATCAATGCGGCCCAGATAAAACGTGTTGCGCGCCTGGGCGATCAATGCGATCGGCTGGTCTGCCTGCCCAAGTTTATCGAACGGCAGGACGATGGACGTCTCTCTCATCTCGGACCCTTTATACACCGCTTCATGGAATGGAATCTCAAGTTGCTCAGGCACATCCTCCGTGACCCCATAATTTTTCACAGCCTGAAAATACATCGCCGCGGCGGGCAGCCAGCCTTCGATACTTGCAAACTTTTGCCCTGCGTGCGTATAAAATGCCTCGTTAGCGGGTCCCACCAGGTTGATCACTTTCGACAACGCATCGTACGATGCGCCGTGCATTTCAGCAGACCAAAAAGCGAGCGCCAGATCCAACTGCAAATCGGGGTTATTGGGGTCTGCCTTCACCTTTTGCTGCGCGGCAAACACTTCGGGAGGCAGGAGTGGTTGCGAAGGTTCGGTCAATGAAGGCAACGATGTGTGAACCGGACTCGCGGGGGCATGTGCAGTCGCGGTTGCGATCACAGTCGGAACATCTGTCGTTCGACGTTGTTGTAGGAGCAAAGATGCAAACAGGCGATTCTGACGCGCGACAAAAACCGCGCCAACGCAGAGGACGAGGAGCAAAGCGACTCCGACCCAAACAAACGGGGAACGCTTCTTTTTCCCGCTGGGGGCTGGCGCGGCGACAACAGCCTTTGCCGCCATTTTAGTGGGTTCGCCCACTTTCATATGTGTTTTATCGGCGGAGGCGACAGGCTTGGCAATCGTCACAGACGTGCCTTTCATCGGCACACCGGCTTCACGCCACGCCTCCTTGAATGCCTGGACCAATTCGGTTACATCTTCATACCGATCCGCGCGTTCTTTTGCAAGCGCCTTCAACAAAACGCGTTGCACGGGTTCCGGCACATTCGGGTTGATCGTCTGCGGCAGGGGCAGAGGTGAATAAATGTGGTCGTGAATAATGGAGAAAGGCGTATCGGCGCTGAATGGAACCTGCCCCACAACCATCTCGTACAACATCACGCCGAAGGAATAAATATCAGTCCCGCCGTCCAGGTCTTTCTTGCCCATCGCCTGCTCGGGTGAAATATATTGCGGCGTGCCCATGATCATGTCTGACGAAAGAGTCGACTCGCCGGATTGCGCAATGCGCGCCAAGCCAAAATCCGCGAGATACATCTCGCCGTCTTTCGCCGCCAGAACATTGGACGGCTTGATATCGCGGTGCAAAATTCCCTGCGTGTGGGCATAGGAAAGCGCGGAGCCAACGGCATCCACGATCTTGTTAATTTCTTCCGAAGTCAACGGTCCTTTGCTCAATTTTGCCTTGAGCGTATCCCCCTCGATATATTTCATCACCAGGTATGGGCGTTTTTCGTGCTCGGCATAATCGTACACCGGGACAATGTGCGGGTGCTCCAGTTTCGCGACGACGCGCGCTTCGCGTTGAAAGCGCGTCAAGAATGTCATATCCTCCCCAAATGCCGGATGCAATGCCTTGAGCGCAACGTAACGATCCAGTGAGGCGTGATAGGCTTTATACACGGTTGCCATACCGCCCTGGCCCAACTGCTCAATGATTCGATAAGGTCCTATATTTTCGCCGACGTTGAAAGACATACATGCTCTCCGCTTGTTATTTTCACAAATTATAGCCGAGGGTTGTTAATCCAGGTTTACCGATATGTAAATTGTCCGCAAACTGAAATACTGAGTTTGCTCCCTGCGCCGTCCCCGGCGCAGGTCTCCAAAAACGCCCCGAGGACGGCGGCTTGAGCTAATTTAGCGGAGATTGCTTCGGGCCGCGAAAACATGCGGAACAAGGGCGCCACTCGCAATGACGAAACTTATTTATTCAACAACGCCGCGACGCCGGGCAGTTCCTTCCCTTCCAAAAATTCCAGCGACGCGCCGCCGCCGGTTGAGACGTGAGTCATCTGTTTTGCGACTCCCGCCTTTTTGACCGCGCTCGCCGAGTCGCCGCCGCCGATCACTGTGATCGCTTTGGATTCGGCTAACATGCGCGCCAATGCAAACGTGCCTTCTGCAAACTTTGGCATCTCGAACACGCCGACGGGTCCATTCCAAAAGATCAATCTGGCTCCGTCCAACGCGGCTCGATACAAGCTGACAGTTTTCGGTCCCACGTCCAACATGCGCCAACCCGCGGGGATCTTGTCCACGTCAACCACTTGCGTGTTCGCGTCCGCGTCGAATTTATCCGCGATGACCGCGTCTACTGGCAGGATCAATTTATCGCCAGACTTTGCCATAATGTTTTTTGCCATCTCAAGCGATGATTCTTCAACGAGACTATCCTGCATGTTCAGTCCCTGTGCGGCTAAAAATGTATTTGCCATCCCACCGCCGATGATCAACTTATCGCATTTGGCAAGCAAGGTCTCGACAACGAGAATCTTATCGCTGATCTTCGCGCCGCCGAGGATCGCGATGTAGGGATGTTCAGGGTTTGCAACCGCGCGCCCGAGGTATTCAAGTTCCTGCTCCATCAAAAAGCCGGAGACAGCGGGGAGGAAACGCGCGATCCCTTCCGTGGAGGAATGTGCGCGATGAGCGGACCCAAACGCGTCGTTGACGTACACATCCGCGAAGGAAGCCATTTGTTTCGCAAGATCGAGATCGTTTTTTTCTTCTCCCTCATGGAAGCGCGTATTTTCCAACATCAGTACTTCGTCGGGCTTCAACTCTTTTGCCATCGCCTCAACTTCCGCACCGACACAATCAGGCGCCATCTTGACGGGAATCCCTAACAGCGAAGATAAAACTTCCGAAGCGGGAAGCAGGCTAAAGGCTGAGTCCGAAACGGTGTCCTGACGGTTCGTCTTTCGTTCACCGTGTCGAAGGGCGGATTTTGGTCTCCCCAAGTGACTCATCAAAATCAATGATGCGTTCTGCTCCAGTACATATTTAATTGTCGGCAATGCGGCACGGATGCGTTTGTCGTCCGTCACTTTACCATCTGCCATCGGCACATTGAAATCCACGCGCATAAGCACGCGTTTGTTTTTGATGTCAATATCTTTGACTGTTCTTTTGGTCATGGTGACTCCAAAAACCTTGCGAAGGTTTTGAACCTTCGCAAGGTTTTGAGTTTACAGCGATTTCGCCATCATCGCGGTGAGGTCAGCCGTGCGGCAGGCATAGCCCCATTCATTGTCATACCATGCAACAACCTTGACCAGGTTACCGATCACGATAGTATCCATCGCGCTGAACACAGACGAGAAGGTGGTGCCACGCAGATCGGTGGAGACCAGCGCTTCATCGGTGACATCGAGGATGCCCTTCATGGGACCGTTGGCATATTCGAGCATCGCCGCGCGAATATCCTCTGCCGTCGCTTCTTTATTGAGCGTTGCCGTGAAATCTACAACGGAAACTGTCGGTGTGGGAACGCGGAACGCCATGCCGCCAAATCTGCCTTTCAATTCAGGGATCACAAGACCGACTGCCTTTGCCGCGCCCGTTGCGGAGGGGACAATGTTCTGCCCAGCGGCGCGCGCATCTCGCATATCTTTCGCGCCGAGGTCTTGCAGTTTCTGCGAGTTGGTATACGCGTGGACGGTGGTCAGCACGCCTTTGTCAATTCCGAATTTGTCGTTGAGCACCTTGGCAACTGGAGCGAGTCCGTTGGTTGTGCAGGAGGCGTTGGAAACAATATTGTGTTTAGACGGATCGTATTTGTCGTCGTTGACGCCAAGCACGATGGTGATGTCTTCATTTTTCGCGGGGGCAGAGATGATGACTTTCTTCGCGCCGCCCGATTCAATGTGCGCCTTTGACTTTGTCGCATCCGTAAACAAACCTGTAGATTCGATGACAATCTCAACGCCCTTATCCTTCCATTTGATGGCAGCGGGGTCTTTCTCGGCAGTCACCTTGACAGCCTTGCCGTCAATGACGAGATCCCCGTCCTTCACCTCTATCGTGCCGGGATACTGCCCGTAAGTCGAGTCGTATTTTAATAAATGAGCGTTGGTCGCGGCGTCGAACAAGTCGTTGACCGCGACTACTTCGATTTCCCCCGCGTGCCTCTCCTTGATCGCCCGAAAGACAAGCCGCCCGATTCGTCCGAAGCCATTGATTCCGATTTTTACAGTCATGTCATTCCTCCGAAATTATTTTGATGATGAATGTGAAGCGATTTTATCATTAAAGGTGACAGTCACTTTCGCGAAGCGGGTGACTGTCACCTGAGAGTCAAGGATAAAAGTAAGTGACCTTACGCAGACTGTCACACTTTAATCATGTCACCCTCCCGAAGGACATCGGGACGATGTGAGCGGCAGCGAAGGGTCTCTGAGACAATCGTAGAGCTGCTTCGCTTCGCTCAGCATGACATTGCGTAAGGTGAGAAAGTAATATTTATTCCAACGGTCCCGTATATTCATCAAGGATGTTTGTCAGGGCGTTTGCAAGTTTAGATGAGTCATGCCGCCACGCGGAGTGATCGTCAACCAGGTCGGCACATTGCACGCGCGAGTCGGATAGCGTTTTTTCATCCACATCCACCCATTGATCGCCTTCATTGAGTTTACCTGCGAAGTTGTCATTGCACAGTACCACGTCGAAAACACGATCTCCAACATGCTCCTCCAAAGCGCGGACGTGGTCGTAACACGAAAACAAATCCGTTTCGCCTGCCTGCGTGACGATATTGCACACATACACCTTTACCGCGCGGCTGGCTTGGATTGCGCCGAGAAGATCATGCACAAGCAGGTTCGGCAACAGACTCGTGTACAAACTGCCGGGTCCGACTATTATCATGTCGGCGTTCAACATCGCCTTGATGACGGGAGGATACGCGGGCGCGTCGTTGGGTTCAAGCCAAACTCTCTGCACGCGTCCTGCCATCTGCGGGATGCGGCTCTCCCCCTCCACTCGAACCTGATTCACGACGTGAGGCAATTGCATATCTGCAACCAGCCTCACATCATGCAACGTGGAGGGAAGCACACGTCCACTTACAGATAATACCTTGCCCGACTCTGCTATCGCGCCTTCAAAACTACCGGTGATGTCTGCCAATGCGGTGATGAATAAATTCCCAAACGAATGTCCGCTTAAATCGCCCGCGCCGCTAAAACGGTATTGAAATAACTGTGTAAGCATTTTCTCGTCGTTGGAAAGCGCGGCGAGGCAGTTGCGAATATCACCCGGAGGCAGGATTCCAAAATCGGCGCGCAAACGACCGGATGACCCGCCGTCATCTGCCACGGTGACGACAGCCGTCAGATTGCGCGTGTGCGTTTTGAGTCCGCGAAGAAGCGTGGCGAGTCCGTGCCCCCCGCCAATCGCAACGATGCGTGGACCGCTTTCGCGGCGGCGGTAATCGGTCAGATCATTCAACAAGATGCGCCCTGACCGAAGGTATGGACGGAGAAGCGAGCGGTTGAGTCGCACGATCCCATAACCCACCAGCCACAGTCCCAGCCCGCTGAAGAGGATGACGCGAATCGCACGCGGCAAAAATCTCAGCGAGGCATACGAAAGGAACGTCAACAAAAGTTCATTGGTTGAATCGGTTCGGTAAAAATCCAGGAGAAAAATCGCAAAGCCTACACCCAGCAGCGTGACTCCGACAAAGACGATCAGAAACCACCGTTTGACGCCCAGCCCCGGCGCAAACCAGCGCGCCGCTTCACGCAGGTCTTCGATGAATCGAAAGCGGGAAGGCGTTCTGTTTTTGTTCATGCGAGGAGTGTAGCAGGGATAAGAAGTGAAGTCAACCAGCCTTATCACCATGATTTTGAAAGCCATTAAATGTAACATTTTCCCAGTTGTTTTCTGGTTGAATTTTTGTTATACTATTTTGCATACATCGTATTTTGAGGCGTCGAACCGATGCTTTGACATGGTCGCTTATCCCGTCCGTTGACGGGTAGGAGCATCGGGGAGCCAATAGCGAAACCGGCTGTTATGGCCGGTTGTTTCTTTAAAGTCGGAGGAACCAATGAATACAAAATTTGCAAATAAAATCTTTCGTTTCTTATTCATCTTTGCATTTCTGCTGGGGAGTATGGGAATACCCGGACAAAACGCAAAAGCACAGGAATCCACCCCATATTTCTTCGTTGACTTTGCTGGCGATCATGTCTATGCTTTCCAATGGCCAGTGGGCGGCATGGTGACTATCACAATTGATGATCCCATAACACAAGATACAGATTTTACTGAGACCAAACCTGTGCGTACTGACAACCCATGGAGTTCAGAAACCTGGATTGATTTCCAATCCACGATTCCATTCAGCACTGGCTTGGTTGTCACAATGACAGATGGTATTACAACAAAGATGCATACCGTAACGGACCTGACGATTACAGGAGCAAGCGCCGAAACCGATACAGTATCTGGCACTGCTATGCCCGGCGCTCTTGTAAGAGTATGGATTCACGATCCAGTCTGTTGTATTATGCGGCATGTTATCGCAGATGTAAACGGCAATTGGGTCGCTGACTACTCAGTACCCGGGGATGAGGGATTTGAAACCGAAGTATTTGATTTGTTACCTAATACAAACAGTCAAGCATCTCAACCGGATAATGACAGTGATGCGACCAACAAGCCATGGCGCGTTCCCAATCCCAGAATTCTCTCGCGAGCAAACGATGACCTCATCGGAGGTTTTGATTGGACTGTTGGCTCAACGATCACGATTGAAATTGACGATCCATTGACTGCGCCAAACCCTGACAAAACGGTTTATGCCACCGGAGGCACCGCGCCTTGGAATCCAAATGAAGAGTGGTTCGAAACCAGCGTTGACAATTACGATCTCAAACCCGGCGATATCGTCACGATGTCTAATGGTACCTCTTCAAAACAACTTAGTAATTATCTCAAAACCCTTTGAGGGCATATAATTTGTATGCAGACAAAGGATAAACGATGAAGAAAAAGAAACCTTTACCAACGATCTGGGAAGT
>Ga0247727_10001330_pt1 | contig 59126 bp, 53 predicted proteins | sample WisWelCaveWW1625_FD_202498 | JGI IMG/M metagenome (GOLD analysis project Ga0247727, IMG submission 202498) | Biofilm microbial communities from Wishing Well Cave, Virginia, United States - WW16-25 | ecosystem: Environmental > Aquatic > Deep subsurface > Groundwater > Cave microbial mat | place...
CCGTTGGAGAACGCGATCATTTTACCACCCATCAAGAAGAGAAGCAAGAAAACCATCGACGGAGAATACCGCTACTGTCGTCGGATTCGTGTGTCAAGGATCAGGGGCGTTTTTCACCGGGAACTAACTAGAGCGGCCAAAAAGATGGCCGCTTTTTTGATGTGTTAAGTAATTCGCAGTGAAAAGACGCGCCCACGGATAGCAAATGCGAACCAGCCTTTCTTTGGTTTAAGGGCAATGCAGTTTAGATAAGCGCATTTACCATCGATAAATTGTAAAAAGTCCTGCCGAGATAATCCGCCGCCATGGAGCGGCCGCCTTGGAGGGCTCTTTGAATACCACATCGTCTCTGTATGCATTGTCGGATGGGACGCTTCCCGCGTCGTTTGAAGGGTTGAAGTCGCATGTGGATGTCCAGTGGGTCAAAGAAGCCCTGGCGCGCGGGGGCGTTGGGAAACTGCGAAACCGGAAACTGACGGCGGAGGATGTGGTATGGCTTGTGATCGGGATGTCCCTGTATCGGAATCAGCCGATCGTGGAGGTGGTCCATCGGCTGGATTTGGTCCTCCCCGAGGAGGACGGCCTGCCTGGGACGGTGACCAAGGGCGCGATTCCCCAGGCCCGGCGCCGGGTGGGAGAGGACCCTCTGAAAGAGTTGTTCCGGACGATCGCCAAGCATTGGGCGTTGGCGTCCGCGGAAGAAGACCGGTGGCGGGGACTGATGGTTTTGGGGGCGGACGGTTCGACGTTGCGCGCGCCGGACAGCCCGGAGAACCGGGAAGAATTCAAGTTGCCTCCGTCGAGTCGGAGCACGGCGGGATATCCCCAGGCGCGCGTGGCGGTGTTGATGGCGTTGAGGAGCCACCTGTGGTTGGACTTCGCCTTGGCCGATTGCCGGACCGGGGAAGGAACGGTGGCTTGGCCCTTGATTCAGCGCGTGCCTCCCAAGTCGCTGACGATCCTGGACCGTTTCTACATCGACTATGGACAGCTCTGCGGGCTTGCGGCCCGTGGGGAAGAGCGATACTGGTTGGTGCGCGCCAAGAAGAACCTGAAATGGCGCGTTATCAGACGATTGGGCCGGGAAGACGCCTTGGTGGAAATCGCCTTGCCGCCACCGGTGCGCAAGGAGCATCCGGAGTTGCCGGAGACGTTCCAGGCGCGTGTGATCTGGTATCGTCGCAAGGGATTCCGAGGGCGAACGCTGTTGACGTCCCTGTTGGACCCGGTGGCTTATCCCGCCACCGAGATCATCGAGCTCTACCACGAACGTTGGGAATTGGAGCTGGGGTACGACGAGCTCAAGACCAACGTGCTCGAACGCGAGGAGACGATTCGGTCCAAGACCCCGGACGCCGTCCGACAAGAGTTGTGGGGCATGGCCATCGCTTACAACCTGGTGCGTCGCGAGATGGATTTGTTGGCGCGAGAGGTGGAGCTGCCTCCCCGTCGGATCAGTTTCATCATGTCGTTGCGGTTGATCCGTGACCTTTTCTATTGGGCGGCTATCGCCAGCCCCGGCGCATTGCCCAAGAGAATCCGAAAAATGCGCCTCGACATGCGCCGGCTCATCCTCCCGCCGAGGCGGTCGGACCGGCGTTATCCCAGGCATGTGAAGATCAAGATGAGCGGCTACAAGCGCAATCATGGTCACCCCAAATGATCGACGGTAAACGTGCTTATCTAAACTGCATTGGGTTTAAGGGATACAAAAGTGTGCAAAGGCTCGACGGGAGGAAGCATATAGGCATGCGATGTCGGTCCACCATCCGCCTCCTCGTCACAGCCGTCATGCTGACCCCCCTCAGGTTCGACTTGAAGGGGGTATGGTACCGGGTGCCAACCCGTCCGGCCAGGGGCGTACAACGCCCCTGGCCGGACGCGCTCCGGCTCCAGATTCACCCCGGCGGGGTGGGTTCAGATAGGTGGGATTTTGCTGTCGACTACTGGGTCCAACTAGGTGGGATTGTGATGCCCTAAACTGGGTTCAGATAGGTGGGACGCAACAATGAATTGGCAAAAGCACGGCACAAAATCGCACGCCATCGTTGCCGATCGGTCAATTGCTCCGCATTGTTTTTTAGGGTGGCCAGGAAACGGGCCAGATTCGTCAGAATCGATTGAATCACCGCCTGTTTTTCATGGGTGCTGGTGATCCTGTTCAGACCGGACCTGCGGATCAGCACTCCACCGTATGACAAACATGCGGAAAAGACCTGAGTAGTCACCCACCGTTTTTTCAATCTTCAGCAGCCTGCGTGCGGTCAGGCGGTCTCAGCCCCATGATTTCGTAGCTTTCAAGGGACGTGAGAAACGCGCTATAAAAACGGAACGAAAATTAACCGTTTCGGGTTTCTCAGGGGATGTCTCTCCATCGTTTAAGGGATTGACTGGAGAGGCCAAAGGTTCGAAGCGGCGAACGCCCCGGTGGGAGAATTCCCCGCATCCGCCCTTTTTCCCACAGGGCGAGGGCTATTTCGTAGGGAAGCCGCACTTTCCGCGCCAGGGTGAGGGCTCGGCGAACATCGAGAAACGCCCGGGGGAAATCGCCGCGACTTTCGGCCAGACGGGCCCGCCCTAGGTCAGTCATGATGAGACCGCGGGAATCCGCAGATTTCTTGAAAAGAGCGCGGGCCTGTCTGTAGGCCGCGTCCGAATCACGCCATTTCTTCAGGCATCGAAAACTGCCCCCCAAGCCCCACAGGGCGAACCCTTCGCTGCTTTGGTCGCCCAGGCGGCGGTAGAGGGCGGCGGACCTTTGGTAAAGGGGGAGGGATTTTCGGGCGTCCCCGAAGGTGCGCAGGGCGTTGGCCATGCCGCAGAGGCCGTAGGCCTGCCCAAAAGAGTCTTTTAACCGACGGTGAAGAGCGTGGGCGCGGCGGTACCGGCGGAAGGAGGCCTCGCCCTTGCCTAGGACCCGAAGAACGCCGCCCTCGCCGCAAAGGGCGAAAGCCTGGGCGGAGGGATCTCCGATGTTCACCGCCAACCTGGAGGCGTGTTGAAAGGCTTTCAGGGCCGGCCCCAGGCGGCCCGAAAACCTCTCCAAACCCCCCAGGGTCCAATAGGCGTGTTGAAGGGCGCCGAGGTCGCGCCGTTTCTTGAGTCCGGCCACGGCCGAATTCAATCGGGTGGAAGCCGCCTTGAACCGGCCCAATCCCCGCTCAACGAGCGCCTCCTCCAGGCGAACTTCCGCGAGGGAAGGCGAAACCGCGCCGAATCGTTTCGCCCGATCCACCGCCCGCCAAAGGGATCGGGCCCGCCGGTAGCGGCCGAGAATCCGCAGGCAGGCGCTCACCCCCAGAAGCGTCCGAAGGCGTTCGGAGGCGACGCGCAGGCGCCGGTAGGCCGTGTGGGAGCGCCCGTAGGCCACCAGGGCCTCGCGGAAACGCCCGAGGGCGCGGAAGCACTCCGCCATGCCGTAGTTGGCCTCGGCGCGCAGAAAGGGATCGGGACGGAGGGTTTGCGCTTGAGTGAAGAGGGAGAGGGCGTGGGCAAATTTCCCATCGGACAATAGTTTGTCCGCTTTTTGAACGAGTCGGAGGGGGTGCATGGCCTTTAAATTGACGGACGTTTGGACGGTGGGATGAAAACAAATTTCTAAAATGAAGAGATCATTCTAGATTCCCGCCTTCGCGGGAATGACGGGCACGGAAGGGAACGAGTCCGTCGCCGGATTCCGGATTATCGCTTGGAGTGTTGGAAGCGGCGGCGCGCTTTGGGCTGGCCGGGCTTTTTGCGTTCGACCTTGCGGGAGTCGCGCGTTAGGAACCCTTTGGCGCGAAGGGCGGTGCGGAGCTTCGGATCCATTTCCACCAAAGCGCGGGACAGGCCCAGGCGGATCGCGTCGGCCTGTCCGGTGATGCCGCCGCCGGTGGTGGAAACAAAAACGTCGAATTGGGAAAGGGCTTGGGAAACGCGGAAAGGCGACAGAGCCGACGCCTTTTGCCTACCGTTGCCGCCGAAGAAATCCTCGACGGATTTACCGTTGACCGAAACGTGGCCTTCACCGGGGATGATCCGGACGCGGGCGATGGCGGTTTTGCGACGGCCCGTCGCCCACAGGGGTTTTTGACGGCTGATTTCAAGGGTGGTTTCGGTCATGGGGAGGGCCTTTACTTGCCCGTCAAGGCGACGAACGGTCCGCCGGATCGGATTTTGGGGGCTTTGGTGTCGATGGCGAAAGCGCCGGAGTAAATTTTGACGCCCTCATCGGCGCGGAACACCTTGAGCCGGCGCATGAAACGGTCGCGCAGGCGGTTCTTGGGAAGCATCCCGTAAACGGCGAGTTCCACGGCGCGTTCGGGTTTTTCCGCCAGGAGCTTGCCGTAGGGCGTGAACGTCTGCCCGCCGCGGTAGCCGGAAGCGCGAAAATCCATTTTCTGGGTTTTTTTATTCCCGGTCAGGGCCACCTTGGCCGCGTTGATCACCACGACGCCGTCGCCCTGGTCCTGGTGGGTATTGAACGTCGGTTTTCCCTTGCCCCGGAGGAGCCCGGCGCTCAAGGAAGCCAACCGGCCCAGGGCGACGCTGTCCGCGTCCACCACGAACCAGCGGCGGGAAATGGCGTTCGGCTTGGGATGAAAAGTTTGTGGTGTGGCCATTGGTAGAATTCTAGGAAATTAGACGGAGAGGGTCAAGATTTTTTCCGTCGCGACGACGACGCCGGCCGCTGGACGGCCGGGAACCCCTCGGGCTCGACCGGCACGGTGCCGTCCGAAGGCAGTTCGCCCGCCCGAAACGCCGGTTCGGGGGCACTGCCGCCGAGATCCTTCACCATGGCGATCTCGACACAGGTTTCCGGGAAATAGGGGCAACGCACGCACTCGGTCCAGACCTTGTGGGGCAGGTCGTTCTTGGTCACCCGGGAGAAACCGCGTTTCGTGAAGAACCCATCCTTCATGGTCAGCGCGAAAACCCGGGTGATGTTGAGCGCCTTGGCATCCTTCAGGCAGGCGTCCAGGAGCTTTTGCCCGATCCCCCGTCCCTGGTAATCCGAGTCCACCGCCAGGGCCTTGACCTCCGCTAGGTTGTCCCATTGGACCGCCAGGGAACAACACCCCACCACGCGACCCCGATCGTCAGCGACGTGGAATTGCTGAAGGTTTTCATACAACTCGGAAATGGCCCGGGGCAGGAGCTCCCGCTTCTCCGCGAAAAAGGAGAGGAGTTTGTGCATGTCCCGCACGTCGCCGATTTTGGCCCGCCGAACGATCACCATGTCGGGTATTTTATAATTATTTCGACGGAACCGAGGGGGTGGAAAACGCCGGTCGCCGACCGCGCAAACCCTCGAGGATCGCCTCCGCCTTGGCCCGGGCGGCGTCCATTTTTGGGTAGCGGATTTGGCGGTACCCCCGAACGTCGGCCGGCGAGGCCAGCGCCTCGACGTATTGCCTGTAGGTGTCCTCGACTTCAAAAATCTGAAAACCATCCACGACGCCCTCGTACCAATCGCGGAACGCCTTTTCCTTCGCGTGCCAGCCGGGCAGGATCCGCCGCAGGATCCCCAGGCGCTTCATGATGTGCAGTTGCCAATTTTGCGACCGGAGGTCAAACTCGATTTTTCGACCCCACAGGACGAACTGGGGGCGGTTGAGGTGGACGTAGGTCAGCCGATCGCCGCGTTTTTCGTCGATGTTGTACCGGGCCCGGTCCCGGCGGAATTTCTCCTCCGACACCAGGACGCCCGCCACGTACACCTCGTCTTTAACCAGCATGACCCGATGGAGGTTGTCGAGCGCCGCGCGCGTGGCCGCGTGACCCCGCTCTTTTCGGTCCTTCTGGTAAACGGACCAGAGCCGGGCCAGATAGCGCCGGGCCGTGTCCGGCCCGCCGAATTGAATGAGGTCGTAGACGTACTGGGCCAGCCGGGCGCGGGGGGCGTCTTCCATGTCCATCCATCGGACGGCTTCCTCCGTCATGCGCCGGTAGTCCCGGGACCACCGACCGCCGCGGAAAATGTGGGACTTGCGGAGGAGTTGGGTCCGGTCCTCCAGGACCTCCCAATAGCCCGGCAAGCGGGGAGAGAACGCCTCGAAACGCGCCGGGTCGGCGGCGGCCCGCCGGCCGATGTCGAAAGCGCGGAGGTTTTCCGCCAAGTCGCTGGGGGGCACCATCAGGCCGATCCCCTTCGTGATGTTTTTCAGGGAAACCGGCAAAAGGCCTTTTTGGTACACGGCGCCGAGCAGGAGCACGTTGGCGTAGAGTTTCGTCCCGAAATGCCCCTCGGAGATGACGGAGAAGTCCAGGCCGAGATACCGGTCCGCGCGGGTGTGGGCGCGGAGCGTTTTCTCCAGTTCCAGAACCGAAAAATCGTCCTTGCCGAGAAGGGTTTTTACCGTCGGCATTTTGTGGGTGTTGACCACGGCCGCGGTGCGGTCTTTGCTGGCCACGCGCAGGTTGAATCGCGGGTCCAGCCCCCGGACCGCTTCCAGCAGATCGATGCCCATGAGGAGGTCCGCCCGCCCGTAAGGCACGAGCGGCGCCATGACCCGATCCTCCCGGGAGAAAATCACGTGCCCGTACACCCCGCCGTTCCGGATGGCGAGGCCCTTCTTGTCGGCAAAGAGGACGCGGTAGCCCTCCAGCAACCCCGCTTGGACCATGATGCCCGTCATAATGCCGGACCCCATGCCCCCCACGCCCGCGGTGTAGCAGAACCAGTCGTCCTTAAAAGTCGGGGAGACGACGACCGGCGGCGGCGCGGCGGAATCCCCGGGCAGCGGCGCCGGCGCCCGCCGGCGCTGGATGAGAATTTCCTCGAAGGAGGGGCACACCTTGCCCTTGGCGCAGGCGCCGTCGGAGATGCAGAGGGACTTGTCCGTCACGATCTTGGGGCCGTGCAGGGTTTCCTCAATGCCGAGGCCGGGGCACCCCGTGGCGCTGGTGCACTCCAGGCAATACTCGCACACCTCCGGAGTGATATTGATGACGCGCTCTTCCGGAAGGAAGCCCTGCTCCTTCACCACCCGTTTGCGTTCCTTGCGGACCCGCCGGTGGTAGGTGATGCCGCACTCCTTGTCGGCGATCACCACTTTGACCCCGGGCTTCAAAACGACATCTTCCAACAGCGCCCGGTAGGACTCCCGGTAGGCCGGGTTGACGCGGAAAATGGGGATGGAGTCCCGGGCCAGGCCGCGGATCACCTGCTCGATGTCCTGGGCGAAGGTTTTTTGGGCCATCACGTCCTCGTCGTTGCCGGGAGAGGGCTGGTGGCCGGTCATCGCCGTGGTCTTGTTGTCGAGGATGATGTAGGTGATGTCCTGGTTGTTCTTGATGGAGTCCGACACGGCGAGCATGCCCGAATGGAAAAAGGTCCCGTCGCCGAGAAAGACGACCTGCTTGTTCTTGATGAACGGATCCATGCCCGACCCCGTGCCGCCGCCCAGTCCCATGCCCGAATAATCCTGCATGAGGCCGATGTTGGGCTCGAACTGGAGCATGGAATGACAGCCCGACTCGCCGTGAAAAATCACCTCCACCGGGTCCTGTCCGTGCTTCTTCGACATATAGTCCGCGTCCTGGAAATCCGCCTTCAAGGCCTTGGTCACCGTTGAGGAATCCCGGTGGGGACAGCCCGGACAAAAGGTCGGGGTGCGGATGGGAATGGAGATTTTGTAGGTCCCGGTGTCCCGGGAACGGCGGACAGCCTCGGTCCAAGGTGCGGCCGAACCGGCCAGGGGCAATTCCAAGAGCGGCGCCAGCCGATCAATCAAGATGGCGACGTTCAGGCCGCGCTCCACGGGAATGCCCGGGAGTTCCTCCGGAAATTTCTTTCCCCACACTGCGGGCATCCGGTCCAGGCGGCCCGATTGGCGGGCGCGCTGAAGGGCGCGGATCACCTGGGTCTCCAGAAAATCCCTCTTTTCCTCGATCACCACCACGTGGTCCACCCGCGCGGCGAAAGGGATCAAAAGTTCTTCGTCCAGGGGATAGGACATCCCCCATTTCAAAACGGGGAAGCGGCCCTCGAGGCCCATGTCCCGAAGAGCTTGGATGACGTAGGCGTAGGACAGGCCCGCCGCCATGAACCCCAACGGGGCGACCCCGGCGGGCCCTTCGACGCGGTTCAATCCGCGGCTGCGCACGGAGGAAAGGAGACGTTCAAAGCGCGAGGCCAAGGTGGCCTCGCGGAGCGAAGTGTGGGGAGGAATCATCACGGTGTGGTCCACCGGCATGTCCCCCCCGGAGAGGACCGTTCGCTGGAGGTGGTTGACGGCGGGATAGAGGTTCGGCCGGCAGCGCACCGCGCCGCCGCCGTCCGCCTGGTTGGTGGTCAGGACATAGGTCAAGTAGAGGTCGGACTCCCCGGAGAGTTCGAAGGCCTCTTTGATCCAATCCTTCAGCTCCTGGAAGGTCGAAGGTTCCAGAACGGGCATGTGCAGGTGCTGGCTCAGGAAGCGGGAATCGGAATTGATCTGGGTGGTTTCGTTCCAGGGATCGTCGCCCACGACGACCAAGGCGCCGCCCGCGGGCCTCTGGGGCTCGGAGAGGTTGCCGATGGCGAGGCCGTCCGCCGCCACGTGCATGCCGACGGATTTCATGACGGCCATGGCGCGGAGGTCGGCCAGGCGCGCGCCGTTCAGCCGGGCGGCAGCCAGGGCCTCGTTGTTGGCCATCTGGGCCACGATGCCGCTTTCGATTAATAGAGGGGCGACGCGGGTCACCGCGTCGAAGACTTCGGAGACGGGGGAGCCGGGGTAACCGGTGAGGAGGGCGATGCCGCCCTCCAGGGCGCCCTTCAGGATCAGTTCGTTGCCGGTGAAAGCGGCGAGGCCGTCTTCTTTGAGGAATCGCTTGTCCATTTCTTCTCCCGTTTTTCTAAAAATTCAGTGAACCAACTTACACGGGGCTCCGCCCCGGACCCTGGCCAGGCGCTTCGCCCTGGACCCGAGTTGCTTTTCTTTGTGCGGCCAAGAAAAGTAACCCAAAGAAAGGCCGCCCCAGTCGGCCGCGCGCGACGTTTTGGCCGGTGGCCCTCACGGCCGGCTCGCCTCAAGTTTTTGCCGTCAATAGCGACGGCAAAAACCCTGGGCGCATTCGCGCCCGTCCCAAACGTGTGCCACCGGCACACGGGACCCCATCGGCGGCCCAACGGGCCACACCGCTGCGGCCAAAACGTCGTGCTCGAAGCGCCTCACGGGGGTGTTAAAGTCAAACCCAAAAAACTACTTCCGAGAAGCTTCCAACAACTCCTTGGCGTGTTGTTTGCCGATGTCTTCGGATTCGCCGGCGGTGCCGAAGAGGCGGGCGATTTCGGCGACGCGTTCGGCTTCCGTCAGGGCGCGGACCCTTGCGCGGGTGCGGTCCTTGCGGACTTCCTTTTCCACCACGTGGTGGCGGTCGGCGCAGGCGGCGATGGTGGCCAGGTGGGTGACGCAGAGGACCTGGTGGGACTTTCCCAGTTTCGCCAACTTTTTGCCCAGGACGGCGCCCAGGTGGCCGCCGACGCCGGCATCAATTTCGTCGAAGACCAGGACGGGGACGGCGTCGGTTTTCGCCAAAATGCTTTCGATGGCCAACATCACACGGGAGAGTTCCCCCCCGGAGGCGACCTCGGCCAGGGGCCGCCGGCCTTCCCCCGGGTTGGGGGTGAAGAGGAAGCGGACCGCGTCCGCCCCGGCGCTGGTGAAACGGCCTTCCTCGGGGACGACCTCGATGTCCAATTCCGCGTGGGGGAGGCCCACCTCCCGGAATTCCCGGGTGATGGCGGCCGACAATTTTTTCGCGGCGGCCTTCCGTTGGGCCGTCAACTCCGCCGAACGGGCGGAAAGATCCTTTTCGGCGGCGGCGAGCTTTTGGGACATGTCCCGGTTTTGCCCGTCGATATTTTCCAGCCGGTCCAATGCCTCGCCCACCCGCGCGTGGGTGGCAGCCACGTCGGCCAGGGTGGGCCCGTATTTACGTTTCAATTTTGACAACACGTCCAGGCGGGAGAGCGTTTCTTCCAGCCGCGCCGGGTCCCCGTCGATCCCGGAGGCAAAGGCCTCCAGCCGGCCGGCCGCTTCCTCCAGCTGGACCGTCGCGGCCTCCAACAATTCTGCGGTCTCCGACAGCGGCGCGCCCAACCCCCGGAGATTTTCCACGAGGGACCGCGCCCGTCGGACCAGCTCCGACGAGGCCTCCTCCCGGCGGGTCAGGGCCTGGAGGGCTTCTTCCGAAAACGACTTCAACTTCTCCGCGTTCTTCAACTGGGGAAGGAGCTGTTCCAATTCACCCTCCTCTTCGGCGCGGGGGGCGGCCTCGTCCAGTTCCTTCTTTTGATGGCGGTAAAGGTCCAATCTCTGGGCGCGCTCCTGCTCCGAGAGTGAGAGGGCGTCCCGCTCCGCCGCCAGGGCCCGCCAGCGCTCGCAGGAATCGGCGACCCGGGCCCGGGTTTTTTCGAGGTCTCCAAAAGCGTCCAGGAGGTCCCGCTGTTCCGCCGTTTTCAAAAGCAATTGGTGCTCGTGCTGGCCGTGGCTGTAGACCAGCAATTCGGCCAGGCGGGACAGGGTCGGCAGGTTGACCGGCCGGTCGTTCACGAAGGCGCGGGACTTTCCTCCGGCGTCGATCTCCCGGCGGAGAAGGAACTCCGCCTCGTTGTCATCGGACAAAACGCCGAGCTCCCGGGCGGCCGCGGCCAGCCGCGGGGAAGGCACTTCAAATCTTGCCGAAACGTTGAGCCGCGAGGCCCCCTCGCGCACCATTCCGGATTCCGCCCGCCGGCCCAGGGCCAGCCCCAGGGCATCCAGGATGATGCTTTTTCCGGCGCCCGTTTCCCCCGTCAACACGTTAAGCCCGCTGGAAAATTCCAAGGCGCCGTCTTCAAGGAGGGCGAGATTCCCGATGGACAGGTGCGTCAACATGCGGGAATTACCTCTCTCCCCAACTTAATTTTTCCCGCAACAGGGAGAAAAACGGACGTTCCCGGTCGGAGAGAATGGCGGTCCGCTCGGTGGCCCGCCGGACCCTGATCGCGCGGCCGGCCCCGGCGGTAAAATGCTCCTGCCCGTCCAGGGTCACCGCCAGCCGTTCCCCCGGGTGGCGGGGCTCCAGCCGGACCTCCACCGCGCTCTCCGGAGGAAGGATGATCGGCCGCTGGTTCAAGCTGTGCGCGCAAATCGGGGTCAACAAAATCAGGTCCATTTCCGGCGACACCAGGGGTCCGCCGGCCGCCATGGAATAGGCGGTGGAACCCGTGGGGGTCGATACGATCAACCCGTCGCCCACGAAGGTGCCCAGGAGCGTCCCGTCCACCCGGACGGACAGACGGACCACCCGCCCGGGCCGGAGCCCATGCACCACCACGTCGTTCAAGGCGAGCCGCGATCGGGGAGGCCCCTCCAGCCGAAGCATCATGCGGTCCGTAGCGGCCAGGCGATTTTTGAGGAGCCGGTCCAGGAGCGGGAGCACCCGCCCCGCGTCCGTGGCCGTCAAAAACCCCAGCCGGCCGACGTTCACCCCCAGGACCGGAAGCCCGAGGGAAGCCGCCCGCCGCGCGGCGGCCAGAAGGGTGCCGTCCCCCCCCAACGCCACCACCGCCCCGGCCTGGGAAATCTCCGAGGGACCGACGACGCGCGCGCCGCGACGCGCCAACCAGCGGCGTAACTGAGGGAGGGCCCGGCGCGCGGCCGGTTTTTCGGCGTTGTGAAAGAGCGCGACGACCGGCCGCGCCGGGGAGGAAACGGATCGGCTTTTTTTCAAAAGGGTTTTACGCCCCGCTCTCCCGCTTCAGCAATTCCTCCCAGACTTTGAGGACATCGCCGTCCCACCAGCCGCGCTCGACTTCCTCCCACATGGTTTGAAAGGCCTTTTTCACCGAGTAGGCCTCCTTGTAGCTCCGCCGGGAGGTGAGGGCGTCGTAAATGTCCGCCACGTTGACGATGCGGACCAGATTGGGAATTTCCCCGCTCTTGATTCCATCCGGGTAGCCCGTCCCGTCCAAGCACTCGTGGTGGTGCCGGATGATGGGCAAAATGTTCTCAAGACTTTTCAGCCGCTGGCAGATTTCGCAGCCGATGGTGGGGTGCTTTCGCATGACCTCCCACTCGGCGTCGTCCAGGGGCCCGGTCTTTTGAAGAATGTGGTCCGGAATGCCGATCTTCCCGATGTCGTGAAGCATGCCGGCCTTCCTCAGCGACTCCAACTCGAAAGCGTTGCAACCCAGGGCCCGGCCCAGCATGACGGCGTAGCGGCCCACCCGATCCGCGTGGCCGAGGGTGTAGCGGTCCTTGGCCTCGATGGTGCGCACCAAGGTCATCAAAATGGCCTCGGCGTCCTCTAACTCGTCGGTCAGGGACTTGATCCGGAGCAGGGACCGAATCCGCGTCATCAACTCGGTGGGCTGGTAGGGTTTTGGCAAAAAATCGTCGCAACCCGCCTCGATCGCCCGCACCCGCTCCTCGTCCGGCAGGAGACCCGTCACCATGATCACGGGAAGGAGGCGCGTGGAATACTGGTTTTTGATGCGCCGGCAAGTCTCCAGTCCGTTCAGCCGGGGCATGTCGAAATCGATGACGCACAGGTCGGGCAGGGACTCTTGAATCCGCTCCAGCGCCTCCTGGCCGTCCTGCGCGGTCACAACGGTGAACCCCTCTATGGCCAACAGGGATTCCAGGGCTTTCTGGGCGTATCGGTCGTCGTCGGCGATGAGGATCGTGGCCGAACCCGCGAGATTCATATTGACGAATTATAACAGATTCTCGTGGCGATCACCGCTTCGGCGGGGTTCCTTCCGTCACCTCAAAAAGCGTGTAACGATCCAGGGGTTGGCGGGAAAAAGTGAAGGGCAGGGCTCCCCAGGAGGAGGCGTAAAACCCAGCCGAGCCGGCATTGTCCATCACCCGAAGCGGATGCCGGGTATTGTATTCGTATCGCGCCAGGGGCCGAAGGCCCGTGGATCGGAACCACCAACGGGGCATGATGACCTCCGAATTCAGCAGAAGGCTCCCTGGGGCCATGCGAGTCGTTTCAAAAGACGGGGTCCACCCCGCCCCCTTCAACGCGCTGCCCGTGCCCGTGAAGGAATCCCCCAGGAAATAGCCCTTCGGCGCCTTCGACAGCCACCCGTCCGCCGACACGTCCCGCAGGATCCATCGGCCGGTTTCGGCCTGAAGATAATCCGCCGCGGCCAGGGCACCCCCAAAGACCAGGAGAGCCGCCGACCAGGCCGCCTGAAGGCGGGACCGCCGGGCGGGAAACGCCCGCCATCGCTCCGACCACATCCGGACGCTCAAAAAAACCGCCGGGGGAAGAAGCGTGAGGAAATAGCGCGCGGCCACCCATTGCATGACGTAAACCATTTGGGCCGTCGCCAGGGCCATCCACAGCCACAAAAATCGGTCCAGGGGAAATCGTGAACGGAAGGCCGTTTCCGCCGAAAAAACGAAGAACAACGCGCCCCCCCCCGCCAAGGCCGTCATCAACGCGGCCTGGCCCGGGGAAAACCCGCCCCACCGGGAGGCCAGGAGGCCCGCTAAAATCCCAGCCCCCGCCAGGACCGGATAGAAAATCCGCCGACCGCGGTCCATGGCGTCCCGCCAAGCCGATAGCGGTATTAAGATCACACCTCCGAAAAAAGTGAAAAACACCAGGAGATGGCTCCAGGCGAAGGTCTGCATGACCCGCTTGGAGGACTCGGTGAGGTGCACGGCGCCGTAGGTCGCGATGTTCCAAAGGCCCCAGAGGAAAAGGATGGCCGCGGGAAGGGCCAGCGCCGCCAGCGCCGCAGGCCTCCGACCCGATTTCCGGTCCCTCCACCAATAGAGGACGGCCAGCAGAAGGACCGTTGCCGCAGTGTATTTTGTGAGGATGGCCAGCCCCATCAGGAGGCCCGACAGGACCAGGAAAAACAAGGATTTCCGGTCCAACCCCTCGATCCAGGCCCAAAATCCCCCCAGGAAAAAAGCAAGCATGGTTGAATCAATGAGGAGGGCGTAGGAGGACAGCCAGAAAACCGGGGTGAGGACGGCCAACGCCGTCGCCGGCCCCGGCGGCAGGACGAACCGTTGGGCCAGCAAATAAATAAAGGCGGCCGAGGCCCCGGAGATCAAGAGGGAAAGGAGGCGGACGGCCCACAGCCGCCCGCCGGAAATCTTCCAAAAAAAGGCCAGAAGATAGTGGTGCAGGGGAGGGTTCACCATGCGGGGGGGCTGGCCCCGCTCCCAGCCGCGATCGTCGGTCCCCACGTCGTCGGCTTTGAAATCGTAGGGGCGCAACGGGTGGTCCAGCAGGCCCTTGGCCATTAAAAGATGATAATAGTCGTCGTTGAAATAATTCCTTCCGATGAAGGGCAGACCCAACAGGACCGGCAGGAGCGCGAACCAGAAAACCTTGGGAATTTTATTGAGCATTGTGAGGATTATACAGAATCATAAAGAGGGGCCGTCCCTCATTTGTTTGAGGGACGGCCCCATTGGCGTTTGCGGCGGCCTGTACACCGAGTTCTGTCCCCCCGGGCTGACCGGGGGGTCGGATCATTTCTCTGGGACCCGCGTTGCCGCGGGCCTCGAGCGGCCGACCGGAAGCGTCGCCCGCCTCGCGGCGGACGGGGACCGGGCCGGTCCGCGATCGCTTCCTTGGGCCTTTCTCCGAGCGGGGTTTGCCGCCCCGGGCCTCTCGGTCCGGGGCCGTGAGCTCTTACCTCGCGATTTCACCCTTGCCACCCCGCCTTGCAGCGGGGTTCGGCGGTTTGTTTTCTGTGGCACTTTCCGTCGGGGTCAAACGCCACCCCCGCCTTCCCGTTAGGAAGCGCCCCGCCCTGCGGAGCTCGGACTTTCCTCCGCGGCCATTTTCGCCGCGGCGATCCGCGGCCGCCGTAAATTGGCCGTTCAGATTTGTCGTGAAGCTCCTGAAGGCCCTTTTATCCCGCTTTGTCCAACGCTTCATTGGCCAATTCATCGGCTCGGACATTCATTGGGTCGCTGGATCTGGAAATGTGGGCAATGTCCAGTTTTTCAAAATCCTTGGCCAAATCCCGGACGCGGGACAGGAGCGCCTTCATGCGTTCGTCCTTGGCGCGGTATTGGCCGGTGTATTGGCGGACGACGAATTGGGAGTCGGTCTTCACCAGGGCCCGGCGGGCGCCCAGGGCCTTCAGTTCCCGCAGGGCCCGGATCAAACCTTCGTATTCGGCCACCTGGTTGGTGTTCACGCCCAGGGCCTCGCCGATTTCCTTCCGGATCCGGCCCGTCGGATCGGATATGACGACACCGAAGGAAGCGGGCCCCGGGTTCCCCCGGGAGGCGCCGTCGCAAAAGGCCGTCCAGTGGGCGGCCTTCGATAAAGGGGGATGCGGGGTCAGGACGCGACGGCCGGGGTTGCTTTGGCGACGATGTAAAGGATCCGGGAACAGCTTTCGCAGGCGACGATTTCCTTGCCTTTCATCGCCTGATTGACCGTGTTAGCGGTCAAGGTCGTCCGGCACCCGCCGCAAATCATGTTGTTCACGGGCACGACGGAGGCGTATCCGGGGCGGCCACGCTGAATGGCTTCGTAACGGTCGCGGTCGGCGGAAGGGATGGCGGCGGCGAAGGCGTCGCGCTCGGATTTCTTGCCTTCGGCGCGGGTGCGGATTTCCGCCTCCTCGGCTTCTATCGCGGCGATCTTTTTTTCGAACTCCGAACGGTTCCGCTGGGCGGCCACATCGTCCTCTTGGGCTTGTTTTTGAAGATTTTCAATGGTTTCCATGAGGACGAGGACTTGGTCCTCCAGGGCGATTTTCTGCTTTTTCGCGGCGTCGATCTCGTTGACCAGAGCCTTGTAGGCGTCGTTGGACTTGATGCCGTTCAACGCCGCGCCATGTTTTCGGACCAGTTGATCCTGGGTGTCGATCTCGATTTCTAAATTTTTCTTTTGAACTTGGGCGTCGGTGAGGGACGTCTTTGCCGCTTCTTTTCGGGCGGCCAGGTCCGCGATCCGCGCCCGCAGGGCCTCGCGTTCGGGGCCCAGGCGGGCCAGGGACACCCGGAAGGTCTCCAGCCCTTTGTCCATGTCTTGCAGGCGCATCAGTGAGGCGATTTTTTCGTTCACAAGACCTCGTTGATCCTCATCCCCCCCGTGGGCGGTATAGGGATTGAACCTATGACCTTTCGCGTGTGAGGCGAACGCTCTGCCGCTGAGCTAACCGCCCGTGGGAGGGACGTAAACGGCATTATAGCAATTTGGAGTTTTCTCCGTTTGTAGTGGGTAACTTTTACAACTTAAAATGCGATTGACGATGGAGAGGAAATCGGGGGAAGTTTAACCCGGAAGGCCGTTGTAGTGGTTCATGGCGGTGTCGAGGCCTTCGGACAGGACGGACTGGATGGCCTCGGCGGCGTGGTCGGCGAGCTCTTGGTTGGTTTCAGCGGAGTGTTTCTTGAGGACATAGTCCTTGGGGTCCATGCCCTCCGGAACCGGGCCGACGCCGACCCGCAGGCGCGGGATTTCCTCCGTGTTGAAGGCCAGAAGCAGGGAGTCCAACCCGTTGTGGCCCCCCGAGCTTCCCTTGCGGCGGAACCGAAGGCGCCCCCAGGGCAGGGCGAAATCGTCGCACACCACCAGCATTTCCGAGGGGAGGACGCGCCACCGGGAACAGGCCCAAAGGACCTTATCGCCGGAGACGTTCATCAGGGAACGGGGTTTCCCGAACCGGGTATCGCCCTTGAGGCAGGAATAAAACTTTCCCTTTTCCTCTTTCCAAGTCAGGCGCAAACGCCGGGCGACGGCGTCCAACGCTTGAAAACCGATGTTGTGGGCGGTCAGGCGGTATTTCGGCTCATCGTTGCCCAACCCCACCACCAATTTCGGGATCACAAAACCCTGACGTCTCCTATTTCTTTGCGGCGGGAGAGGCGGCCTTGGCGTCCTTGCCAGCCGGCGCCGCGCCTTTGGCCGCTCCAGGGGCGGGAGCCGCGGCCGCGCCTTCAGCCCCTTCTTCCGGCTTCTTCCCCTTGAGGATGACTTCGGGCTCCGCCGCCGTCGGGGCCGCGGCGGCCGCCACGGGCGCTTCTTCCTCGGCGGGCGCCACGATGTTCACGATGAGGGCGTTGCCATCGACGACAGACGTGACGCCCTTCGGCATTACAATGTCTTTCACCTTGATGCCTTGGTTCAATTGGAGGGATGACACGTCGATGGTGATCCCGTCGGGGATATCCCCGGGAAGAGAAGTGACGCGGAGTTCCCGGAGGATATGCTCCAGGATGCCCCCCGACAGCTTCACGCCGGGCGCCTCGCCCTTGATGTGGAGGGGCACGTTGACTTCCAGTTTCTGCGTCATGGAAATCCGCTGGAAATCCACGTGGACGACGTTGTGGCTGACGACGTCCCGCTGAACGTCCTTCAGCAGCACCACCTCGCCCTGACCGTCGATCATGATGTTCATGATGACGTTGGTGCCATGTCCCTTCAAAACCTGGAACAATTGTTTCTGGTCGATGGAAAGGACGGAGGAGTCCTTCTTGCCGCCGTAGACCACGGCGGGGATCCGTCCGCCGAGGCGCAACTGCCGCCGGACGCCCTTGGACGTGAGTTCACGCCGTTCGGCGCCCAATTCGATGGTTTTCATGGTTCGTGACCTCTCTTAATTAAAGAAAAAGTTCGCTGATGGACCGCTCGCCGTGGATGCGCGCGATGGCGTCGGCCAGGAGCGGGGCGATGGACAGCACGTGGATCTTTTTGGCGTCCTTGTGGCTGAGCGGGATGCTGTCCGTGATCACGAGCTCCTCCACGGGTGAGGCGTTCAGCCGCTCGAGGGCGGGCCCGGCCAGGACGCCGTGAGCCGCGGCCGCGAAAATTCGCACCGCGCCCGATTCCTTGAGCGCCTGGGCGGCCTTGACGAGCGTGCCCCCCGTGTCCACCAAATCGTCGATGATGAGCGCGATTTTATCCTTGACGTCCCCCACCACGTGCATGACGGCCGCCTCGCGGGGCGACAATCGCCGTTTGTCGATGATGGCCAGACCCGATTCCAACCGCTTGGCGAAGGCCCGGGCCCGCTCCACGCCGCCGGCGTCCGGGGAGACCACCACCAGTTGGTCCGCCGGGATTTTCTTCTTTAGAAAATAGGAGACCAACACCGGGTTCGCGTAGAGATGGTCCACCGGGATGTCAAAAAAACCCTGGATTTGCCCCGCGTGCAGGTCCATCGTCAACACGCGGTTGACGCCCGCGGCCTCTATTATTTTGGACACCAATTTCGCGGAAATGGGCACACGGGGCTCGGCCTTGCGGTCCTGTCGGCCGTAGCCGAAATAGGGGATCACGGCCGTGATGCGCCGCGCCGAGGCCCGTTTGAGGGCGTCCACCACCAGGAGGAGTTCCATCAAGTTGTCGTTGGCCGGGCAGCTCGTGGGCTGGACGATGAAGCAGTCGGCCCCGCGGACGTTCTCCTGGATTTTAACCTCGACCTCGCCGTCGGGAAAGCGGCCCACGCTGGCCTGCCCCACCGCTGTTTTCAGAATCTTGGCTATGTCCGTCGCCAATTCCGGGTGGGCGTTGCCTGTGAAAATTTTGAGCGGCGCTTCGGTCATTTCCTCAATCCTTCCCGGTTCGGTTGTCTCTTTAAGAGCGGCGAGCACCATGGCGCGCTTGTTCCTTTCGTCGTTTTTTTGCCCAGCCCTTCTTGACGGCAACCGGAGCACGTTCCAGCGCCAAGGCGTCGGCGGGGACGTTTTGGGTGATGGTCGAACCCGCCCCCACCACGGCCCCCGCGCCCACGCGAAGCGGCGCCACCAAATTTGCGTTGGAACCGATGAAAGCGCCCGCCCCAATGACTGTGGAGTGCTTCGCCGCGCCGTCGTAATTGCAGGTGATGACCCCGGCCCCGACATTGACGGCGGCCCCCACCGTGGCGTCCCCCAAATAGCTCAAGTGGCTGGCCTTGACGCCACGGCCCAGCCTTGATTTCTTGACCTCGACGAAATTCCCCACCCGCGCCTCGGGCCCGATGACGGTGCCGTTCCGCAAATGGGCAAAGGGCCCCACCTTGGCGGACCGTCCAATCCGCGAGTTTGCCGCGAAACTGGCCCGAATTTCGGACCCGTCGGCCAGCACGCAGTCTTCCAGCCGGGAGAAAGGGCCCACCCGGCACCCTTTGCCGACGGTCGTCCGGCCCAACAAAAACGAAAACGGCTCGATGACGGTGTCCTGCCCCACGCGCACGCCCGTGTCCACGTGGGTGGTGGCCGGGTCCACGATTGTGACCCCCCCGGCCATCAAACGCTCCAGGGTTCGAAAGCGGAGCGCCCGAGAGGCTTCGGCCAATTCCGCCAGGGTGTTCACGCCAAAAACCTCCGATGTTTCCGGCAAACACAGCGCGCCGACACGTTCCCCCCGACCGACCAAAAATTTGACGACATCGGTGATGTAGTATTCGCCCTTGGCGTTGTCCGGCCGCAGGGACTTCAAACCCGCCAAAAGCGCCCGGACGTTGAAAATATAGGCGCCGGAGTTGATCTCCGCGATTCCGCGCTCTTCCGGGGAGGCGTCCCGCTCTTCCACGATGGCCACCGGCCGGCCGGCGGCGTTTCGGCGAAGCCGGCCGTAGCCCGTCGGGTCCGCGACGCGCGCCGACAACAGCGTGGCCGCGTTCTTTTCGCTCCGGTGCAGGGCCGAGAGCCGGGCCAGGGTTTCCGGACGGAAGAGCGGCGCGTCGCCGCACAACACCGCCACGGTACCCCCCCGCTTCGCCAGCCACCGGGCGGCGGGGACCACCGCGTCGCCCGATCCCCGGCGTTTCCGTTGACGAAAGAATTTCAGGGCGCGGCCACGGAGGGTCTTTTGAACCTTGTCCGCCCCCCGGCCGAGAACGACCCCCACGGGGGCGCGAAGCGCCGCCGCGGCGTCCAACACATGTTCCAAGAGAGTCTTGCCGGCCGCCCGGTGGAGAACCTTTGGCAAATCGGATTTCATCCGGGAGCCTTCCCCGGCCGCAAGCACAAGAACGGTGTCGGATTTCAAGCGAAAAGGTGAACCATGACCACTGGCACTGTGATTTTAGCAAAAACTGGCGCCTTTGTCGCCGGTGGAGAATTACGTGTGGAGAATTACGGTGGAGAGCCCGGCGCGAAGGGAGTCTTATCATGATCAGGCCTGGGGCGCTAGGATTCGAACCTAGGAATGGCGGCTCCAAAGGCCGCTGCCTTACCGCTTGGCTACGCCCCAGGCCTGATCACGATTTGTACCCGCTGCCGTCCTCGGCCACGCATATATTGACGCGGCAACAATCATATTAAATGCGCGGGCGGACCGGCGTCGGCCCCTCGAGTAGGCGGGAGGGTCCGCACTTAAGCGGCCCCCCCCGCCTCTCTCACCACCGTACGTGCCGTTCGGCATACGGCGGTTCATGCGGAAAACTCAAGCGCGTGATGCTGTTGAAGTAAAGTCAGAAAACCCCGGGCTTCAAGCCAGGCGGCTGTCACGCAAGCCGTGGACGCCGGGGCTCGAGGAATATGAGGAATTGAAGGGGCTCCAATGGCGGTCGAGGGATGGGGCGATGACGACGGCGCCGTTGGGCGGGGAAAAAAACCGGGCCGAATCCAACGGACGGAGCCAAGGGCGGCGTCAAGCGAAGCTTGCCGCGTGAAGGAACTGGGATTCCCATCGGCATCGCGGTGGACGGGGCCAACCGGCACGACAGGAAACCGGCGGAGGCCGCCCTGGCGAGCACGCGCCCGTGGAGCGGCCTGAACCGGGGCCTTGGCGCCGGCAAGGGCTGTGCCTGGAGAAGGGCTGCGATTTCGACGACGTCCGGGACTTGGCGCTGGAGCTGGGTTGCACGCCGCGCATTCGCGCCCGCGGCGAAGAGGCGCGGGCCATCAAGCGTGGGAAAGGGTTCAAGGCCCGTCGGTGGGTGGTGGAACGCGCCTGCGGTTGGATGAACCGGTTCGGCGATATTGATCCGCCGGGAGAAGATCCCGGAGAACTGTCCGGCCATGGTCCATTTCGTTTGCGCCCTCCTCGCGTTCAGATGCATCGGCGTTTTAGGATAGGCTCTTAATGCAAAGTCCGCCCGCTGTCAAGGATTTTTTTAAAATTCCGCCAAAAATTTTGTCGTCGAAATAAAAAGGAACTTGTGTTATACTCAAGCGTTCCTGAATTGAAAATTGTCGCCGGGCAGCACGCGCCGGCGCTTCGACGGAGGGAGGTCATAACGATGGCGAACGATCCCGCGATCACCGGCTCCCGGCCGGCCGCCGATCCGCGCCGCCTTCCGGTCTTGGAGAAAGATTCCAACGACGCCGCCCAGCGGGGCCTTCTCGTGGACGCCCTCCCCCCGCGCCGAGAGTTGCTGAGTTTGCTTCAATCCCTCTACGGCCCCGAAAACCCCAAGATGGTCCCTCATCTGCGGGAACTGGCCCGCTATCAGGAAAAGATGGGTTTTCCCGTGGAAGCTGAAAAATCAACCTCCCTGTCCCTGCGCATTAACGAAAAGACCCCCATGGAAAGCAGCCCCGACATCGCCCGGGACCTCTTTCAACTGGCGACAGGAGCCATCCGCCGCCGCCGGTTTCCCGACGCCGAGAGCCATTTGACCCGCGGCTTGAAATTGATCCGCATCCTGTACGGGGACGGCCACCCGGTCACCGCCCGGGCCTGGACGCTGTGGGGAGACTATTACGCGGAAACGGGCCATTTTGACGAGGCCGGACGGTCCTACGACAAGTCCGTGGACATCTGGGGCCGGCAGCCCCCCGCCGAGGCGGCCGAGCAATTGGACACGGTTTCCCGGCAGGCCCGCGTGGCCCGCCTTCAAGGCCGACTGGAGAAGGCGGAATCCCTCCTGACGGATGTCCTCGCGCGCCGGGAGAAGGCCGTGGGACGGAACGATCCCCGCGCGGCCTCGGACGGTCTCAACCTCGCGCGCTTCTATAACGAGCGCCAGCTGTTCCGCAAGTCCCTGCCGCTTCTGGTCCGGGCGTTGGAACTTCGCACGACCCTCTTCGGGGCCGACCACCCGGAAACGGCGGAGGTGCTGGCCGCCTCGGGCGACGCCCAGGGCCTTCAGGGCGACGTCATGCAGGCCGAGGATTTTTACCAAAGGGCCCTCCGCGTTTATGAGAAATGCTACGGTCCTCAAAGCCCCGACCTGGCGGGCTGTTTGAACGACCTCGCGGGCTTATACTATGATCACGGCCATGGACAAGATTCGGAACCGGTGATGAGGCGGTCCCTGGACATTATGAAAAAAGTGTACGACCCGGCCCATCCCGAAGTGTCCACCGGAACCCACAACCTGGCGGCCTGCCTGGAAGCCCTTGGGCGACAGGCCGAGGCCGACGCCCTCCGGCGGCAGCCCGGCCAACCGGTTCGCTCCGCCGCGTAAAATGGAATCCCTCGACCCCCAACTCCGAAAAGTCTTTGAACCCCGCAAACGGCGGGCGCTTCTCACGTTCCGCCGGCGCCGGGATTTCATTTTCTTCATCGTGTACGTGACCGTGTTTCTGATCGGCATCGCCAGCCTGGGGGCGGCATACTACCTTTACCGCCGGGCCCCTCGAGGGATCGAAGCGGCGGCCGTCACCGCCCCCGATCCCATGGAACCGATGCCCGTTCCCGCTCCGGCGCCCAAACCCGAGCCGGCGATCCCCACCCCTCGCTACGAGCCGCCGGAACCCGCGCCCAGGCCCGAGCCGGCCCCGCGGCGGGTCGAACCTCCCGAGGAGAAGCGCGAGCCCCCGGTAAAGCGGACGGAGCGGAAGCCCGAGCCCGCTCCCGCGCCGAAAAAGAAAAAGCCGAAGCCGGCTCCCGCGCCCAAACCGGTTGGGCTGCCTCCCTTGGCCTCGCCCTTCATTCTTCTGACGGGCGAGCACATCATGAAGATAGACGCCGACACTTCGTCCGAACTTATCGCCAACCAATTCCAGGGGGGAGGGCAAAACACCTTGGAAATGCGCTACCAATTGGAAGAGGGGCGTTGGGTCCGGGTGTCCTTCAATATTTCCGCTAACCTTTGGGGCGCGCGGCTCCTGCAAATTTCCTACCGCGGCAACGGCAACACCAACGCCTTGGAGTTCGGCGTCGTGGACGCCGACGGGACCGTGGCCTCGACGTCTTGGTCCAAGGCCTCCTCCACCGCCGTTTGGACGTCCACCGAAGTCCCGTTGGACACCTTGTCCAAATCCGGCGGGGATGGGGAATTCGACTGGAGCCGGGTTCGCTCCCTGCATGTCCGCGTGGCCAAAGGCCGGTCGGGCGAAGGCGGCAAGGGCCGGGTGCTCGTCCGGGGAATCCGCATCCTTTGATAGACCCCCGTTCCCCTTTCACACAATAATAAGGACCGGCGGCGCAATGCCGTCGGTCCTTATAGAACTGAAAGGGGATCCGTTATTTGGGTTCGGGGGAACTCCCGTTGGCGGAACGTTTCACTTCCTCCTCATAACTGGCAAAAATCCGTTTCTCCAAATAGGCCCGGAACTCGGCGTTGATGGGATGGGCCACGTCTTTAAAGGTGTCGTCGGGAAGTTTGCGGGACGGCATGCAAAGCATGACGCCCTTCCCCCCGTCCACGATCTTCATGTTTCGGACCGCGAAACACTTGTCGAACGTTACCGTGACGAAGGCCTTGAGCTTGTCCTCGTTGCGGAGCGTGACGCGAATCTCGCTGATTTCCATGATGTCACCTCGGCGGAACACGCTTTCCCAAATCCCACGGTCCTATTCCCGCCGGCGTTTCCGCAGCGGCGGGACCGCTGAACTTACCAACCAGGCGTCCCAGGGTTCCCGCCGAACCCTCGCCAAAATCCGCTTCCCTTGGTCAGGCGTTTCCACCACCCCGAACACCGACGAGCCGGACCCCGACATCCGCGCGGCCAAGCACCCCGCTTGGAGGAGGGCACTCTGGGCGAGCGCCACGGCGGGCAACCGGGGCGCCACCGCCTCTTCAAGCCGGTTGAAAAGCCACGGGGCCCACAAACGGGGCGGAGCTCCGTCGGCGATCGCTCGTTTTAGTCTAAGCCCCGAACGGCGCTTTGTCAACGGAAATTGAAGGCGGCGGTAGGCCTCGGGAGTGGAGGAGAAGACCCTGGGGAAAACCAGGACGAAATACAGAGTGGGGCGCCGGCGCGCCATCGGAGGGAATGTCAGTCGGTCGCCCACGCCCAGGCCTTCGGCGAGTCCCCCGCGAAGGAAAAAGGGGACGTCGGCCCCCAGCCCCCGGGCCAGGCCCAAAAAGGAACTTTCGGGGAATTTCGCTCCTCCTCCCCCAGCCGTCAGGAGCCAGCAGGCCTTAAGGGTCGCCGCGGCGTTGCTCGAGCCCCCCCCCAGGCCCGCCCCAACGGGAATGCGCTTTTTTAAATCAAACCTAAATCCGCCGGCGGAGGGACACTGGGCCTGAAACGCCCGGGTCGCGCGGAGGACCAAATTGTCCGGGCCGGCCGAAAGGCCGGGGGCGGAACAGGTCAGCGCCAGGCCGGACTGGGATGTGACCGCGGCCCGGAGGGTGTCCGCGAGACTGATTTCCTGAAAGAGGGTGGTCAACGAGTGGTAGCCGTCCGCCCGCCGGCGGTGGACTTCGAGGAAGAGATTGAGTTTGGCGGGAGCCGAAAGAGTGACCGAGGTCACGGGGCGGTGGGCGGGGCTTGAAAGAGGGAGGCGTCGTCGGGCGGATTGGCCTTGACGCGCGAGAGGGACAAGGCGACCCGCCCCGCCTCGGTGTCCACCTGGATCACCGTCGGAACCCGGAGGCCGTCCTGCTCGATATACCCGCCCAGGCGCAACCGGACCTCCGAACCGTCCCGGGCGGGGACCGCCGCTTCCACCAACGTTTTTTCCCTCCCCTCGATGGCGAGGCGTCCGAAGGGGGCCTCGTAGACGAGCCGGGCACCGTCGAAACGCAGGTTGACCTCGGGGACGTCAAAACGCCTGAAATGTTCGCCCGACAACACCGCGCCCAGGAAGACGAACGCCGCCTCGGCCTCCGGAGAAGCGGATTCGGGCGGAAACCACCGGGTCCCCGACGCGGTGTGGATCATAAGGGCCTCGGGGGCGAAAAAAGGGCCGAGGATTTCAAGGCGGAACCGGTCCGGGGAACGGTAGTGCCACACGCCGCGGCCCGCCACCGCCCGGCCCGCCCATCGCCCCTCCACATCGACGAAAGCCGCCACCCCTTGGATTTGGCGGAATTGGCCCTCCACGCGCTTGAGAAGGGTCCGCGCCGCAGTGCGCGGGGCCACGTGGGTGATCGCGCCCTTCACCCCCAGCCGGTCCAGCAACTCCTTGTTTCCCGGATCCAACAGAACGCCTTCCTGCCAGGCCCGCGACGCTTCGTCCGCTTTTCCCCGGACGTTCAGCACGTCCCCGTAGTGGGCCCACACCAGCGGGTCGTCGGCAGGGTGAACGCTGGCCGCGAGGGCGGTTTCCGCTTCGGGCCAACGGCCCAGCCGGAAGAGCGCCCACCCCAGGGAATCCCGGTAGGCGGGGTTGTCGGGGTCCAGGGCGACGGCCCGTTGGATCAATTCAAGGGCCTCCGCCAGGTTTTCATTTCGGTCCGCCCAGAGATAGCCAAGATAGTTGAGGGCGATGTGGTGGTGGGGGTCCAAGTCGATCGCCCGGCGCAAGTGGGGAACCGCCCGGGCGAAGCGGCCGAGCTGGTCCCAATTCAATCCGAGGTGGAATTCGGCGTCGGCGCGCCGGGGGTCTTTTTTCACCGCGCGGGCGTACCAGCGGATGGCGGCGCGGCGCCAACCGCCGTCCTCATAGGCCTGGGCGAGGTAGAAGAGGAAATCGGCGTTTTCGGGGTGGGCACGTTGAAGCCGCCGAAGCGTATGGACGGTGTCCCGGGGACGGTTCAACCGCTGATGGTAAGACGCCAGGCGCAGAAGCACCCCGGCCTGGGGGTTCGACGCCGCGGTCCGGGACATGTATAGGGCCGCGTCCTCCCAGCGGCCGTCGTCCTGGGCCGCCAGGGCGCGCCAAAAATTGAAGATGGGATCGGCGGATTTCTCCGGGGCGGCCCGCGCGAAGGCCTCCTCCGCACGGGAGTGGTTTCCCCGGATGTATTCCAACTGGCCCACCCGCGCCAGAACATCGGCGTCCTCCGGAAACAAAGCCAAATAAGAATCGTAGGCGGACAGGGCGGCGACGGTGTCTCCCCGCACGTCAAAAAGACCGGCCAACCCCAACCGCGCTTCCCGGTTGTCCGGATCGGTCTTAAGAATTTTTTTCCAGCCGGCCTCCGCACCCGCCGCGTCGCCCTGGCGGCGAAGGATATCCGCCAGCCCCTCGCGCACCGCTTCGGCCTGGGGAGTTTCGGAGTTCGCATCCAAAAAGCGCTCCAGAGCATCCCGCGCGACCGCAGGATTCGTCAAACGAAGCTGTCCCGTGGACCAGCGGAGGGCCTCCAGGTTCGACGGATCCAGCCGGAGCGCGCGGTCGAAGGCCGTTTGGGCCTCGTCCCCTCGGCCGGCCGCCAGCCGCGCCCGGCCGAGGAGGACATGTGCCGCCGCGTCCCGGGGAGCCCGTTCGGCCACGCGCTCCGCCGCGGCCAAGGCCACATCCAAGCGCCCGGCCCCAAGCGCCGCCTCCGCCAGCGACCGTTGAACAAACACCGCCTCCGGGTCCTTCTGAAGGGCCTGTTGATAAAAAGGCACCGCTTCCGCCGGATGTCCGGCGTGATCTTTCAACAATCCTCGGAGAAAGAGACGGTAGGCGTCCCAGGGAGCGTTGGCGCGGGCGGCCGGGGAAAACAGGACGAAAGACGAGACGACGACGGCGAGGAAAAGCCGCCGGGCGAGCGGGTTAGGGGGACGGGTCAAAAATCTTCTCCATGAGAACGGCGGTTTCCCGGCCAGTCGCAGAGCTCCTGACACCCGGGGCGCCCGAGGCGCTGATGAGCCCGTCGTAAAAGCCGGGCCGTCGCCCGGTTTCGAAAAAACCCATGTTTTCGTAGAGTCGGCGCGCGGGGAGGTTGCCCTCCCGCGCTTCGAGAGTCATGCGGAGCGCCGACTCCCGCCGCGCTTCGGTCATCAAATGCGCCAGGAGACTTCCGCCGAGACCGCGCCGCCGAAAGGCCGGGGACACGGCCAAATTCGCCAATTGCGCCTCTCCGGCGACGAGCCAGTAGACGCCGAATCCCAGAACCCGTTCCTCGGGAGAGAGCGCGACCCACCCCCGGCTGTGGGACTTGCCGATTTCTTCCTCCACCTGCCGGGCGCTCCAGGGCGCCGGGGAGGAATTTCGCTCGATCTCCGCCACCGCCGCGGCGTGGACGCGGGAGAGGGGTTGGAAGCGGTCAAACACGGGGACATCGGGGCCGGAGGTCACGGGAAAAAGAAGGGGCGCCGGGATGCGCCGAGGGCGGGTGACCCACGCGCCTCTTCAACGCGCCTTGGCGGCGGCTTCTTCGGCGTAGGAGGGCCGGAGGTAGAGAGGGCGGACTTGGTTGTAGGATTTGACTTCCCGGCGGAAGAATTTCTCGGAGCCGAGCGCCGCCACCCAATGGGGGTCGGGGTCGCAGATGTCCGGAGAGAACCGGGCCCGCCGACCGAAGGCGTGGGACAGCGCTTTCCGGTAGCGGTTCGCCGCCGAGCCCACGAAGAGCAGCGACTGCGCCTGAAAACAATTTTGGAAAAAGTCCAGGAACCGGTCGAAGGGGAAGAGCGTGGGCGCGTGGACGAGTTTGAAGTGGTGCCCGAAGGTGTGGTAGGAGCGCCCGGAGGGCACACCGCGGCGGGCCTTGTCGGTCACCTTGTGAAACCGCCACACGGCCATGTAGACGTCTCCCCGCAGGGCGTCCATCAGAACACAAAGCATGTCCTCCCGGAAATTCCAGACGAAGGACCTTCCCGTCCGCCAGCCCGAACCGCTAGCGGCGAGCGCTTCCAGGCTGGTGACCTCCACCAGGGGTTTTTGCAAGATGAACGACAGCGTCCGTGCGGCGGACACGCCGAGCCGGATGCCAGTGAACCGCCCGGGGCCGACGTCCACCGCGAGCGTGTCCAGGTCCTGGGGCCCCCAGGGCACTTTTTTAAAGAGCTCATCGAGGGTGGGCATAAGGCGCTGGCTGTGAGTTTCGCCGTCGGTGATTTTCTTGACGGCGAGGACGCGGAAATCTCCCCACAGACACGCCCCCAATTGCGGGCCGGTGGTTTCGATGCCGAGGACTTTCATGGTTTCCCTTTCATTTGCCGGACCAGGTCGCCCGAGCGGGGGCCGCACACGTAAAATTCGATCCGCCGACGGTCCGCACCCTGATGGCTTAAACGAACGGGCAGGCACTGGGCGGGCCACAGGTATTGGGCTTTCTCGGCCCATTCGACCACCGTCACCCCCGCATCGTCGTGCAATTCTTCCCACTCCAGCCCCGGGATTTCCGGTGGAGGCAGGCGGTAGAGGTCCACGTGGCGCAGCGCCGGACGGCCGGGCCCCTGGGAGCGGTGCACCTGGACGATGGCGAAGGTCGGGCTCGTCGGCCTCTCCGCGATGCCCATGCCCTCGGCCAGTCCCCGGGCGAAAACGGTTTTGCCGCTTCCCAATTCGCCCATCAAGGCGATCCAATCCCCGGCCCGAAGGCGGCGGCCCAATTCTCGGGCGAGGGCAAGGGTCTCCTCCTCGGCGCGGGACTCCCGCGACAATTCCGGTGTTTTTCTAAGCGTTAAAGTGCTCGAAACCAGAGGGAGCCTCCCGGGGCCTGCCGTTTTGAAAAAGAGTGAACGCCGCCCGCCGCGCTGGAATTTCACCAACGGCGACGGCCCAACCCCGCCGCACGATCCGGCGGGCCACAGCCGGCGACGCGGCCACGATCAACTCGTAATCTTCGCCGCCCGCCAAAGCCAGATTCAGCGCCTTCGCGCCGGCCCAGCGGGCCAACGGGGCCGAAATTGGCAAGCGCTCGAGGTGGACCTCCGCGCCGGTCCCCGAGGCCTCTCCCAGGAGGCGCACGGACCGCCACAACCCGTCCGAATTGTCAAGCCCGGCCCGGACCCCCGCCGCCGCCAGGCGGCGCGCGTCGTCGAAGCGGGGCGTGGGCCGTCGAAACCGGCGAACCAGGAACCGTTCATCGGCGCTCCGGACGGGCCGACCCCTCTCGAGGATCCGAAGCCCGGCGGCGGCGTCGCCCAGGGTGCCCGTCACCAGGAGAACATCCCCGGGCCGCGCGGTTTCGCGCCGAAAAATCCGGTCCTTCCGCCGCACCCGTCCCACCGCCGTCACCGTCACCGTCAAGCGATCGGCCCGCACGGTGTCGCCGCCCACCAAGTCGAAACCGTGACGGCGGGACAGCGCGCGGAACCCGCGGTAAAAATCTTTGATGTAGGCGACCGGCGTTCCCGGCGGCAACCCCGCGGAGACCACGCCGAAGAGGGGCCGCACGTCGCCCATGGCGGCCAGGTCCGACAAATTGACGGCCAGGGCCTTGAACCCCAGGTCGACGCCGGAGGTCCAGCGGCGGCGAAAATGAACGCCCTCCACCAGCATGTCGGTGGTCACGGCCCACCACGCGCGTCCCGCGCGGACCAGGGCGGCGTCGTCCCCCGGCCCCAACACCACCCGACGGGAGAGGTCCCGGGAAAGCCCCGGGAGCAGCCCGGCGAGCCACTTCCATTCGCCGAGCGACCCGACGGTCTTCACGACCCCGACTTCTTCTCCCCGTCGGCCTTCGCCGGACGCTTCAGCGTTGACAGACCCGTCACAACGGCCGCCACTCCGGCCAGAAAGAACCCCAGGGGCAGAAGCCCTCTCAGGAAAGTCAATACGTCGGCGCACCACCGAAACATCGCCCAAACCGAAAGGGCGCAAACGGCGAGGCCGACCGCGGCGCTGATCATGCGGCCAATTCCTTTAGCCCCCGCCGCGCAAGCGCCGTCAGGAATCGAACGCCGGCCACCATCGAGGGTTCGTGCAGAACGAAAGACGGATGGTGCCAGGGCCGCCGGGTGGCGGGACCCGCCCCGGTCCCCAGATAGACGAAGCATCCGGGCGCTTTCGCCAGGTATTCGGAAAAATCTTCCCCGCCCATGGAGGGGCGGTCCAGCGCGATGACGCGGCGTGCGCCCACGGCGTCTACGGCCGCCCGCCGGGCCAGCGCGGCCATTTGCGCGTCGTTCACCACAGGCCGGCTCAACACGTCATAGTCCAGTTCCAGGCGCCCACCCTGGCCGCGAACCACGGACTCGGCCGTTTGCCGGAGGAGCTCGGGAACACTGCGGTGAACGGATTTGGAAAGCGTCCGGACAGTGCCGGTCAGCGTCACGGACTCGGCCAAGATGTTGAAGCGGTCCCCCCCGTGGATCGTTCCCACGGTCAGCACCACCGGTTCCACCGGGTCCACCCGGCGGGACACGATGGTCTGCAAGGCGGCCACCACCTGGGCCGCCAGGACCACCGCGTCTCTGCCTTCATGGGGGTAGGCCCCGTGGCCGCCCTCGCCGAAAATGCGGATCGTAAACCGGTCCACAGCCGCCATGAGAGGTCCGGGCCTGATGGCGAGGGTCCCCGCCGGAAAGCGCGGGTTGACGTGGACGCCGAACACGGCGTCGGGCGCGGGGGCCCGCATTGCGCCCTGGCGGATCAATTGCCGAGCGCCGCCCGACCCTTCCTCGTCCGGCTGGAAAAAAAATTTCACCGTGCCCGGCGCGGAGAGCCCCTCTTTTTTCAACCGCAGGGCCGCGGTCAACAGCATGGCCGTGTGGGCGTCGTGGCCGCAGGCGTGCATCACCCCCGGCCGGCGCGACCGAAACGGCAGGCCCGCGCGCTCGGTCAACGGCAGGGCGTCCATATCGGCCCGAAGCGCGAGGCAGGGGCCGGCCGACGGGCTCTTGAGCCACGCCAACGCCCCCGTGGGAAACAAGCGCCTTCGGGGAACGCGCCCCGCCGCCAGGGTTCGAAGAACCAGCGCCGTGGTCCGGCGCTCCCGCCCGCCCAATTCGGGCTCCCGGTGGATAGCGCGGCGCAGCCGTACGGCGGTCTCTAAAATCTGTCGGTCATTCACGACGGGACGTTGTGCGGAGGGCAACCATGGACGAGGGTCAAGTGTACCAAATTCAGAGGGTTTGGTTTAGACGGCTGCGCCGAAAGACCGACGGAAAGCGGCGGGGAGATGGTCCAGGAGGTCGCCGGCCGCGAGCGGCGCCCGGCCGATCCGGCGGGTGGCCAAATCCCCCGCGAGCCCGTGGAGCCGGACCCCGATGACGGCGGACCGCCACAAACGCTCTTTGAGGTTCGGTCCTGCCACCTGGGGGATGAGCGCGGCGATCAGACCCGCGAGGACGTCGCCCGAGCCCCCGGTCGCCATGCCCGGGTTTCCCGTGAGGTTGACGACCCATCGCCGCCCGTCGGTCACAAGGGTCCGATGGCCCTTCAGCACGCAAACACCACCGGCGAGGACCGCCAATTTCCGCGCGGCCTCTTTCCGGTCTTCCTGAACAGCCGCCGGAGACATTCCCAACAGGCGAGCCGCCTCGCCGGGATGGGGGGTCAAGATCAAGGGCGGAAGCCGAGCGGGCCAGCCTGTCCGGGCCACAGCGTTCAGCCCGTCCGCGTCCAACACCACGGGAATCGAACAACTCTTCAACAGGCCCCGCACAAAGGCGGCGGCGCTGGGCAGCCGTCCCGGTTTGTCGGATGGGGCGGCGGCGCTCTCCGCCGAAAGCCCGGGCCCCAGGGCGATGGCGGTGATCCGGCGAGACTTCAAATAGGCGCGAACGCGGGCAAGCGCGCGGAGGCCCACCACGCTGCGGAACTCCGGCAGGCCGAGGGTGAGCGCCTCCCAGGGCCCCCCCACCGCCGCCACGATTTCCAACGAGGCCGGGACGGCGGTCGTCACCAGGCCCGCCCCGCCCCGCAGGGCCCCGGCCGCCGCCAGGCGCGGCGCGCCGGTCAGGCCGCGTGCCCCCCCGATCACCAGGACGTGGCCGTAATCGTTTTTGTTCGTGTCGGGCCGCCGACGGGGGAGCCACGACCGGGGGAGCGCGTTCATCGCCCTTTCCGAAAAAGAGCCACGGCCACGGCGTGCTCGGCGGTGTGGGACAGGGTGAGGCTTAATCTTTTCTCAAGAGGCTTGAGGCGCCGGGCCAGTTCCACCCGGGGCTTTCCCGAAGGATCGTTGCGAACCCCAATGTCCTTGTGAGACACCCCGGGGCGGCCCAGGGCCTTGTAGACGGCCTCCTTGGCGGCGAACCGCGCGGCAAAATGCTGGGCCGCGTTCTTTTTCCCCCGGCAATAGGACACCTCCCGGTTGGAAAAGACACGTTTCAAAAAGCGGGCGTCGCGGACCAACCGCGCCACACGCTTGACTTCCACGATATCCACGCCGAGCGAGAAGGGCGCCATTGGGTTTATTTTACCAAACCCCCGTTGTCATTACGGATGGCGTTTCCTCCGCCAACAGTGACAGCCGTCCGCCCCCGCTTTCCGCCGACCAGGCGACCGCTCCCCGGGAGGGGCGGTAAAACCCCGCGCTCCCGGTGTTCCGCAGAAGGGCCGGCGAGGCCCGGCGTCCGAGGAAAACCAGGTGGCGGAAGTTCCATCCCCCCAGCGCCTCCGCCACCCGGGGAGACCCCGTCCGGGGTCGCCAACCCAGGACGTCGATGTTCCCCGGGACGCGCCGGGCCAAAGCCGCCGCCCCTTTTTCCGAAGGAGACAACCCGATCAGGGCGCGTTCCCGCCCGTGCTCCAAAAGAACAGCAGTCCCTTCAGACCCAACACCGGGATGGACCACCGTCCACCTTACTCCCCCCTCCCGCCACACATCCTCATCCGGCCCGTCCTTCGAGGCGTCGAGAATTTCGGTAATGGGAATGTCGAAACCGGGCGGAGGAGCCGCCGGCCCGCACCGAATCCATCGGCGAAGGCGCCGGACGCCCTGTCCGCGAAGGAACTCCGAGACCCAAAGGGGCTGGATTTCGTCTTCGCCGAAGTCCAGCCAAGTGGCGCCGGCCGACGTCCGCACCACCGCTCCCTCCCGTCCAAACCACGCGATCCTCAACGCCGGGGCGTCAGGCCGCCGGCCGCCCCAAAAAAGGACGGCCCCCGCAGCAAAGCCCAGAGGAAAAAGCCACCACCACCTTTTCGGTGGAAAGGAAATCAAAACAAAAACCGCCACCACAAATCCTCCCAGAGCTGCCGCCTGGACAGGAGTCAAGTCCGCCCGGACTTCCGCCCAGGGCCAGCGGCCGCAAAACCCCGCCCACCCCAAAAGACATTCCACCGCTTTTTCAGCCACCGCCGCAGTGCCGGAGGCGAGAAAGCCGAGACCCAACTCGTGAAAAACGAACAGACCGACCCCCAATCCCAGGCCGAGTCCCGCCAAGGGCACGGCGAGCAGGTTGGCCAAGAGGCCGGCGATGGAAAAACGGCCGAAGTGGAACAGGAGGAGGGGCGCCAGCGCCAGTTGGGCCGCGAGACTCATACCGAGCAGACGAAAACCGGCCCGTCCGATTCCCCACAGCGCCAAGGGTCCGTGAGGGGCGGACCAGAGGCTTTCCCACCGGGGCCAGAAGGTGGCGATGCCCAAGGTGGCGGCATAGGACAATTGGAACCCCGGGTTGAAAACGACGCCCGGGTTGAGGGTCAAAAGAATTCCGGCAGACAGGAACAGCGGTTGTTCCGGCCGGTCCCACCGTCCGAGGAGACGGCCCGCAGCGCCCGCGGAGGCCATCAGCGCCGCGCGGACGACCGGCGGTTCGCCGCCCGCCACGCCGGCGTAGAGGAACGCCCAAAAGGGCGCGGCGGCCCAAACCCAGCGTCGGGGCCAGAACAGGACCCACCGCGCGGCGAACCACCACAGGCCCAGGGCGAAACCCACGTTGGAGCCCGACGCCACCAGGAGGTGGGCGGTGCCGCTACGACGGAAATCATCGGCAATGTCCCCAAAACCCGCGACGCGCCGGCCGAGGACCAATCCCGAAAGGACCGCCGCGGCCCGGGGTTTCAGACGGGCAGCGAAGACCCTCCCCATTTGATCCCGCAACGCTCCCGCCCACCGGAAGGGATTCCAGGGCGAGGCGCGGCGGATCAGCCAGGACTTTTCCTTGGGAACGAAGAGGCGGGCGTGCACCCCGCGGCTGGCGTCATAGGAACGGGCGTTGAAGGTCCCGGGCGCCGCGGCCGTTCGCGGGAGGGACAAAAGGCCCCACAGGGCCGCCTCGTCCCCCCAGACCAGCGCCGTCCGGGGAGAGAAACGGAACACCGCCACGCGCCCCACGACAGGCGTGGCCGGAGTGAAACCCCGCTTCATCCAGCGCGCGTCGAACAGGAATTGATCGCCCTTCGCCCGTCCGTCCGGATTTCCAACCACCCGTCCCACCACGAGGACCGGGCGGCCGTCGGCCCAACGGGAGATGGCAAAACTGCCGCCCGGGTGACCCGCAGTCCGCGGCGGGTCCCTCCAGAGGCGCGAAGCGACAACGGCACCCAATCCCAGGAGGACGGCGCAGATCAGCGGACGACGAAGGCAGTACGGCGGCGGGGTCGCGGAAGGTAAAAGGGAGGAAACCGTTGATTCCGAGGTGGAGCTTTCGGGACAGCGGCCGCTGGCGGAACTCGCGCCGCCTGAGGCGACAGAGCCGCTGACGCGACAGGCCAGATACGGCCTGCCCCGCTAGATTCTGAAGCCCTTGTGGAGGAGATCCACGTCGGACTTGATCTGTTGGACTTTCTGAAGGACTTCCGGGGTCAGATGCTTGTGAGTCACCAGCTCGTTCAAATGCTTGGAGACGCGCAGGGCCATGTGCGCATCGTGTGAAATCAGACGCTGAAGGGACTCCGTCATCACGTTGAACTCGTCCCGCAGGTCGCCCAGCTCATCGCCGTTGCGCGTCTTGATCCGGTGCGTCAGGTCTCCGGAGCCCACGACCCGCGTCGACCGCTCGAAACGGTAAATCGGCCCGGCCAGCCTGTGGGAGCCGATGATGGCGAACAAGGTGACGCCGATCATGTAGATGATCAGCTTGAAGAGGAACACGTAGCTGTCGGTCTTGAAGAGGTCGTAGAGGGCCGGGTCCATGAAATTCTGGACTTCCCGCCCGAAATGAAAGTAGAAATCAACGCCGATAGCGGTGATGGCGATGAGGACGAAGGTGACCACCCAGAGGATGTAGCGGGTTTGAAACGTGCGCTTGACGAAGACGATTTTCCGTTTTACGCGGGGATTTTGAAAAGGATCGGCCGGGGGAGTCGCGTGAGTCATTTTCAGGAACTTAACAGACCTTGGCGGTTTTGTCAATCCTCTCCCCCCTGCCCGGGGCGCTTTCAAATGATATTCTTCTCCGCATGACCGACGCGTCAACGCCGCTCCGGCGACTCGGCTTGTGGGACGCCTCCTCGCTGGTCGTGGGGTGCATCATCGGCGCCGGGATTTTTCGGCTGTCGGACTCCGTCGCGCGCTCCTCCCCCTCCGTCGCCCTCTTCCTCGGCGCCTGGCTCCTGGGCGGTCTCCTCTCGCTCTGCGGCGCCCTGGTCTGGGCGGAGTTGGCCACGCGGTTTCCCAGGAACGGCGGCGAGTACGTTTTCCTGACCCACGGCTTCGGCGGGGCCTGGGGTTTCGTGTACGGGTGGACGCGGCTTTTCGTCAGCCGCACGGGGACGCTGGCCATCCTAGCCTTCGTCTTCGCCGAGCACGCCGCCCGTGCCTTTAATTGGCCGAGGGAAACCGTGAGACCCACGGCCACCGCCGCCGTCGTCCTCCTCACCGCGCTCAACATCCGGGGGGTGCGTTTCGGCAAAGCGGTTCAAAATATTTTCACCGTCCTCAAACTGGCGGCGCTCTTCGGGATCATCGCCATCGGCGTGTTCGCCGCCAGCGGCTCGCTCTCCCATTTCACCCCGTTTTGGCCAGCGCCGGGCGCGCGGGTGATTCCGTCCCTGGGGTTGGCGCTCATTCCCGTTCTGTGGACCTACGGGGGTTGGTATGAGGCGGCTTACGTGGCGGGGGAAGTGAAGGACCCGGAGCGGAACCTGCCCCGGGCCATCATCGGCGGGCTTTTGACCGCCACCGTCGTCTATTTGGCGGTGAACACCGTCTACCTCTACTACCTCCCCTTGGAGGAAATGCGGCGGACCGATTTGGTGGCGGCGGGGACCATGGACAAAATTTGGCCGGGCGTCGGAGGGCGGGTGGTCGCCCTGATGGTGATGGCGTCCACCTTCGGGGCGCTGAACGGCTTCATCTTTTCAGGGGGGCGAATCTTGTCGGCCCTGGGGACGGACCACGCGCTCTTCCGGAATTTCGGAAAAATTTCGCCCCGCACACAAACCCCCGCCGCAGCCCTGGCGGTGAACGCGGCGCTAGCCCTCGTCCTGGTTTGGACCGGCACGCTCGACGCCATTGTCACCTACGTCGAGGTGGTGATCTTCCTTTTCTTCGCGGCGACCGCGGTGACCCTGTTCCTCTTCCGGCGCCGAGGACCGGAGGTCCCGGGCGGCTACCGGGTGTGGGGTTATCCCTGGACGCCGATTTTGTTCATCCTTCTCAATATCGCGGTGGCGGCGAACGGGGCCTGGGAGGCGCCGAAGGAATCACTGTTGGGGATCGGCATGGCCGCGCTCGGCTTTCCGCTCTATCTTCTTTCCCGCCGCTTAAAAACGGCCCCTCAGTGAGAGGCGTCCCGCACCTTTTTTATAAATCGTTTCAAACCTCGGACCATGGCGTCGGCGCAGTCGCATTGGAAAGTCTCGGTTTTGAGGAGGGCTTCCTCGGGGGGCCAGATGACGTAGGCGGATTCGGTGAGGATGGCGGGCATCTGGGGGGTGCGGGCGAGGGCCAGGTTGCCGTAGTGCAGGCCGTCGTCGCGGAGCCGGGTGGGGGTCCGGCCGAAAATTTCGCCGTAGGACGCGTGAACTTCCTGTGCCAGGGCGAAACTCTGGGGATGGAAATAGTACACCCCGTAGCCATTCCGCTCGAAGGGGTCGGCGCCCTCCGGCAGGGCGTTGTTGTGCACGCTGATTAAAATGTCGCCCCGGGCGGCCCAGGCCAGTTTGGGCCGGTCGTAAAGGTTGACCTGCTCGGAACCCGTCCGAAGCATCACGATGTCGGCTTTTTCCTCCCGCAGTTTTCTTTCCAGGCACTTGGCGATGGCCAGGTTGGCGTCCTTTTCCAGCAGGCCCGTGGGCCCTCGCGAACCGATGTCCCAGGAATGCCCGGCGTCGACCACCACCAAGAGGCCTTCCAATGAGGAGGCGGGCTTCACATCGATCGGCGGCCGGCGGAGCTCCAACACGAAGGTGGAATTTTCGTAGCGCGCGTCGTACCCCCACCACCGCGACCGCCGCGCGTGGACCCGGAGCCGGTAGGTGTCGGCGTCGTCCTGGAACCACTCCACCCGGCGGACGGCGCCGCCGGGGGCGTTGTAATGGATCCAATCGGAATTCGACGCCGCGCCGAAGAAAAGGACGTCCACGACGCCGCCGTCCTCGGACGGCCTCACTTCGAAGGGCACGCGCTGGCCGAGGTTTAGCCGGACCAGGGTGTGCCGCCCGGCCCCTTCCACGGAGACCGCGCCCGCCAGGGTGCGGGGGGGCGGCGTTCCGGCGGGAAGGAACCGCACCTCCTCCTTGCCGATCCACGCGTCCCGCGCGGGGGAGAGGCGCGCCCGCAGTTCGTTCCCGCGCCGCCCCGTCACCCAGAGCCGGGTCCCCGGGGGAGGAAACATGACGTAGCCGGCCTTGTCGCCGGAGGCGGAGGCTGGCGCGGCGCGGAGGATCGCCAAATCCGAGGACACTTCCACCACCCAGGGAGGGTCTTCGTTCAACCGCCAAATTTTTCCGGGCGCCTCGGAGGAAACGCGCCCGCCGCCCTTCCGCGCGTCAAGGGTCACCCGGACCGCGCTCCCCTCCAGATTGTCCCCGTGCTGCACGGCATAGGCCCCGCGGTAAGTGCCCTTCGCGACAGCGCTTTCCGCCATCGGGCGCCGGATTTTGGACCCGGCGAATTGGAAAAAGGCCTCCTGCCCGGGGCTCCCCTGGGCCGCCACGGTCACCACGTCCCCGGTCCGAAGCTCCTGGTCGTCTTCGGGGGACAGCGCTCGAACGGAAAGAGGCTTGACGGGCGGGGGAGCGGGAGGCGCGGCCACGGTGACCCGCCGGGACACGGTGAACGTGGAGGTCCCCAGGACAACTTCCAACTCAAGAAGGTTCACCCCCGGGAGGTAATTCACCATGGCGATCCAGCCGCCGCCGGGATGCACGGGAACGTCCTGGCCGTTCAACTTCAGTTTGGCGGAGGGGTCCGTGGACCCGAACACGAAAGAAGATTTCACGCTCGGCAGACCGGCGCCTTCGGGCGGATGGACGATGCGCGCCAAGGGCGCCGGTCCGGCCCCCTCCACGGCGCTCGCGCTCGGACCGGCGCCGGCCGGGACGGGCGGGAACTCATCGCCCATTTCGGAGGAGGACGAGGGCTCTCCCCGGGAAAGCACCGCGAGGCCCAAGATCGAAATGAAAAAGAAAAACCGACGGTTCATCAATTGACTCCTCACCCCCACAGGGAGCAGAAATGGGCGATCAGCAATCCCGCGTAGGTGCCGGCCACATTGCCCGCCACCGCCAGCAACAGCCCCACTGCGGAGAGCGCCGGCCGATAGACCGCGCTCACCATGGGCGCCGACACCACGCCCCCCACGCAGGCCTGGCTGGCCGAGGCCAAAAGAAAAAGCGGGAGTCTCAATTTTCGGCCGCCCCAAAATAGAATTAGCGCATGCGTCGCCAAAATGCAAGCGCCCACCGCCAGGAAAAGGGGCGCCCGCGCCAGGGCGAAGAGGGAGGCCCGGGCGCCCAGGGAGGCCAAAAGCAGGTAGAGCGCGAAGGTGCCGAGACCTTCGGTTCGGTCGGCCCGCGCGCCGAAACGCCCCGTCAACGACGCCCCGAGCGAAGCCGTGGTGACCGCCAAAACGGTCCACGCCGAGGGCGTGAAGGTTTGCGCGAGCCGCGGGCCCAGCCGAGCCAGGCCCGCCGTCAACAGCGGCCCCGCGCGGTCCCCGAAAAAAATCGACAGGGCCGCCAGGCCGGCGGCCGCGGCCGGAACCCCCGCCCAGGGAATTCCCCTCCGCGCCGCCGAAGGCGCCGGGTCCGCCCCGGCGGGGATCACGGCCCCGGTCCAGCGGTCAAACCGGTCTTGGTGCCCGGCGAGAAAAATGAGGAAAGCCATCCACCCGTAGGCGAAGAACGTGTCCACGACGATCACCGGCGCGAACACATTCTCCGGAGCGGCGAGGGCCTCTTTGACGGCCAGCATGTTGGCGCTTCCACCGATCCAACTGGCTGAAAGGGCACCCACGGCCTTCCAGGATTCCGGGGGAAGTCCGCGGTGAAAGAGTCCGAACCCCAGCGCGGCGCCCGCCGCGATCCCTGCCGCCCCCAGCCCGAGGGCGGCCAGCGCCGGCCGGCCCAGGCGGGTCAGCGCGGGAAGGTCGACGTTGATCAAGAGGAGGGCCAGGCAGAAGGGGAGGGCGTAGCGTCCCAGGATTCCGTAGAGGGGCGAGGCCGAGGGAAAGATCCCCGCCGTGCCGAGAACCATCGGCAAGGCATAGCACCAGAACGGAACGGGCAACACGCCGAAGAACCTGGGGCGAACCTTTTTCAGTTGCAGCAAAAGGGCGACGATGCCCGTCAATATAAAGGCCAGCGCGACGGGATTTTGAATCACGACACCAACCCCAGCCCGGGCCGGGGGCGCTTGGGGAGCGTTATCCACGGCCCGCGGCGATGGTAACCGCCCCGCTCGGGCGTGGGTTTGAGGATCAAATCCGAATCCAAATCCGCGTAACGGAAGAGGCCGAGCCCAAGGGCCAGATGGACGCTGGCCGCCAAACCCACGCGCGACTCCGCCATGCAGCCGATCATGAAAACCGCCCGCCGGCCCAGGGACGAGCGAAAAACCTCGAGGATTTCCAGGGTTCGGAAGACGCCGCTTTTGGCCAGTTTGACATTCACCCCGCAGGCGAGACCCCGCCGACAAACGACGCGGGCGTCGGCGGGGGTTTGAACGGACTCATCCAGGATCACGGGGGTGTTTTTCACGGGGGCGCGGGCCAACAGGGCCCACTGGCGTTTGAGAAATGGCTCCTCCACAAGTTCCACCGGGATGCCGTCCCGGCGAGCCTGGCGGAGCAGTTCCCTGAGCCCCTCGGGGCGGTAGCTTTGGTTGGGGTCCAGAAGAAGACGGGCGCGGGGGGCGGCGCGATGGGCGGCGCGAAGGCGGCCCCGGTTCAACGCGAGGCCGTCGCCGCCGTTTAATTTGAGTTTCAAAAGCCGGTGGCCCGCGCGCGACGCCTCCCGGGCGCGGCGCCCCACCTCTTTGGGAGAAACCGCGGAGACGCTCAACAACGTTTCCAATTCCCGCCGGGCGCCGCCCCACAATTCGGCCAGCGGACGGCCTTGGGATTGGGCCAGGGCGTCCCACAGGGCCGTCTCGAAAGCGGCCACCGCCGTCGGCCAGCGCCCCTCGAGCCGCCAGGCGCGCTCCGCGAGCCTCGGCAAATCCCGAACATCGGCGCCGTGGAAGGCCGCGCCAAGACGTCGCAAGGCCGCCGCCATGTTGAGTCCCGTCTGGAACGGCAGGGCGAGGGAGGAGGAGGCCTCGCCCCAACCCCGAACGCCGCCGGCAAGACGGGCGCGGACGATCACGTTGTCGGAATGCGTTTTGCAGCCCAGGGCCGTCACGAAGGGGCGCCGGAGCGGCCACCGCACGGGGCGAACCTCCAGCGCGGCGAGGCGTGTGAAGACGTTCAAATCAGTCGGGGATCAATCGCCCCAGATAAATCACGTGCCCGTTGGCGGTTTGGAACGGCTGGAGTTTCGACCGGGCCCGGCCCAATTTTCTTTTAAACGTCACGCTCCGGACGCGGTTCGCCTCGTGCTCGGCCTCGATCAACGATTGGCCGCCGGCGAAAATCATCACGTGCGCCATCCGGTCCGGCTTCCCCTCTTTGGCCAGGAACACGAGGTCCCCGGGGGCCAGATCCTCAAATCGAGCGATGGGACGGCTGGCCATGAATTGCTCGTGGGCGTCGCGCGGGATTTCGAAACCCGCCACCCTGTAGGCGAGGTTGACGAGGGCGGAACAATCCACTCCGCTGGGGGCCGATCGGTCCCGGGAACGATGGCCGGCGCGTCCGCCCCAATAATAGGGCTCTCCGAGGAATTTTTTCGCCGACACCAGAATCAACCGGCGAAGGGCGTCCCGGGCCAGCGGCGGTCCCGCGATGTTACGCAAATCCCGGGTGCGCACCCATCCCTTGTCGCCCCGCACCCCCACGACGCGGCACCACGACCCCTTCTGGAGCGCGATGAACAGCCGCGAACCGAGCGGCAACTCGACCCCGCCCCCCCAGGGCCGGGGTTTCGTCCGCACCCGCGCATACCGCGCGGTCACGACGCCGTTGGGTTCATAGCCGTTGGGGCGCGTCTCCAGCGCATCGAAGGGCGCCCACCCCGGATAACCCTGCCAACGGTCCCCGTGGGTGAACTCGGGCTGTTCCGGCGCTTCGACCCGGACCCACCCGGCGACCGCTTCGTAGGCCTGAACGGTTTCGCCGTAGAGGAGCTGGGTTTCTTGCCGGGGATCGATGGCGTAGGGCCGCTTGCCGGCGGCCTCCGGATCCACCGGGGCCGGGTCCCGACGGAGATCAATCACCGGCCAGGCGACGACGTAGTCCCCCTTGGACATCTCTCGCGGCGCGGCAATTTCACGCCGGCGCGGACCGTCGGAGGAAAATTGGATTTCAAACCCCTCGCCCGCCCGGGCGGTCGAAGCGAAAAACGCCAACAGCCAGAGAGCTCTCCTCAAAGGGTGATCCCCTCCTCCCACATGACGCGCAGGAGCTCCCCGACGCTCCAGGCCTGGGCCGGACATCCCTGGGGCGCGTGGGACGCGTCGCCGTCAAAAAACTCGGAGACGGTGCCGAGGCCGGCTTCCGTCAAATGATGGACGAAGGGCTGGAGGAAGCGGATCAATTGTTTCTTGGTTTCCTCCGTGGAGCCGAAGGCCTTCACGTAGGCCGTCACGAAGGGGCCCGTGAGCCAGGGCCAGACCGTGCCCTGGTGGTACATGCGGTCCCGGTCCGCCGGCAGGCCGCCGTAGCGCCCGCGGTAGTGGAGGTGTGACGTCGGCAGTGTGCGCAGGCCCCGCGGCGTGTTCAGCTCCCACCACGTGGTCTCCACCAGGGGCTTAAAGTTTTTTTCCTCCAAGATCTCGTAGGGAAGGCTCACCGCCAGGAGGCCGTTGGGGCGGAGTTCCGCCTCCCGCCGCTTTCCGTCCACGACATCGAAAAGCGCCTGGCCGTCCTCGTTCCAGAATTTTTCGTTGAAGCTTTTCCGCGCCACCCCCGCCAGCTTATCATAACCCCGGAGGGGTTCTTTGAGTTTCATCTGGATTTCCACCAGGAACTGGAGCGCGTTGTACCACAGGCCCTGGATCTCCACGGGTTTTCCTCCCCGCGGGGTGACGGGCTTTCCGTCCGCGCGGGCGTCCATCCAGGTCTGGGCCCACTCGCCCGCAGGCACTTCGATCAGCCCGTCCTGGTCCATGCGGACGTCGGTGCGGGTGCCGTGTTGGTAGGCGTCCACGATATCGCGCATGACGGGCAGCCAGCGGCGAACGTTGTCATCGTCGTGCGTCGCCTTGTGGTAGGCCTGGACAGCCCGGAGGAACCAAAGGGGCGCGTCCGCGGCGTTGTACCGGGTGCTCGCCCCCCCTTCCGGAAAGAAGTTCGGCAATAGCCCTTGATGCACGTGGCGCGCGAAGGTTTGAAGAAAAGCCGGCGCCTCGGACCACCGCCCCGTGGCCAGGAACAGCCCGGGGAAGGCCACCAGCGCGTCGCGGCTCCAGTCCCCGAACCACGGGTAACCGGCGATGACGGAGGTCCCCTCGCCGCGCGACACCACGAACTGGTCCGCCGCCGCCGAAAGGGCGCCGCCCAAGGCCCCTTTCACGAGCGACCTGCGGACGATTTTTCTCCGCTGTTCCCTCTCCTCCTCCTCCCAGCCCTCCACGCCGGCGAAGGACGCCGGCCCGACGGAAAACACCACGCGCGTGGCCCCCCCGGCTTGTAGGGGGGCTCGAAAATAACCCGGGCTCCAGGCGTCTTCGGCGCGTTCGAGGCCGCGACGCTCCTCCCACGCGTAGGTCTGGTTCCGGTACCACGACGGAGCGGAGGAAAACCGCCCGTCCGCCGCGTGGAGGGCCAGGGCGGGGCCGTCCGGGAAATCCACGGCCAGGGTTTTGTCCTGGCCTCGGGCGCGGCCCTCGAAGCGGTTGCTTTCCCGCATCAATTGGTGGTGGTCGCGGCCGGTCATGAAGGGGCGGATTTCAATCTCCAGCGGAGGGCCGGCCAACAGGCGGTAGGTGAGGACGGCCGCGTCCTCGCCGTACCGGAGGAAAAAACTCTTTTCCAGACGCACGTCGGACCAGGCGTAGGTCCACACGGGGAAGGGATCAAGCCGGAAGGATTCCAGGCGGTCGTAGCCCTTGGGGTTCACGACGTCCGGGTAGGATTGGCAGGAGAGGTCGATGCGCTTGCCGCCGATCAACACCGTCTCCTCAACGCGGTTGACGGTTTGATACCGTTCCAGCGGCGGTTTGCGCGCGACGGTCAGGAGTCCGTGGTAGCGCCGCGTGTTCCCGCCGGCAACGGTGCCCAGGGCGTAGCTCCCCCGACCGTTGGTCTCCAGCCACTCGCGCTCGCTGGCGTCCGTGTAATTCCCGCAGACCGCGCGGCCGAGGTCAACGACGGGTCCGGACGACATCTTCAAAGTTTCAGGACCCCCGTAGCGCTTTAAAAACAATGTCTCCCATGTCGGCCGGTGAATCGACGACTTTGACGCCCACTGCTTCCAGCACCGCGCGTTTTTCCGCCGCCGTGCCGTGGCCGCCCTTGCCGGGGCCCCCGTCCACGATCGCGCCGGCGTGGCCCATTCGCTTGCCGGGCGGGGCGGTGCGCCCCGCGATGAAAGCGAACAGGGGCTTGGTCATCTTGCTTTTGAAATAATGCGCCGCGTCCTCCTCAGCCGTCCCGCCGATTTCGCCGATCATGAAGACGGCATCGGTCTCCGGGTCCTGCTGGAAGAGCTCCAAAATATCCACAAAGGTCGATCCTTGCACCGGATCGCCGCCGATGCCGACCACGGTGGATTGGCCCAGACCCCGCTGGGTCAATTGCCAGGCCGCTTCGTAGGTGAGGGTGCCGGAGCGCGAAACGACGCCGATCCGCCCCGGACGGTGGATGTGCCCCGGCATGATGCCGACCTTGCACCCCGGCCTTTTTGCCTGTCCCGAGCTTGTCGAGGGATCGTCACCGGGCGTGATGAGGCCGGGCCCGTTGGGCCCGATCAACCGCGCCCGCGTGCCGCGGAGCGCGGCTTTGACCCGGGACATGTCCAGCACGGGTATCCCCTCGGTGATGGCCACGATCAATTCGAGGCCGGCGTCCGCCGCCTCCAGGATGGCGTCGGCGGCGAAGGGCGGCGGGACGTAGATCATGGAGGCCGAGGCTCCCGTGGCTTTCACGGCGTCGTGAACGGTGTTGAAAACAGGGATCCCCTCGACGGTCGTTCCGCCCTTTCCGGGGGTGACCCCGCCGACGACCCGGGTGCCGTAGTCCCGGCACGCCTTGGCGTGATAGGAACCGGCCGACCCGGTGATCCCTTGAACGATCACTTTGGTGTCGTGCGTGACGAGGATGCTCATGTCAATTTTTTCCGGCGGTCCCATCCGACAAGCCGGGACGGCCCCCAGAGGCGGCGGCCAACGCCACGGCTTTCTTGGCGCCTTCGGTGAGATCCGAGGCCGGGGTGATGGCCAGGCCGGAGGAGGCCAGCAATTTGCGCCCCTCCTCGACCCGGTTGCCCTCCAGACGCACCACCAGGGGGCGATCGAGGCCCATTTTCCGGACCGCCTGGATGATGCCCTGGGCGATCACGTCGCATTTCATGATTCCGCCGAAAATATTCACGAAGATCACCTTGACGCGGGGATCGGACAAAATGATTTTGAACGCCTCGGTCACCTGGTCCACGTTGGCGCCCCCGCCGACGTCCAGAAAATTGGCGGGCTCCCCGCCGTGCAGTTTGATGATGTCCATGGTGGCCATGGCGAGGCCGGCCCCGTTCACCATGCAGCCGATGCCGCCCTCCAGGCGGATGTAAGAGAGCCCTGTTTTGCCCGCCCGGCGTTCGGCTGCGGACAGGTCGGACACATCGGCGTCCTTGAAAAGCTCGTCCTGGCGGAAAGCCGCGTTGTCGTCGATGGTCACCTTGGCGTCAAGCGCCAGGAGGCGCCGGCCCTTGGTGCCCTTGAGAACGCCCAGCGGATTGATTTCGATCAAACTGGCGTCGGACGCCAGAAACATTTTAACGAGGTCCCGGAAGAATACGGCGGACGCCCCCATCAATTCCCCCGTCAGGCCGGTCGCGAAGGCGATCCGGCGGGCATGGAACCCCTCCAGCCCCCGCTGAGGGTCGATGTCCAGCCGGAGGATCTTTTCCGGCGACGTCGCCGCCAGCTCCTCGATGTCCATGCCGCCCTCTCCCGAGGCGATGAGGACCGGTTTCCCCGTTTTACGGTTCATCAGCACGGCCGCGTAAAGTTCCCGCTCGAGCTTGACCGCCGGCTCGGCCAAGAGCTTGCGCACGACCAGTCCCTGGGGTCCCGTCTGGTGGGTGACGAGCGTCGTGCCGAGAATTTTCTTCGCGAAGGCCGCCGCTTCCTTTGCCGTCTTTAGAATGGCGACGCCGCCGGCCTTGCCCCTCCCGCCAGTGTGGACCTGGGCCTTGACCATCCAGGGGCCCTTGCCAAGCTTTTTGAGCGCCGCAGCGGTCTCGGAAGGCTTGGCGATTACGACGCCCGTTTGAACGGGCAGGCCGTGTTCGGCCATCAACCGCTTCGCTTGATATTCGTGCAATTTCATGCCGGCTCCATAGGTTCAGCTTTTCATTAAAACATAATGCCCCGCCGATGGCAAAAGCTGGGTCGTTATTGCGGGTCGGTTGTGGGGCGGCTCCCAATTTCTTAAACTACCGCTGTAAGGCCAGTCTTTCCCCTGAGGAACCCCATGGCGTCGCCCGTCGGCAAACGGCTGAAGGACAAGAAAATCAGCGAAGTGGTCAATCCGCGCCTCATCCAGGCGTTGCCCTCCATCACCGTCAAAGGCGCCGTGGACCTGATGCGGGAGAACAAGTCCGCCTACATCGTGGTGGCCGACGGCAAACGCGTGGTGGGCATGTTCACCGAGTCGGACGTGATTGGTAAAATCCTCGGGAAGGACGTGGACTGGAACCGGCCCGTCCGGGACTTCATGACGCCCACCCCGCTCGTGCTCCGCCCCGACGACACCGTGGGCCGGGCGGTCAGCCTCATGGCCGACAACGACGTCTACACCATCCCGCTCGTGAGCGAAGCCCAGGAGCTCACGGGAGTTTTGAGCGTCCGGACCCTGATCCGCTTTTTGGCCGAATTTTACCCCGGGGATGTCTACAACCTTCCGCCCAACCCCCACCAAATCGCGCCGACCCAAGAAGGCGGTTGATCTTGTCTCCAACCAAAACCAAAAAGACCATCGCCGCGGTGACGGTCCGCTTCGCCGGGGATTCCGGCGACGGCATGCAGTTGACCGGCGACCAGTTCACGGACACCACCGCCGTGATGGGAAACGATTTCTCCACCCTCCCGGAATTCCCGGCGGAAATCCGCGCCCCCGCCGGCACGCTTCCCGGCGTCTCCAGCTTCCAGGTCCAATTCTCCGACGCGGTCATCTTCACCCCCGGCGACATCGCCGACGTGCTGGTGGCCATGAACCCCGCCGCCCTCAAGGTGAGTCTCAAGCACGTCCGGAAGGGCGGGCTTATCATCGTGAACTCGAGCTCCTTCACCCAGAACGACCTGGGCAAGGCCGCTTGGGCGACGAACCCCCTCGAGGACAAGACCCTCGTGGACTTCCAGGTCCTCCAGGTCCCCCTCTCGGAGCTCACCGCCAACGCCCTCCAAGGTCACCCGCTCAAGGGCTCCGAGGTGGACCGTTGCAAAAACTTCTTCGCCCTGGGCATGATGTTCTGGCTTTACGACCGGAGTTTCGACCACACCGTAGATTGGATCCGGCGCAAGTTCGTCAAAAGGCCGGAAATCGTCGAAGCCAATGTCGCCGTCCTCAAGGCGGGGTACAACTACGCGGACATCACCGAAGTCCTCCAGACCCGCTACGAGGTCAAAAAGTCAAAATTGGAACCCGGCACCTATCGGAAAATCACCGGGAATGAGGCCGCGGCCATCGGCTTCATCACCGCGGCCCAATTGGCCGGCAAAACGCTTTTTTATGGGTCCTACCCCATTACGCCGGCCTCCGGCATCCTTCAGGATTTGGCAAAAGCCAAGAATTTCGGGGTCAAAACCTTTCAAGCCGAAGACGAAATCGCCGCCGTCGGCTCCGCCATCGGCGCCGCCTTCGGCGGGGAGATCGGCCTGACGGGGACCTCAGGCCCCGGACTCTGCCTGAAGTCCGAGGCCATGAACCTGGCCGTGATGACGGAACTGCCCGTCATCGTCATCAACGTCCAACGCTCCGGCCCCTCTACGGGCATGCCGACCAAGATGGAGCAAACGGACCTCCTGCAGGTCCTCTTCGGGCGGAACGGCGAATCGCCCATCGCCGTCGTGGCGCCCAAAACCCCCTCGGACTGTTTCGACATGGCCGTGGAGGCCGTTCGGCTCGCGCTCACCCACATGACCCCGGTGGTCTTTCTTTCCGATGGATATTTGGCCAACAGCGCCGAACCCTGGCGGCTTCCCGAAATCGACAAGCTTCCCAAAATCGCCGTAACGCACCCCTCCTCCTGGAACGGCCCCTTCACGCCCTACGCCCGGGACGCCAAGACCCTCGCCCGCCCCTGGGCCAAACCCGGCACCCCGGGTTTGGAACACCGGATCGGCGGGCTGGGCAAGGCCGAAATCACCGGCGCCGTCAGTTACGACCCCGACAACCATGAAAAGATGATCTACCTTCGGGCCGAGAAAGTGGCCCGCATCGCCGATGACATTCCGGAGATTGCCGTGCGGGGCCCCGCTTCGGGGGCGTTGCTGGTCCTCGGCTGGGGGAGCACGTACGGTTCGATCCACGCGGCCTTAACGGCGCTTGCGGAGGCTGGCAAAATCGCGTCTCAAGCCCATTTGAATTACCTCAACCCCTTCCCCCGGAATTTGGGCTCCGTCCTGCGGCAATTTAAAACGGTGCTCATTCCCGAATTGAACACGGGCCAGCTGATCATGCTCCTGCGCCACCATTTCCCCAACGTCAAGTTCAAGGGCTACAACCGGGTGACGGGCGTGCCCTTCCAGGTGGCGGAGCTCACGGAAAAAATCGGAGGGATGCTGTGAACCCGCTCTCGCCCACCGACCCCCGCCCCAAATTCACGAAGAACGACTTTGTCTCGGGCGCGGAAGTGCGCTGGTGCCCGGGTTGCGGGGACTATTCCATCCTGGGCGCCATGCAGCAAACCCTCGCGAAGCTCGACGTCCCCCGGGAAAATTACGTGTTCGTCTCGGGCATCGGGTGTTCCTCGCGGTTTCCTTATTACATGAACAACTACGGTTTCCACACCATCCACGGCCGGGCGCCCACCATCGCCACCGGCCTGCGCTGCGTGAACCCCGACCTGTCCATCTGGGTCATCACGGGCGACGGGGACGGCCTCTCCATCGGCGGCAACCACATCATCCACGCCATGCGCCGGAACCTGAATTTCAACATCATGCTGGTGAACAACCAGATCTACGGCCTGACGAAGGGGCAGTATTCCCCAACCTCGCCGACGGGCAAGATGACGAAGTCCTCCCCCTACGGGTCCATCGACCACCCCATCAACCCGCTGTGCCTGGCCATCGCCTCGGAGGCCACCTTCATCGCCCGCACGCTGGACGGCGACCCCCGCCACATGAGCATGATTTTCGAGCGCGCCATGAAGCACAAGGGCGTCTCCTTCATTGAGGTCTATCAGAACTGCATCATCTTCAACGACAAAACCTTCCAGCCGGTCACGGGGCGCGACACCCGGGAGGACCGCATGGTGTTCCTGGAGCACGGAAAGCCCCTGCTCTTCGGAAAAAACAAAAGCAAAACAGTGCGGCTGAACGGCCTTTTCCCAGAGGTCGTGGACTACGACCCCACGAACACCCGGTCCCTCCTGATCCATGACGAAGCGGACCCCCGACCCCACCACGCGTACCTCCTGACCCAGATGACCTACCCCGACTTCCCCGTGCCCTTTGGGGTGTTCCGCAGCGTGGAGAAACCCACCTACGACGAGCTCATGAACGGGCAAATCGCGGATGTCATCGCCAAAAAAGGGCGGGGGAATTTGAAGGATTTGATTTACGGCCCCGACACCTGGGAGGTGAAATAATATGGTCGACTCGAAGTGCCCTTACTGCGGTTACGAAAAAAACCTCCCCGGCGAAGAACGCTGCCAGCAGTGCTTCCATTCCCTCATGGAGCGCGAGATCCGGTACACCCGGAAGGGCGACGCCTTCCAGGACACCCTCCTCCGTGAACCCGTTTCTGAATTGTTGACGGGCCTGGACCTTTTGGTGTGCAGGCCGGAGGACACCGTGGAAAAGATCGTTAAAATTTTCCAAAAGGAAAAAAAGGGCTGCGTGCTGGTTTACGAGAACAAGAAAATGGTGGGCATCCTTTCGAACCGGGACCTTCTGCTCCGCGTGGCCGGCGTGCGCAAAGACCTCTCACAACTGAAGGTCGCCGACGTCATGACCCGGAACCCCGGCTTCGTGCGCCCGGAGGACCCGCTGGCCTTCGCGTTGAACAAAATGGCCATGGGCGGCTACCGCCATGTGCCCGTGATCCGCTCCGACGGAACGCCGGTGAGCATCCTCCTGATCCGCGACATCCTCCGCTACCTGTCCGCCAGCAAAAAGAATTATTGAACTTTCCGATAAATTGATGCATATCAAAACACCAACCACTTATGGATGTCCTCCTCCCCCCTTGAGGGGGAGGAGCGAGGTGGGGGGTGGCTTGAGAGGGGACTGACCGCTTCACAACACCCCCCATCCCGACCTTACCCCTCAAGAGGGGAAGGGGAAAAATCAAAGGACTCCCATGGACACACGAAACGTCATCATCATCGGCTCCGGCCCTGCGGGATACACTGCGGCCCTCTACGCCTCCCGGGCGAACCTGAAACCCCTCGTCCTGGGCGGCTTCCTCAAAGGCGGGCAGTCCGGCGGGCAGTTAATGACGACCACCGACGTGGAAAATTATCCGGGATTTCCTCAGGGCATCGAAGGCCCGACCCTGATGGTCAATATGCGGCAACAAGCCGCGCGGTTCGGCGCCGAAATCCTGGACAAGGACGTGGACAAAGTTGATTTTTCCGCCCGGCCCTTCAAGGTCTTCACGGACGAGGCGGAATACGCGGCCCGCGCGGTGATCATCGCCACGGGCGCGGCGGCCAAGCGCATGAACAACGAGGCCGAAACCCGGTTTTGGAACAAGGGGATCTCCGCCTGCGCCACCTGCGACGGCGCCCTGCCGATCTTCCGCAACAAGCCCATCGCCGTCATCGGCGGCGGGGACACGGCCATGGAGGAGGCGCTTTACCTCACCCGCTTCGGGTCCCAAGTCGTTCTTATTCACCGCCGGGAGGAATTCCGGGCCTCCCAGGTGATGCTTGATCGCGCCCGAAAAAACCCAAAGATCTTGTTCAAAGTGCCCTACGTCATTGAGGACACCCAGGGCGATAAAACGCTGGAACAGATCAAGATCAAAAACGTCAAAACGGGCGCGGGGGAGTCCCTCCCGGCCAGCGGGCTTTTTCTCGCCATCGGCCATGAACCCAACACGGGAATTTTCAAGGGCGCCATCGACCTGGACGAGGTCGGCTACGTCAAGACCGACGGCCACACCCGAACGAACATCCCGGGGGTTTTCGCCGCCGGAGACTGCGTGGACCACGTCTACCGCCAGGCCGTCACCGCGGCGGGACTTGGCTGCATGGCCGCCATCCAGGCGGAGCGCTGGTTGTCCGAGCACGAGTAGCACCGGCCCTTCTCCCATCCTTTACCCGCGCTTTCTCGCCCTGGGCACGGCAGTGCCGCGCTTGGAGGTGACCTAGGCCGAAGCCCTGCGGTTCATCCTCGACCATTGCCCTCTTCGCCCGGGCACGCGCGCCTTGTACCGAAGGGTTTTCGCCCACGAATCCGTTCGCACCCGCCGCTTCGCCCTCCGCACTCTCAAGAAAATCCTGGACATGGACTACGACCGCAAGTGGAGACCCTGGAGCCCAGCAAGCCGGCGGCGGAGCGAAAGGCCGCCCCCGCGCCGGTCGCCTGGGGCGCCGCCGCGCGCCTTACGGCCGGGAGGTCAAAGAGCTAAACTGCTCATCCCCGGCGGGGTGGGGCCCGATAGGTGGGATTGATGTGGGGCCGGATAGGTGGGACGCGACAGGTGGGTGCATTTCCACTCAAATCGGCCCGGGAATCGGATTCCCACGGTGCGTTTTGGCTTTCTCATGTTTTCCGAAAAACGCTACTATCACCGGTATTGGCAAATAAAAGGAGTCGAACTATTGAGAAACTGATCATTCATCGTTTTCAGACTTCCACAGGGGGCCTGCGTAAGAGCAGGGTAAGCTTCGAAGAGTTTCTCGAGGCATACGGTAAACCGCGTGACGGAGTCGCTTCGATACGGCCGCAAGGCCGGTGGGGCGGCGACTGTCCGGGTTATTACCGTAGCTCGGCGACACGTGCCCCATTATTTTTTTCTGGGAGGCATGCCCATGGCCCAAACAACCGAAAACGATGGATACGCTTTGATTTTTCGCTTGAATTTGTGGTTTAAAACCAATATAAAGGTGCCATGAGCAACTTCTTTTCATGGACATCAAAAAAGGACGATGCCCCCATGAAGAAGCCCCTACTTTTAGTCGTAGAAGACAGCAAAAAGACACAGCGCGTGATTCAGGACCGATTAACGGAACTTGGCTGTGAAATTGATTGTCTGCGAAACGGCTGATGAGGCTTGGCGGCTTCTCCGGGAAAATAAGCTGATCGACGCCATCATCCTCGATTTCCATCTCCCCGGCACCAAGGGCCCCGCGTTTTACGAACAAATCACGAAGGACAAAGATCTCTCCGTCATTCCTGTCGTTCCATTCACCTCGACCATGGACAAAAGCTACAACCTGAAGTCCGAAGACCCTCGCGACTGGGCCCGCGTTTCGAAGTTCTACGATGGAAAGGACAACTCCACCCCCATCGTTTCAAAAGGCGGAAGCGAACATATCAGCTTCGTCCCGGACGATTTGATCATGAACGTTTCGTACGCGCTTCAGAAAAGAGACGTTTCGTTGCCGGACCGAATGCGCGAAGTCGTAAGGACCATCGTTCAAAATATTGGCAAGAACGATTGAGTTCATTTTCAAATCAGGGAGGGATGATGAATAAACTTGTATCCAAATCTGGACTCTTTTTAGGCCTCATTAGCATTTTGGCCCAAACGGGATGGACTGTCGGGTCACGCGGTTTGGGTAACCAAGCCATCGGGGCGTACGCCCTCGGTCAGGGGAACGCCGTCACCGCCCGCACGGAAGATCCATCAGCCAACTTTTTCAACCCCGCAGCGCTCCCCTTTTTAGAGGGGACCATGCTGGGGATTGGTTTAGAGGTCATCACCCCCTTTTATTCGCACATTGACTCCGCCGGAACAGAAGAAAATGCCGCCAACCACATTTTTTTAATCCCCAATCTGTTTTTAGGTGGCCCCCTTGGACAGACCAATTGGGCCTGGGGGGTTGGAATCACATCCCCCTACGGACTCGCTACCACCTGGGGCACCACTGGATTTTCAAAATACATGGCCACAGATTCCAGCCTAGCCATTATGCACATCAACCCCAACGCCGCGTATAAGATCAACGAGGGATTCTCCATTGCTGGCGGCGTGGACTACATGCGATCGGACGCGGATCTCAAAAGACAGGTCAGCGTTGCCGGGGTGAACTCGCAATTGCCGCCCTTCGTATTCAACCCGACAACCCCCGACGGCACTTTTCGTCAGGAAGGCGACGGCGCTGGATGGGGTTGGAATCTAGCCATGTTGCTGAAACCCCGGGAAGGCCACCGTCTGGGCCTTACGTACCGAGGCAAGATCAGCATGACGCTGGATGGAACCGCACAACTTGAAAATATGAGCGGGGCCATGGCTTTCGTTTTTGGCGGAACTTCTTATTCGACGGGTGGAGAGTCCGTTTTGCGGTTCCCGGATGCGACCACTCTCGGATACGCCATCGATTTAAGCGACAAGTGGACAGTCGAAGCCGATCTCGAATGGACGGGCTGGTCAACCTTTGATACTCAGCAAATCCGCTACACCCAGGAAACCGATCCCACCCGCTTGGCCATTTTAAATAACGGAAACCCTCAGCCACGAAATTGGAACGATGTTTTTAGCGGGGCCATTGGGACACAGTATAAACTCAGTGACACCTGGAAACTTCGGGGCGGTTTCATGTACATGGACTCACCCATCCCGGACGAAACCTACGAACCGTCCATTCCTGACTCGGATTTGTACGGAATCGCCCTCGGGGCCGGATATAAAATCAGAAATATTGGAGTTGATGTCGCTTACTTGGCCAACATCTTCCCGGATCGGACTGTGAACAATTCGGTTGGCGCACCGCTCTCCAGCGCCAGCGGAACCTATAAATCCTTCGCCAACTCTTTCGCACTAAATTTTAGCTGTAAGTTTTAGGACCGCATGAAAAAGTCCCGTGGGTCAGTTGATCGTCGATCTTCAGTCCGCATTCAATACGCGTCGAACCTCGAAGTTTCCTGTTTCTCAAAGGACACCAGCCTTCCTAGCCAGGTATTTCCCGCCGATCTCGTTGATATCAGTCTTGGCGGCCTTCGCATGCAAACCAACGGGTTTCTCCGCGATGGTCAAAAGGTCTTTGCCAGACTAAACGAGACTGTTGCCGGGGAAGAACCCATCCAGGGAGTGGTCGCCTGGAGCGAAACTCCTGACACCACGCCACGGCCCCTCCGCTTCGGAATAAAGTTCCTCGAGTCGTCAGAGGAACAAACCGCGAAACTCAAACAATTCCTCGAAGACGCTCTTCGCTCCCGCAGAACCCGCAAAGTCAAAGTTGATCGCCGGAAGTTCGATTTCTTTAACCGATGGATGGCGAATCTCAACGAAGAAGGAACTGATTTTCAGTTCCACACCGCCGATGGGCCTCCCATAGACAAAGTTGTTTATGATGGGAAAGAAGTAATTCAACTGTGTTCGAACAACTCCCTTGGGATGAGTGTCAACCCAAAGGTTATTTCTGCGGCCAAAGCGGCACTGGATAGGTTTGGAACCGGGTGTGGAGGATCGAGGCTCATTTCAGGAAATCTTCAGCTTTTGAAGGATTTGGAGAAGACAATCTCGGGATTCCTTGGCTTTGAGGACTCCGTTCTTTTCATGACGGGCTACATGGGCAATTTGGGCGCCATTGAAGCGATGACAAACATCAGTTTTCTCAACAGAAAGGTCAACATGGTGAACGTGGTTGGGATATTCGCCGACCATGAAAACCACAAGAGCATCATTCATGGATGTCAGTTGGCCGAAATCAAAAACCATGCCCTGATGCGCACGTATCGGCATTTGGATATGAACCAGTTGGAAGATCAACTCCGCACGACACACACAAACCGTAAAATTATCATCACTGAGGGTGTATTCAGCATGCGCGGCGACCTAGCGCCGCTGAAGGACATTTCACTCCTGGCCAACAAATACAACGCTATGATCTTTTTGGATGACTCCCACGCCATTGGGCACATGGGCAAAACTGGTCGTGGCTCAATTGAACATTGGGGAGTTACGAACATCGATGTGGTGCTCGGGACTTTTAGCAAGGCGTTTGGCGCCGCGGGCGGATTTATTTCTACTCAGTCAAGCCTTTGTGAATATCTCAGACTCCAGGCCAATACCTACATTTTCAGTTCCGCCCTTCCTCCCGCCACTGTTGCGGGCGTCAAAGAAGCCTTTACGATCTTTGATTCGGAATTGTACACGCACAAAAAGTTTTGGCAGAACGTCAATTACTTCAAGACAAAAGTTGTCAACCTGGGTTTCGACATTTTGGGGAGTCAATCGCATATCATTCCCATTTTGATCGGTTCAGAACAAAAGGCAAAGAAAATTGCCTCCGACCTTTTTAAAAAGGGCATATTCCTTCCCGCCGTCCGCTATCCTGCCACAGCCCCCGGGAAGGCGATTCTGCGTTGTATGCTCACGGCCATGCACACCACTCAACAGCTAGATTTCGTTGTCGACGAATTGGCGAAACTGGGGAGAAAAGAAGGAATAATCCCCGGGGCGTAATGTGGACCCCGGTGCCGATTCGGTCATTGATTTCCATACCCACATTGGGGACGTATGCCGGGGATGTTATCACGACGAGACTGGCGCAGATGTAGAAGGATTCGTTGAGCCCCACATACTAGAGCGAACGGGGTACAATCCTCTTCTCCTCCGTCTTTCAGCTTCTCCTGTCCTGCCGAAATCATTGTTCCTCCAACCCGCCAAGCGTGCTGCGGCTCTTGCGAACGGAAGAAATCTGCTCGCGTCGATGGAATCATCTGGTATCGGCAAAAGCCTGGTTTTGCCAATTGCCCCTTTCGTCTCCACGGAAGAGATATTGCGAGCGGCTCAAATCTCCCCTGAGCAACTCATTCCTTTAATTTCGGTAAATTTCGAAGGCATTGCGCCTCATGAGGTTGAAAATCAGATTAAAAGATACTGCGATCTTTTCCCTTTTCGCGGCATCAAGTTTCACCCCAACCTCCAAAAAGTCGAGCCGGGTTCCCAAAAGGCCAGTGTTCTCTACGAATCAGCCTCGACCAAAGACCTCTTTGTCCTCATTCACGGCGGGATCACCCCCGTCGTATTCGATAATTCACGTAAATTTTCTATCGGTAAAAATCTCTTGCCGGTTCTAAAGGAACATTCAAAGACGACTTTCGTTGTGGCGCATGCCGGTGGATACTTTAATCCCGACGAATTATTTTTGAGGGACATCGCTGATCTTCCGAATGTTCACGTCGATACGAGTGGTGTGGGGCCCGGAACAATTATTTCTGCGCTCAAATTTCTCGGCCCCGAGAGGGTCATTTTTGGTTCAGATTGGCCCTATGGCACACAGAAAAGGTCTTTGCAGTTGCTTGAAACGGCCATTGAAAGGTTTTGTCGAACTGGCGACCATGATTTATCGGCCACTTTACAGCAAGTCAAAACTGGGAACGCAAAGAGACTCCTCAAATGGCAATGATGGGCCTTAGCACTGTCGTGTTTATTGGCACGGCGTTTAACTTGGCTCTGCCAGTCTTCACTCTTTTTAAGGGCACGAAGAAGCGAATCAACTTGGTCTTTTTCGCACTTGGAATGTCCGTCGCCCTATGGACCTTCTGCCACGGTTTCGCCCTTCGGACCGCAACGGATGAAGAAGCACTGCTTTGGACCCGCAGAATCATGTTCGGCGCCATTTTTATGCCGCCGTTTTTTAGCTGGTTCGTGAAGATGATCGAAAAGGAAGATTATAAGGTTTCCCGGATAGTATTTCTTACACACCTCAGTGTAACGGGTTATTTTCTTTTTAACGTTTTTTCACCCCAAATGATCTCTGATGCGCACTGGGAAGATTGGGGGATCGCTTGGCGGGGCGGGACCATCTTCAACCTCTACTCCGTTTATTACCTGGGTTTCATAGGTTATGGAATTTATCTATTGGCGAAACGATGTCGGAACACCACTGGGCTTACTCGAACGCAGGCCCTGTATGTTTTACTTGGGGCCGCTCTGAGCGCCGGGGTTGGATTGCTGGTTAATATCGCCCTCCCAATGGTCGGCGTTGTTGAACTCAACAAGTTTGGCCCCCTCGGGACTCTCACCCTGATCGGATTTTGGTCCTACGCCATCGTCCGCTACAGGCTCATGGACGTCAATCTCGCTTTCCGCTACACATTCATTTACGGCCTTTTTATCGCAACCTTAGCCGCTCCAATGCTTCTTGTCGTCTGGTGGTCAAAATCCTTGGTGGTCGCCTCTATTTTTATCCTCGTCGCTCTGGGAATCGCTCCGACGCTGATGACCCAATGGAAGGAGTCTTTCACGCGGATTGTCGACAAATTGGCTTGGTTCCAAGGCAAATACGAGAGTCTGAAAAACGTCGGCTACTACGAGCGCATCGTTCTGGGGTCGATTTCGCTTCGGCACTGGTACGTCAACATGGTGGATTCCGTGAACCGCCTGATTGAAACCGAATGTGTCGTGGGCTATATGCTCGACGACGAGCTCGAGGCCTTTTTGCCGCAAGCATGGTCCGGCCTCGACCAGGACGGCGCCATGCGATCGATGCGTGGCGAAAAGCGGGAGCTTTTGGATCTCATGAAGGAGCGAAAGGGCATCGTCTTCCGGGACAGCCTGATTCATGAACTTCCCGAGGAACGGGCGCGTCAAATCGACAACGCAATGGAAATTCTCAACGCACACCTCTGCGCCCCATTCTCTGATGGAGAAAGGATCGTGGGGTTTATAACTGTTGGGAAGAAGCTGAAAAAAGGTATCGCCCACTTCAAAGCCGATGAGATCAATTTCGGCGCTCTTCGTCGGTCCTTGGATTTGTTGATCACGAGGGACAAAAACAAAATCAAAATCATCGATCTGGTCAACAAGCAGATCAATCCTGACAAGGGCTCCTTCAAGACCCCTGAACGGGAAATCCTTGAGGCTATCAATGGTTTGGTAAACGACGCGAACTTCTTGAATGAGATTGACCTGAGTCTTTTGGCCCTTCGTTCGGAAGGGGTGCAGTTGCTCAAGAAATTCGAAGGTGGATCACCCCTGACGGGGAAACAGACCCGTACGCTTCACACAGCGGTCATTCGATCAGTGCTAAAAGAAGAGGTCGGGCCTGGGCCCGAGGATTTAATCAACGCCGAGGACATCGACGCGCTCTCTCTCCTTTTCTCCGCCGGCCAGGAAACCTTGATGGTAATGACGACGGCGGTCACCCAGCAGAAAAGTAGCGCCGAATGGGCTCACGACCTTCGACAACCTTTCGATAAAGGCAACTTCCAATTGATCAACGATTTGTCATCGGGAAAGCTGGGGCCAGTCAACGCCGAACAAAAACAGGCGCTTTTCGCCATGAAAGAGGACGCGGAGTTCGTCCGCAAGAAACTCGAAACCTTGATCAACCCTCAGGCGGACGACCTCCGTATGGAAAATTATGACGTCAGGATTCTTTTGCAAATATTCGCCCTCAAAATCCAACCCCTCTGCGCACAACATCAGCTCAAACTCAACGTCGACCTACCGCCGCAAATGACAAGAATCCGATGCGATGCGGAAATTCTGAACTTCCGAGTTCTTGGGAACTTGTCCGACAACGCGATCCGCCACACGCCCGCCGGTGGAAGCATCCACATTGGCGTCCAAATGCAGGAGGGCGTCGTTGTCCTTTTCGTCAAAAATACGGGAGGCGAGCCCATCCCGCGCGACAAAATCCCGACCATTTTTGAGCGTGGGACCCAGGGCAACGGGCACACCGGCCTCGCTGGTCTCGGTCTTTTCAACGTCGCCAAGTCTATGGAGGCCCACGGCGGGAAGGTATGGGTGGAAAGTTCAAAAGAGGCGGGGACGACCTTCTTTCTTCAGTTTCCCGCCATTGCGTAGAGTTTCATCCCCAAAAGATGTGGGTGGGGTCCCGTGTGGCCAAGGCAAAACCTGGAACCAGGAAAGGAAAGTCAGGCCATCAAGTCAAAACCACGGGCTGTACCCTTGGGGACACTTCACCGGCCAAAACCGGGGAAGATTCGACCGGCGCCGCAAGATCGCCCGCTTTGAAAAGGCAGCCGTTGTTCTTTCCGTCGGCGCCCTGAAAAAAGCGTTGAACCGCGCCCGTCTCCCCCCCCGCCGCATTGATTTCCTCGCCGTCACCACCTGCACGGGCTATCTCTGCCCGGGCCTTGCGGCGTACGTTGTGGACCGGGCGGGCCTGCGCCCGGACGTCCAATACGCCGATCTGGTCGGCATGGGCTGCGGAGCGGCGCTCCCCTTCGGCGCTAATAAGTTTTGACCAGGCAGTTGCTAACGAAAATGACCACCCCACCTGAAGCAATGTCAGCCAAGTGGGGGCGATGCCGATTGAAACGCGATTCATGAAGTTGGTTCAAAGGCGAA
>Ga0247727_10001331_pt1 | contig 59126 bp, 62 predicted proteins | sample WisWelCaveWW1625_FD_202498 | JGI IMG/M metagenome (GOLD analysis project Ga0247727, IMG submission 202498) | Biofilm microbial communities from Wishing Well Cave, Virginia, United States - WW16-25 | ecosystem: Environmental > Aquatic > Deep subsurface > Groundwater > Cave microbial mat | place...
CGCCACGAAAGCCCGTTTGCCGCAATCGCAGGCTGATTTGCAAGAGGCCACGATTCAATATAACCGTTACAAACAGCTTGTGGCGGAGCAGCTCGTGGCGCGGGCGGACTTCGATGCCGCCGAAGCCCGTTACAAACGCGCCGTGGCCACAGTGACCGCCGATTCTGCCGCGATTCGATCAGCCGAGTCAGCCGTGCGTTCAGCCGAGGTGGCATTGGAATACACGAATATTCGCGCGCCGTTTGACGGCACCGTGCTCACAAAGAATGCCGATGTCGGCGAAATCGTTGCGCCATTTGGCTCTTCCAGCACCGCGCGCGCTGCCGTCGTTTCCATCGCCGATATGTCCTCGCTTGAAGTCGAAGCGGATGTTTCGGAATCCAACATCCAGCGCATTAAATCCGGCCAGCCGTGCGAGATCGTTCTCGATGCGTACCAGGAAACACGCTATCCCGGCGTCGTTGGCAAAATCGTGCCGACCGCCGATCGCGCCAAAGCCACGGTGCTCACGAAAATCAAGTTCGTGCAAATTGACGAGCGCGTGTTGCCGGAGATGAGCGCAAAAGTAACGTTCTTGAGCAAAGCCGCCTCCGCCACCATGACTTCCGGCGCTAAAAAAATCGCCGTCTCTCCTGCCGCCATCGTCACGCGCGGCGAACAAAAAGTGGCGTTCGTCATTCGTGATGGCAGCGTCAACGAAACGCCGGTTGAGATTGCCGGAACGCTGGGCAGTATGTTGGAAATTCGCACAGGTTTGTCCGAAGGCAATCAAGTCGTGCTCAATCCACCGGAGAATATGAAAACGGGAATGAAAGTAAAGTTGGCAACAAAGTAAAACCGTATGCGTGAAATTGAAACATTACCCAAATGCTGGGAGATGGCATCGAAAACATATCTTTGTCCCCTGATTGTCGAGGAAGAATATGAAAACTAAAGACGACATCGTCTATTCATTGAACATTGAAGACGTTCAGACAGTTGCTATTGAGGAAATTGACAGGAAATTAACTGCAAAAGAAACCGAGAAGATAAAGGACTTAATTGGCGAGAAAATTGATTGGTACGGCGCAATACTCGACGCCATAAAGGCAAAAATTAATTTAAAACACATTAAATGAGGCCTATGGTAACTTTCAGCTTACTTGTTACAGATGGTTTAGCATTACTGATCATCAAAATATTCAAATTCAACCGCAGGCTACTGACATAGGGTTGTCATAGGAGTTGTTTATATTATTGAGGTGCCGCTACAAATTGACCCGTTGTCGATTTTGGGCTTCGCCGAACGACTATCTGGTGTAAACGGTCAATATCTTATTGAAAAAATGAATCGTTGCAATAAAACTCTACAGGAAAGGAAATATGCCAAATCATATTGTGGCTGTGAACGAGGTCTCGAAATCCTACCGGCGAGACAGCTTGAAAATCCCCGTGCTCGAAAACATCGGTCTCAGCGTGCCCGAGGGCGAATTTCTCGCGCTCATGGGCCCCTCCGGCTCGGGAAAAACGACGCTGCTGAATCTCATCGCGGGCATTGATCGTCCCGATAGTGGCACGATCACGGTAGCGAATGACGAAGTGACGCGTTTGTCCGAATCGCAACTGGCGGTCTGGCGCGCGCGGCATGTCGGGTTTATTTTTCAATTCTACAACCTCATGCCGGTGTTGACGGCCTATGAGAATGTCGAGTTGCCCCTGCTGTTGACGAAACTCTCGAAGAAAGATCGCGACGAGCATGTCAAAACCGCGTTGAGCGTGGTTAGCCTCAGCGATCGCATGAAGCATTATCCCAAACAGCTTTCCGGCGGCCAACAGCAGCGCGTGGCCATCGCTCGCGCCATCGTTGCCGACCCGACGCTCATCGTCGCCGACGAGCCGACCGGCGATCTCGACAAAACCTCGGCGGTGGAAATTCTCACGCTGCTCGAACGCTTGAATCAAGAATTCAAAAAAACCATCATCATGGTGACGCACGACCAGCGCGCCGCCGAAAAGGCGCACAAGGTTCGCCATCTCGATAAAGGAGAGCTGGTATGAAAATTTTCAAGCTCGTTTTCAAAAACGCGATGCGCCATAAATTGCGGAGCGCGTTAACGATGCTCGGCATTGGCGTGGCGATTCTTTTGTTCGGCTTGATCCGCACCATTATCAGCGCCTGGTACGCCGGCGTCGAGGCCTCGGCGCAAAATCGGCTCGTCGTGCGCAACGCCGTTTCGCTCATCTTTCCGCTGCCGTTGGCGTATCGCGAGCAAATCGGCAAAATGCCCAACGTCGAAAATGCCAGCGCCGCCAATTGGTTCGGCGCTTATTATCAGGATCAGAAAAACTTTTTTGCGAATTTCGCGACCGATGACAACTATTTGTCCATCTATCCGGAATATCGCCTGCCGCCGGAGCAGAAAGAAGCCTACTTCCGCGAGCGCAATGCCTGCGTCGTCGGCCGCAAGCTGGCGGAGCGCTTCGGTTGGAAACTCAACGACGCGGTCCGATTGACCGGCACGATCGTGCAGGGAGATTGGGATTTCGTCATTCGCGGCATTTATGAAGGCGCGCAACCCACTGCCGATGAAACCCAGTTCTTTTTTCACTGGGAGTATATGAATGAGCGCGTTCGACAGGATTTCGGCGACGGCGCTGCAGACAACGTCGGCTTCTACGTCGTGCAGATTGCCAAGAGCGCCAATCCGGCGCAGATTTCGGAGATGGTCGATGCCAACTACAAGAACAGCTACGCGGAGACTAAAACCGAAACCGAGAGCGCGTTTCAGCAAGGTTTTGTGTCGATGTCCGGCACCATCATCGTCGCCATGCGCGTCGTCTCGATCGTGGTGGTGTTCATCATATTGTTGGTTTTGGCCAACACCATGGCGATGACGGCGCGCGAACGCATGACGGAGTATGCCGTCATGAAAACGCTCGGCTTCCGGCCGTTGCATCTCATCGGCTTGATCGGCGGCGAGTCGCTCGTGATCGCGCTCGGCGGATTCGTGCTCGGACTATTATTGACCAATCAAGTCGTCAGCGGCTTCGCCAGCTTTTTAGTCACGGCCAATCTCAGCGCCTTCTTTCCGGTTTTTGAATTGAAAAACAGCACCATCACGCTTTCTTTCATTGCCGCGGTCGCCGTCGGCCTCGCCTCGGCGATCTTTCCCGCCTGGCGCTCAGTGAAAATGCGCATCGCAGATGGGTTGCATAGGATTGGATAAAACGTAAGTCGTAAAACGTAATGCGTAAATTTACGTTTTACGCATTACGTTTTAGTTATATTCTCATCAAACTTTCGATCATCACATGAAAATTCCTCTTAGTTACAGCTTTCGCAATTTGTGGACGCGGCGGTTGACGACGATGCTGACGTTGCTGGGCGTCGCGCTCGTGGTGTTTGTTTTTGTGGCGGCCTTGATGTTATCCAACGGCTTGAAGATTGCGCTCGTCTCAACGGGCAATGATGACAATGCGATCGTCCTTCGCCGCTCGGCGCAATCCGAAATCATGAGCTTTCTCAACCGCGAGCAGGCCAATATTATCAAGACGCAGCCGGAGATTGCCACGATGAGTGACGGCGGCCCGGTATCGTCGAGCGATTTGGTGGTGTTGATCTTGTTGTTGAAGCGCGAGAATGCCGAGCCTTCCAATGTCGTCGTGCGCGGAGTGGCGCCGGCGGCGCTCGCCATCCGCCAAAAACAGGTAAAGCTGATTGCAGGCCGAATGTATGGCGACGGTCTGCAGGAAGTGATTATCGGCAAGGCGATTCAGGAACGTTTTCAAGGCTGCGATATCGGCGGGTCGTTGCGCATGGCCAGCACCGACTGGAAAATTGTCGGAGTTTTTGACGGCCACGGCACCGGCTTCGACTCCGAAGTGTGGGGCGACGTTGAAGTGATGGCGCCGGCCTTTCGCCGTCCGGGGTTTTCCTCGGTCACGCTGAAATTGCGCGACCGCAATGATTTTAGCGCGCTCAAAACGCGGCTCGAAAGCGATCAACGCCTGGTGGTGGACGTGAAACGCGAAAAAGAGTTCTATGACGAGCAATCACGCATGATGGCGAATTTCATCGGCATACTCGGCACGACGGTGACCATCATTTTTAGCATCGGCGCCATGATCGGCGCCATGATTACGATGTACGCCTCGGTGTCGAATCGCACCCAGGAAATCGGCACGTTGCGCGCCCTCGGTTTTCGCCGGCGCAGCGTGCTCACCGCGTTTTTAATCGAGTCCGTCTTTCTCGCGCTTTTGGGCGGCGTCGTTGGCATCCTCGCCTCGTCGGCGCTCAATTTAATCACGATTTCGACGATGAATTTCGGAACGTTCTCCGAGCTTTCATTCGGCTTTAGTCTCTCGCCGGAAATCGTCGGGAAGGCGTTGATCTTCTCGGTGATTATGGGCTTGATCGGAGGCTTTTTGCCGGCGGCGCGCGCCTCGCGGCTGAAAATTGTGGAGGCGCTGCGCACGGAATAAATCTTGACAAAGGCAGAAAATTTCACTACAATTGGGTGAATATAAATGTGAGCGCAATATCATGTCCTCTACGATTTATGCCCTGGAACGGGAGGCCGATTTTTATACGATCGATGATCTCCCGGAAAGTGATGGGAAGCCGATGGCCGAAACGCATAAGCACGTTCTGCAAATGGTCGCCGCGCTGAATGCTCTGCGCTGGCATTTTCGCGAAGATTTGCAACTGTATTTGATCGGCAATATGTTTGTCTATTTTCTGGATAATCTCGCCACGCTGAGACGGGTGTCGCCCGATATTTTTGCCGTGCGCGGCATCTCAACGGAAGCCCGGCGGGTTTATTCCGTGGAGAAGGAAGGCAAAGCGCCGGATCTGGTGATTGAATTTACTTCCAAAAAAACGAAAAAAAACGATACGATCAAAAAGCCGAAAATTTATTCCTGGCTTGGCGTGAAAGAATACTTTCTGTTCGATCCGCTGGGCGATTATTTGAAGCCGCGCTTGATCGGCAACGAATTGGCCGGCGGCGAATACGCGCGAATGAAGATGGCGCATGGCCGCCTGCACAGCAAGGTGCTCGGCCTGGATTTGGTTGCCGATGGCGATGATCTGCGTTTCTATGATCCGCAGACGGAAACATGGCTGTTAACCCATGAAGAAGCGCAAGCCGCGCGTCAAATTGCCGAGGCGCAGGCGCAACGCGAGGCTCAGGCGCGCCAAATCGCTGAGGCCCAGGCGCAACGCGAGCTTACGGCAAGACAAGCAGCAGAAGCAGAAGTTGTCCTGCTGCGTGAAGAGTTGGCGCGCTTGCAAAAAGCTTAAAAACCGTGAAGGCGCTAATTTAAAAGTAGCAGTAGCAATTGCAGTCGCAGTAAAATTAACGTGCCACTGCTCCTGCTGGCGCTGCTGAAAGGAGGGCGCATGGAACCCAGCATCATCTTGTTGAATTTCGCCTACGCCGTTCTTGGCGGCATCATGACCCTTTTCTTCATGTATGTGGGCTACAAAATTATCGACCACCTCACCAAATTTGACACCTCGGCGGAATTGGCGAAAGGCAATCAAGCCGTCGGCGCGATGGTGCAAGGCATGTTTATCGGCATCGGTGTCGCTGTGGGCTTGGTCATTGGCTTGGGGTTGAACTGATTCCAATTTCATTGCAAATTTTAAATTGCAAATTCTCAATTTACAATTTTCAATGCAACTCATGCGTAAAACCATCTTCCTGCTGATTTTCCTCATTTCACAAAGCCTCGCCGCGCCCGGGCCGAAAAAGTATACCACCGAATACGACCAATATTTCAGAAAATATTCGAAGCACTTTTTCGGCGTCGCATTCGATTGGCGCTGGTTCAAGGCGCAGGCGATTGCCGAGTCGGGTTTGAATGACAAGGCTGAAAGTTGGGCGAACGCCAAGGGCATCATGCAAATCATGCCCGCGACGTTCGAAGAAATCCAAAAACGCAATCCCGAATTTGCCGATATTCTCGATCCGCGTTGGAACATCGCCGCCGGCATTTATTACGATCGCAGATTATGGCGAATGTGGAATACAGTCGAATCGCTCGTCAATCATTTGAGTTTCATGTTCGGCGCCTACAACGCCGGCTCAACCACCATCCGGCGCGCGCAAGCTCACGCCAAAGAGAAAGGACATAACGAAACGTTGTGGGAATCCGTCGTCCAAATCGCGACGGAAGTTCCCCGCTGGCGGCATCGAGAAACGCTCGGTTATGTGGAGAAAATTCACGGCCTGGTGGAAAAAGTGGAAAAGTAAGTTGGTTGTTACGCCCGTCGGGGTTGCTTCTCGCGAGTTACTCCAATTCAATCACCAATTCCTCCCCCTCCCGGCGCACTGGAAAACTCATCAGTGATTTTGCCGCCGGGCCATTGATGACGTTGCCCTGCAAATCATATCTCGAGCCGTGACACGGACAATCAAATCCATCGCGGGCTTTGCGCACGCGGCAGCCGAGGTGCGTGCAAATCGACGACAGCGCGACAAATTCGTTCTCGGCAATTTTCAAAACGAAGATGTTTAATTCTCCTCCTTCGGCCGTTCCGAGAGAAATCGCGCCTTGAGGCAAATTTAACTCAGGGGCATCTTGCAACCGAATTCGAATGTGTTCCTCTCCCTCCTCTGCCTGCCCCATCACCAACGGCAAGCCTCCCGAGGCGCAGCCAGCCAAAACCGAGCCAACGGTTCCAAATGCGCCAATCTTAATGAGATCTTCGAGAAAATGACGCCGGGAAATCACCTCGTCTTCCGATTGCATCATACAAATTTTTTTGCGTGTTTTGTGGGCTAAAAATTTTAGAGGGAATTAAGAAAAGCCAGGACGGCCTGCATTTGCGCCGCTGATAGCGCCGCAAATTGATCGCGGCTGTTTTTGGCCTCGCCGCCGTGCAACAGAATCGCGGTTTTGAGATCGGAAGTGCGACCGTCATGCAGATAAAACGGCACGCCGCCGAGCGCATCTGCCGTGCGCCCAAGCCCCCACAGCGGCCGCGTTTTCCACTCTGAGCCGGCTGCTGTGCCATCGATATATTTATCCGCCAACTCTTGCCCCATATCATGCAGAAGTAAATCGGAATACAACGCAACATCTTTAAACGCCAGAGCGAGGAACGGACTCGACCCGGTTTTGAATTTGGGAATATGGCAGCTCGCGCAGCCGATCTGCGCGAACAAGGTCTCGCCTTGTTGAACTTCGGAAGTTATCTCGCCGCGTTTCGGCGGCGCCAACATGCGAATATAAAAAACGGCGTCTTGAACCGTTGCCGTGGGCAGTTCGGGATCAGCGACCAGATCAGCCGGCGCCGTGGCATTCGTCCGCCAGTTTTCTTCCGGCAGAAATTCCGTGGTGATGCCGATGTCTTGATGATAAGCCCGCGCCACCTGTTGGAGCAGTGAAGAAGTGTTGGCTTTCAAGCCAAAGCGCCCAAGCTGTTGGCCGGCGCCGCCGCCAACGACATTGCCCGGCACCCATGACGGCGCTGTGACCCACTGGGCGCGGCCGGAAATGCCGTTGCCATTTTTGTCGTTGAGATCTTCATTCGCCACAATATCGGCAACGGGAATGTACTCGATCAATCCCACGCCAAAGACCGGCGGCGCGGCGCGCACGGAAATCGCATCAGCCTGCGGCGGCAGCGTTTCCGGCGGCACGCCCGGCAAGCTGCGATCTTGCAATTGCGGGCCGCCAAAATCCGTGAGCGGATCGAAAAACCCGACTTGTACCCGGCCAAACAATTTGAACGCGGCGCCGGGATGCGCGCGGCCATCACCCGGATGGCACGCAACACACGCGGTGTTGTTGAAAATCGGGCCCAGCCCGGCCTCGGCGGTAAACTCTTCCCCAAACGCCGCATCGCCGCGAGCAAAGGCGGCGAGTTCCGCCGCGGTTAAACCGTCGAGCGGCTCTTCCAACGTCGTGTGCGGCTCCGGGGCTTCCGTCAGCAAAGTGTCACACGCAATCCATGAAATTGATATCAGCGCAAGCAAGGCGGCAAATGCTTGTGAAAAAAATAAACGGCCGGTTTTTTCTTTATTCATGATTCTCTCCACGTTAAAAAAATTACCCTGGCCTAAAATATAGAGTTGATCACCTCAAAAGTCAAGCGCAAAAATAAAAAGTCGCATTCCGTTGAAAGTCAGCGCGAAAGTTTAGAAAAAACTTGCGTCTTTTCAGGCTTTTGTTATATTAGTTCCACAAATTTATTTTCAAAGGAAAACCCATGCCCACCTCCATCTGGAGCGACGAGGTTCAAACTGTTTTCGATCAAGCCCGTTCGCCGCGCACCAAGCGCATCAAAATTGGCCGGAAAACCGTGTCCATTCCCGCGCCGTTCCCCTCGCCGGAAGATTGGCGCGACAAGTGGATTTACTTTCTCATCATCGACCGTTTCAACAATCCACAAGCGCCGCCGCGGCATTTGCCCTGGGACGGCGAACATGGCGAATATCAGGGCGGCACCTTCAACGGCGTGCGGGCGCAGCTTGATTACTTGCAGGAGCTTGGCGCCGGCGCGATTTGGCTCTCGCCGGTGTTGAAAAATTGCCAGTACAGCCGCTACTCCTATCACGGCTACGGCATTCAAGATTTCTTGCAAATCGAGCCGCGCTTTGCTTCCGATCCGGAGAAAGCGAGAAAAAATCCCAAGCTCGCGGAAGATGAGCTTATCCAACTTGTCGATGAAGCGCACGCTCGCGGCATTTACGTGATCTTCGACATCGTGCTCAATCACGCCGGCGATGTTTTCGATTACGAAAATTATGGCTCGGTCGCGCCGTGGCGTGATTATCCCTACGTCATTCGCTGGCGCGATGAAACCGGAAAAGGCCGGCCGGATTGGAATATGCCGCCGGACAATCCGTCCGCCGATGCCGGCATTTGGCCGGCGGAATTGCAGCGCAATGTTTTTTTCCGCCGGCAAGGCGAAGGCGGCGAGGCCGGCGGCGACTTCGCGTCGCTGAAGGAACTGGCCACCGATCACGCCGAGTACAGCCCGGTGTACGGCGTTTATTATCCCGTGCGCGATATATTGATTCGCGCGCATCAATATCTCATCGCCAAATTCGATGTCGATGGTTTTCGTATCGATACCTTGAAGTATCTCGAAACCGATTTTGCGCGCGTCTTTGCCAACGCCATCCGCGAGTTTGCGTTCAGCCTCGGCAAAAATGAATTTTTTACCTTTGGCGAAATTTATGATAACGAAGACAAGATCGCGCGCTACATCGGCCGCAACGCGATGGAAGACAGCGATCTGATCGGCGTCGACGCGGCGCTGGATTTTCCGCTCTTTTATAAACTTCCCGACATTGCCAAAGGCCAGCTCGCGCCGGTTGAGATTGTCAAAATGTTCGGGTATCGCCGGCAAGTGCAGCGTAATATCATCAGCTCGCAGGGTGAAGCCAGCAAGTTTTTTGTCACGTTTCTCGACAATCACGATCAGCATCAGCGTTTTTATTACCGCGACCCGATCGAGCCGCACCGTTACGACGATCAGGTCGCGATCGCCGTCGGGTGTTTGTTCGCGCTGCAAGGCATTCCGTGTTTGTATTACGGCACCGAGCAGGGACTGCACGGCGCCGGCCGAACGCTCGAGGCGGTGCGTGAGGCTTTGTGGGGCAGCCCGAAGGCGTTTGATCGCCGGCATCCTTTCTATCAAGCGCTTCGACAAATCGCGCAGGTTCGGAACAGCCGGCCGGCGCTGCGTTATGGCCGGCAATATTTTCGGCCGGTATCGGGCGACGGCGTGCATTTCGGTTTTTCAAATTTCTCCGGCGGTATTCTCGCCTTTTCACGAATCTTGAGCGATCAGGAAGTCGTCGTTGTCGCCAACACCAACACCCAAGCCGGCTGGCCGGGCGACGTGCTGATCGACTATTCTCTCAATCCCGCCGATTCGTCGTATCAAGTGATTTTCAGCAATAAACCCGATCCGCTGCTCCCGGCGCCGGTTGCCGAAAAACCGGCTGGCAGCATTGAAATTCGCGATCTCAACGGCGCCGTGAGCTATGGCCCAACCAGAGTCTTGCGCGTACAATTGCAGCCGATGGAGATAAAAATTTTGGCCAAAGCGTAAAAAACGCGAGACAATTAGGGCAAATTTTGTGTCTATTAAATTAGAAAAAGAAGGAGAAAACGCCATGAATAAACCACATGCCAAATACACCTTCGACGAATTAACTGAATTCAGCAACAAGCGCTTGGGTGAATTGATGCGCGCCGGCAGCACGCCCAAGATCGAGGAGATGGTCGATTATGAATTTCGCGGCTATAATATGCCGCGCGTAACGAAGTTGACCGGCACGCGAAAATACAAAAAGGGTTTTTACGCCCAGCCGGGAGCAAAAGACTACGCGTGGGGATATAACATGCCGGTGGTGCAGAATCGTAAAACTGAACCCTGGCTCACCACCCCGAACGAAGAGAATCCTCGCCGCTATTATTTCTTCAAGCTGCTGCCGGCCGGCACGCCGGGATACGACAAGAGATTCGCACATGCGTTGATCATCGATTATTCCAAATGGGACGAGTATTTTTTTCTGCATCCGGCCCGATTCACGCTCGATTACCTCGTCTATCCCGATCCGGAAAATCATGATCTCGTGGTGGGCAGAAGCGATTTCTCCAATGGGCCGATTCGTTTTTTTCTGGGATATTTGATTCTCGAACGGCACAATAAAAACAATTATCAACCGCAGCAAAAAATTTAATGGGGATCACATGCAAAACCGTAAACCCGCTTCCGGCTTTCTCTCGCGCCGCGAGATGCGCACGGTGGAAAATTTTCCGAAGTTTTAAGGGAAACACGCTCGAGGATTCGATTCAGATTTGCAAGTGGGTGTAAGAAGCGGGCGTCGATGCGCTGCATATCTCAACCGGCAGTTTTTTTCCTCATCCGAACAATCCTCCCGGCCCGCTGGCGGTTGATCATGCCTTCCGCACTTATGACACCATGATTTCGAGCGGCCGGTACGCCTTTCCGAATTATTTGTTGATGCGTTATCGGCTGCTGCGGCCGATTTTTTATTTTTTGTGGAACCGGGCCCGCAACAGAAATATCGAGGGCATCAATGTCGCACACGCCCGCGCGATCAAACAGCAGGTCAAAATCCCCGTGCTGTGCACCGGCGGTTTCCAAACGGCGTCGTATATTCGCCAAGTCATCAACGAAGGCTCATGCGATGCGGTGACGATTGCGCGCAGCCTTATCGCCAACAACGATCTCGCCAAAATTTTTGCGCAAGGCCAAGACCGGCCGGACAAACCTTGCACGTATTGCAACAAATGCCTCGTGAATGTGTTGGAAAATCCGATTGGCTGCTACGAACTGTCGCGCTATGACGGCGATCATGAGAAGATGATGCAGGAAATCATGTCGGTGTTTGAGTCGTCGGGATTTTCAAATTGAAATTTAGTTTGGACAAGATATTTCTAACGCCGTTGGCGTGTTATGTTTAGGTTTTTCGGATGTTTTTTCAGGCATTTTCCTCGTCCTCCGATGCTAAATTTTCCGTTTCGAATTTAATTGGCGGAATCAGCACAATTGGCGAAAGATAAAGAAATAGGAGAATGGAAGCAAGCAAATTCTGTTGAAATTGTGGCAATTGTCCAAAAATTGTAACAAAATATATCACCGGTGTTTCGGGAAGGCACAAAATGTAACACCAAAGTTTAGGTAGGCTATTAAGATGAACCTAAATTAAAGAGTTGCGCCCTGTAACAAACTTGGCATTTCAGTTGCAAATAAACTAAGTTGTAGATCACTTGTAATATCTTAATTTTGCAACGACAAAAATCAAACCCCGATTTTCCTTACGATGCAAAATCGGGGCAACAAAATTTAAAAAAGCACTGAAGAGAAATTAAGTCATGCCAGGTCAAACAAACATAGATCCCGAAACCACATGGCGCACGGCAACGCAACAGAAGTTCACCGATTTCATGCACGAGCAAGTGAGACGTGTTGAAAGATTCCGTCGGCACTTGTGCCGCCATCAGCGTTGTGAGATTTCTCTGGAGTACGCCGTGAGTCTCTGGATCGAGCGCGGCTACGCGGCGGCGTTCCGGCAGCGGTTTGAAGGACGCGCTTAAAACAGCTTCATTCTATCTGCTCGCTGGCGGCTTTTAGAAAAGCGAAGAACTGCTGAAATGCGGCTTCGAGTTTTTCAAAGATGGGTTTCAGCTTTTCAGCTTTAGGTTTAAGCTCATCCCAATCGAGATCGAAACTGTAACTGTGCCGGAAAAAATGTCGAAACTCAAGATAATCTTCAAGCACAGCAGCCAATTCTTTCGTGAGCACCGCGGGGCGAACGCCTTGAATTTCGAGAGCCATTTGTTTTAACAGTTCTTTATGCCAGGCTTTGTCGGGTGGCTCGAAGTTATCAATGTATTCCGCAATGAGATCAAAGATTTTTTCCAAGCCGTTATAAAAGTTGTGGACATAACCTGCAAAGCCGACGACGACAATATCCTCAGGCGTTTTTTGAGAAATGCCTGCCAGATTCTTCTCCACAAGTTCGACAACCTTTTTAATTTCACGCAGTTCTTTTTCAATCCGCGCCTGTAGTACGGCAACGCCATTCTTCCTGGTCATAAAGCACCTCGCCAAATTGAAAAATTATTTCGCGAAATCCCGTCTTAATCTTACCCAGATGCACCAAATCAATAGGAAAATTCAACGTTTCGCCCAGCTTGAGATACCATTTCCACCACGCCGCCGCAGGCATTTCAACGGCAAGATCAATATCAGAATCAAGCTTGAAGGTGTGATCGAGCACCGACCCAAACAGAATCACTTTTGTTGCGCCATGCTCTCTGAGCATGGCAGTGGCTCGCACAGCGATTTCGCGGGCCTTTGCCCGACGCTTTTCGATCTCGGCCTTCTCCTGTTGCTGGCGGCGCTTCCAGCCGGCGATGTATGAAGAATAATCAGGCTTGTTTTCCGGCGTTGTCTGTAACTGATCACTCATGTTCTGTTTTCCAATCTTTAAGCTTTCATCAAATTTAAGACAATAAGTAGAAAAGATCAAGGTTCATTTTCTTTTTTGCCAACTTGGCCCCCTGCCTTCAGACATTCCAAAATTTCAAATCCTCCTCCGTCCGCATTTTCGTGATGTAGATAATCTGGCCGGTGTGATAGGAAAAATGCTCGACGACATGAAAGATCGCGCCGAGCACGGTGACGTTGAAGCCTTGAATGACGCGCGGCTCCGCGAGTTTTTCCTCGGGCAAATTTGCTAAAACCGTATCGACTGCGCCCAGCGTCGCTTCGAGCTGCTGCAGCAATTCGGTTTTGGAACAGGATTCGCGCGCGGCAAATTCGGCGGCGCGATTGCGCGCATCCGCCGCGCCACCAACGCCGTGAATCACCCATTGCGTAATATTGCCGCAAAGGTGCAGAACCAAATTGCCCACGCTGTTGCTTTTTTCATTGGGACGCCACCAGACTTCGACTTCGCTCAGCCTGGCGAGACAAGCGCGCAGCCAGGGCAGATATTCCTGCATGAGATGGCGGCGCGCTTCGGCGACGAAAAGTTCGGAAGAGGCTGTCATGTTTTCGATATTAAAGTTACGGATGAAAGTTTAGTGCTCTTGAATTTACTGCAATATACAAAAGAACGAAGAAAATCTCAATTAACTTTTTCCGCACCAACAAAAATCTCCTTGACACTTTGCCGTCGTTAATGTACTATGAAAACAACTTGCATCAGCCGCATATTTCTCTCACGAAAGGAATGCGATGGAACGACAGGCGGAAAAGTTGAATGACTCGAACGGAACTGGCAAAGGACGTCACCCCTGGTTTTGGGTGCCGACGCTTTATTTTGCGGAAGGCATCCCCTACGTTGTGGTCATGACGGTTTCCGTGATCATGTACAAGCGCATGGGCATATCGAACACCGCTATTGCGCTGTACACCAGTTGGCTTTATCTGCCGTGGGTCATCAAGCCGCTGTGGAGCCCCGTCGTCGATATTTTTAAAACTAAACGCTTTTGGATTGTTTTGATGCAACTCATCGTCGGCGCCGGACTTGGCGGCGTAGCGCTGACGATTCCATTGCCGGATTTCTTCAAATACACGTTGGCGTTTTTTTGGCTGCTGGCTTTTAGCTCGGCAACCCACGACATTGCCGCTGACGGTTTTTACATGTTGGCGCTTTCAGAGCACCAGCAGGCGTGGTTCGTCGGTATTCGCAGCACGTTTTATCGATTGGCCATGATCACCGGCCAGGGGCTGCTCATCATTCTCGCCGGTTATGTCGAGAGCCACAGCGGCCTGCCGGCCGTGGAGGTAACTGCCTTTGCCAAACCTGATGCACAGAATATCGCGACGCTCCATCCTGATTCCATGACGATCAATCCAACTGCCGGCGACTTGCGGATTATCGCTTCACCGGCAAGCCTGGAAATAAGCACTTCGCCTCGTCGAAAGAATGAAGTGGATTCAACTCTCGCGCTGGCCAAAGCCTGGAATATACAAAATGGGTTTTACGCAGAAGAGAAGAAGGCAAATACACAGGCAGCAAAACCGGAAGAACCTTCGTGGTGGCGGGTGATCGTGGCCGATCTGGAATCTTTTTTAAGAAAACATTTTGGCCCGGAAGAAAAAGCCGCCCGTCCAACTGATGGGGTTGGAAACGTGGCGACTTTATTTTTTCGCCTCTCGAATAAGCCGGAGGCCGGAAAAGAGGTCGTGGTCAACTTTGGCCGCGAGTCGGGAGACAACAGCATTGGATTGGCCGAAGGCGCGCGCTTCGTTTTCAATGACCGCAATTGGGATAAACCGGTGATGGCAGTCATCCAACTGGATCCCAAATTGAAAACGGCTTCTGCCGCTTTTTTTCAGGCGCGGACGGGAAACATTCCGTTGGCGTGGTCGATCACCTTTTTCGTGCTGACGGGAATGTTCTTTTTATTCTTCATCTATCACCGTTTTATCCTGCCCTATCCGGCCACCGACGCGGCGGCGCTTGGCAACAAGTCGAGAAGCGTCTTGCGCGAATTTTTCATGACGTTTGCGTCATTCTTCAAGAAAAAAAATATCGGCGTTATTCTGGCGTTTCTTTTATTATATCGCTTTGCCGAAGCGCAGCTCGTCAAGCTGGCTTCGCCGTTTTTGTTGGACGCGCGAGAAGTCGGAGGCATGGCGTTGACCACGGGGCAGGTGGGGTTTGTTTATGGAACAGTGGGCATTATCGCACTGACTTTGGGCGGCTTACTAGGTGGGTTTGTCGCGGCAAGAAATGGGCTGAAATTCTGGCTGTGGTGGATGGTGCTGGCGATCAATCTTCCGGACGCGGTTTACGTTTATCTCGCTTATGCACTGCCGGACAACTTTTGGATGATCAATCTCTGTGTCGCCATCGAACAGCTCGGCTATGGCTTCGGTTTTACGGCATACATGCTTTACATGATTTATATTTCCGAAGGCGAGCACAAAACCGCGCATTTTGCGATTTGCACCGGTTTCATGGCTTTGGGAATGATGCTGCCGGGAATGTTTAGCGGCTGGCTGCAGGAAATTATCGGCTATGAGAATTTCTTTGTGTGGGTGATGCTGGCCACCATTCCGGGATTTATTGTGGCGAAATTTATTCCGCTTGATCCGGCGTTTGGGAAGAAGACGAAATAATAAATAAAAGAGAATTTACGCCGGACAAACCTCCTCCATAACGCCGGATTGCTTTTTAAAATTGAAAAAGGCAAACATCTGTTTGCCTTTATATTTCTGCTGAATCGTTAGAGGCGCTCGCGAAACGTACAACTCGCCTCCCTGCTTTTGTAGCTTACTTTGCTGTCGATTTCTTCCAATACTCCTCCGGCACGCGCAGCCGTTCGACCGGTTTGCCGGCGATCAGATGACTCTCAATAATCTCATTGACATCATCAAGTGTGACACGCCCGTACCACACGCCGTCGGGATAAATCACTACCGAAGCGCCGAGTTCGCATTGATCCAAACAGCCGGCTTTGTTGGCGCGAATCTTTCCTTTCAATCCGCGCCGGTGGAGTTCTTCTTTGAATTTTGCGGCAATAGCCTCCGAATTTTTATCCGCGCAACAACCTTTCGGATTATCCGGCGGCCTGACGTTCGTGCAAATAAAAATATGTCGCTCAAACCGTGACATCTTTTTAGCGTTTTTTTCTTTTTATCTTTTTTAGAAGAGGGGCTTGCCGATCATTTCAAAAACCATATAAACGATGGCGCCCAATGTTAAAATGCCAAACGGCGCCGCCAGCGCGAGAAATTTGAAATTCTCCGTCATCACCTGGCCGTATTCCATCGCCGGCAATGTGTTGACCGTGATATCACCTTGAATTTTAACCTGGCAGGCCAGACGTTCTTTCGCCTTCTCGCCGACTTGCAATTTTTCAAAAAACGACAGGCCATTCACGCACTCGGCTGGTTTCACGGTGACTTTGTCCGTGCCGCACAGGCCAAAGCCGCGACAATTGACGATTTTGTTCACGCCGCCATAAACACTCACGCCGGCTTTTTTCGCCGCTTTGCGCAGCGTCGTTCCGACCGGAACTTCCACTTTGCGATTTTCCGCTTCAAACAAAACGGTGGGCATAACTTTCTTCCTCCTTGGATGAATGCAATTAAACGGTCAAAACTTCATCGGTGATTAAAACAAGATTGTGGCGTTGGTCGACCAACAGAGCCATTTGATTCAGAAAATCTCGGCCTAAGAGGCTGGGGATGAGGTTCTCAACTTTCCGGTCGCGTTTATGAGCATCCTTGATGACGAAGATATGATCATGATTGGCGCGATAAAAACCGCGATCAGATTCAAAATATAGCTCAATGTCTTCCATCAAATAAGTCTTAGCGCTCCCACCTATTCCTGTCATTCCCTTTGACAGTTTTTGTAATGGGGGGTAATCTATTTTCAATTTCTCGGCATCTGTTTCACTGATAATCGTGGAAGACGAACCGATATCGATGAGAAAAAGTATCTTTGCATCGATGCCAAATCTCCTGCATACAAACCGAGCTTCAACATAAGGGGCGTCAAATCGCCCCCACGATTCAAAAATTTTCATAAAATCAGGTTGACTTCTTCCAGTGTGACAAATTCAACCACAATGTCGCCGGCATCCTTAGGATAGTTTTTGCTTAAGCGTCGCAACAGTGCTTTCAGATTCTTCCCATGATCGATGACCTGCTTATGCAAGACAGCAACCCATTCCTCTTTGTATTTTTTTTTCAGTTCTTCATAGTGTCGGTCAAACCAGATTGAGTCAGCTTGAAAATTTCGGAGACTCTCTAAGATTACTTCATCATCTTCATCATTGTGAAAATGATCAAGCTTTTGGGATAAAGTTTTTGCCTTCATAATTCACCTCAAATCAAAAAAATGTTACTTCCCTCCCGCCGCCTGAATTTGCTCTTGAGCTTTATGCGCCAGCTCGCCGCTCGGATCGGCTTCCAGCACCTTGTGCCACCATTTGATCGCTTCGTCTTTTTGGCCCTCGGCGAGATAGATGACGGCGAGATTGAACATGGCGTAATCGTAATTGGGTCGATGCTTCAAAACTTGCTGCAGTTCATTCAACGCCTGCTGGCGTTTCGCGTCGTTGTAATAAATTCCGGCGAGGCTCATGCGCACGGGGATGTTTCCCGGCGCGACTTCCAGATAGCGCCGAAAGTAATCGGCGGCTTCTTCAAAACGGCTGGCGATCTCATACATGCCGCCCAGCGCCAGCAAAGCCGTCGTATCTTTCGGGTTGGCTTTCAAATCGGCTTTGTATTTCTCAATCTGCTTGCTGACCTGTTCCATCGCCGCCATGTCGACGCCTTGTCCATCCTCGGCGCGCGCGGCCGGGCTCGCGGTTTGCGCTTGGCTCATCGGTTCCGGATTCTTTTGCTTGTAGGTCAACAAAAAAAGAATGGCAATAATAACCGGAATGCCGATTAAGGGCAGGAGAATCGCCTTCCATGAGCGCGCCGGCGGCGAAGAATGTGTTTGAAAATCCTCGGCCTCATTTTCGCCCGCTTTGTCCGGGAGATAAGCTCCGTCAACCGTTTGGCCGCAGGCATGGCAAAACTGGGCGTTCGGTTTGAGTTCGGCGCCGCATTCGCGGCAAAAATTGCCCGCGGCCGCGCCGGCTTTTTCTCCGCAATTCGAACAAAACTTTACGCCCTTCGGCAATTCCGTACTGCACCTCGCACATTGACTCATGTTTTTTCCTTAAGATGGTTCTAATGCTTGACAAATTCGGTTGAGCACATCAAGTTTGGCATGATCATCGCGATAATGATAGGCGAAGATCAAATTTCTGATCATGCGCGCAATAATATCGTGCGGCCGCGCCGGCTGCAAAAAACTTTCGTGAAAGGGATGATTGGCGCTGTACAACAAAGCGACACAGTCGGTGCGCGTGAGCGTTCGGCCGCGGTTGAACGGATCAAAATAAAACGAATCCGGCGGCGAATGATACTGGCAAATAAAATGAATGGGCAGGTTGATGCCGCGAATCGGCAATCCCAAACGCCGGGCGACGAGAAGATAGATGACGCTCAGCGTAATCGGAATGCCGGTGCGGCGCTCCAGCACGCAGTTGAGAAACGAATTAGCCGGATCATAATAATCCTCGACATTTCCCGAAAAGCCTTCTTCGTCAAACAGAACGTGATTGAGAGCGCGCACGATGCGGGTTTTATCGCGATGCGGATGCAAGCCTTTGAGGCGATGGGCGGCTTTTTCCGTGAGTTGCTGCAACTCTTGCTGATAAGGCGCCACGTCGAGATCGGGATAACCCAGGCGCGCCAGGAGAAAAACCGCCTGTTCGAGATCGATTTGCTCATCCTCGAGCAAGCCGAGCAGATAAAACGAGCTGATCAGATCTTCCTGGCGAATTTTCGCCAGAACGTGCCGCGCTTCGATGCGGATTTTGCCCTCCAGATCCGCGCTGCCGGCTTCGCGCAAAAACGCTGTCGCCGGCTCGCCGATCTGCAAAAGCCGTTCACGCGCCACGTCGCGTACGTGCGTATCCTCATCGCCAAGAAGTGTAATCAACGCTTGAATTTCACCGTTTCCGAGCATGTCGCCATTCCGAAAATAAATAGGCAAAATTATTTTGAGACAAAATAATTTAAAAGCTTTTAATGATTTAATGATTTTGTCACTAAATTATTTTGTCTGCTACATCGCCGGGCGCGGCCGGCCGAAACGGTTTTCCGTGCCCTCGATCAGGCGCCGGATATTTTTGCGATGTGTGAACACGATCAGCACGCCGACGAGAATGCTGAATTGAAACAGCGCATCCGGCACTTCGTTGTTAAAGAAAACTTGCATCAGCCACAACACCACCGGCAGGCTGAGCGCCGCCACCATCGAGCCGACCGAAACATAGCGCGTGAGATAAACGACGGCGACGAAAATAAACAAACAAATAACTGCGGCCAAAGGATACAGAGCGATGATCATGCCGCCGGCGGTGCCAACGCCTTTGCCGCCGCGAAAGTTCGCAAAAACCGTCCAAATGTGGCCGCACACCGCCGCCAAACCGCTGAGAATCGGCATCACCGCCGGATCAATGTAAGCCGTGCCAAACGGCTGCCATTGCGAGACCCACAGCGTGGCGACGAAACCTTTGTAAACATCGATCAACATCACGATCAAACCGGGCAGCCAGCCCAAAACGCGAAAGACATTCGTGCCGCCGGCATTGCCGCTGCCCTCGTTGCGAATATCAAAATCCCAACCGCGCACGATCTTGCCCAGCAGAATCGCGGTTGGAAAAGAGCCGACGACATAACCGAGCAAAAGCACTGCAATCAATGTCAACATCTAACGAGTCGCAACCAAAAATAACCACGAAGACACGAAGTTAATCAGTTTTTCTTGGTGCCTTTGTGACTTGGTGGTTTAAAAAATTTTTGTTTTTTCTTATTCACCAAGAAACGCAATGCCGACCGCGCCGGGGCCGGCGTGAGCCCCGAGCGCCGGCGAGACGCTGACAATCGACGCCTCGGGAATTTCAAAATATTTCCGAATCCATTCGGCGTGATAACGGGCGCCGTCCGGATTGTTGGCATGCGCCACCATAAAGCGCAATTTGCGTTTGCCGGCGGCTTCGCGTTTGATGATGTCCGTCAATTTACGCCGGCCGTGATCGCCGCCAAAGGTTTTGGCGACGACCTCGGCTTTGCCTGCGGAATTGATCGACAGAATCGGTTTCAATTTCAGCAACCGCGCCAGCGCCCCGCGAAAGCGCGACACCCGCCCGCCGCGCACCAGATATTCCATCGTCTCAAAACTGATGTAAAGACGAACATGTTGAATCGCCCACTCGACGCGGCGCTTCAATTCTTCGATGTCACTGACGCCGGATTCAATCGCCTCCGCGGCTTCGCGAACGATCAAAGCCTGTCCGATGCAAACGTTTTTTGAATCGACAACGTGCACGTCGATTTGCTCGCCAACCGCTTGCGCCGCGCGCTTCGCAGCTTGAAAAGTGCCGCTCAACGCGCCGGTTAGCGTAATGGCCAGCGCTTGATTGTGATTCGCGGCCGCTTGCAAAAAAACCTCTTGAAAATCCGCCGGCGCCGGCTGCGAGGTTTTGGGATGATGCGGCGAGCTTTCCAGCATGTGATAAAAATCGCGATCGGTCATCGTGACCTTGTCAATGTAACTCTGATTGCCAAAAATCAATACCACCGGCACGACGCGAATGTTGCGGCGAATGAATTCATCCGCCGGCAAATCGCAGGCCGAATCCGTGACGAGCGCGATGGTCTGCGCCTCGGGATCGCGATGCGCGGCGGAATGCTGCCGGCGCATGTCGTCTTTTTTCGTCTGCGCCAACTGCCCGTACTGTTGCGCAATCGCAAAAACCTGCTCCGGCTCGTTGGTGTGAATATGAATTTTCACCCGCTCGCTCGAGCCGGCGACGATCATCGAATTGCCGAGCGGACGAAGTTTTTCTTTCAAACCGTTGCGATCAATCTTCTCGCCGACGATCAACGCTTCGGTGCAAAATTGAAAGGCGATGTCTTCCGGCGCTTCTTCAATTTTGGCCTTGGCATTGCCAAACGTCAATCCCGCGCGGGAAATGCGGTCGATTTTTCCGGATTGAACAAAAGTAAAAACACCTTCGAGCAGGTGGACAAAACCCTGCGCGCCGGCATCGACGACGCCGGCTTTGGCCAACACTTTCAATTTTCTCGGCGTGTCTTGCAGCGATTGCGTGGCGGCGCGCAGCGAGTCCGCCATCAGCGCGCGAAAGTCGGTCGTCCGGTGCCACGTGGCTTGAATCTCTTGCGCCCAATCGCGAATGACCGTCAAAATCGTGCCTTCTTTCGGCTCGGCAATCGCTTCCGCGGCGTTCCCAGACGCGCATTGCACTGCCAGCGCAAAATCTTCCAGCGTCGCCCGCACGCGGCCGCGAAAACCTTCGGCCAGGCCTTGAAAAAATTGCGCCAAAATCGCGCCGGAATTGCCGCGCGCGCCCATCAGCGCCGAATCCGCCAGCGCCTGGCTGATGCCGTGAACGGAACCGTCTTTGCACAGCAGCGCGCCATCCGCCACACTGCGCATCGTCAGCGCCATGTTGGTGCCGGTGTCGGAATCGGCCACCGGAAAAACGTTGATGTTATTCAGTTGCTCCTGCATCTGAATCACGCGCTGCGCGCCGGAAATCGCGGCGCGCTTGAGTTGCAAACCGCTCAGATGAGTGATTGGCATGCAGAGCTTCGCCTTTCGCGGAAATAAATTTCGTTTATCGCCTCCGTGCGGCTTTCTTTCGTCCGTCTTTGTCCGCTGTTAAATGTACTCGTGATGGCGGGAAAAGTCAAGAAAAAAGTGGGAGCTTTTGCGCTTTCTTGTGTCTTTAATTGAAAAGAATACCTTTGGAAATTTATCCAATCGCCTCTAAATTGATGCGGAGGTTCGTCATCCCTCTGCTAAAATTTATCCAAAAAAGGAAAACGGTATGGGAAAAATCAAAATCACGCTCGCAGCGGCCATCGGTTATGACAGCTTGCCCATTCCCGACAAGCTCGTTATTCCGATAGCCACGGAGAAAGCCGGTGTTTTCAGCTACAAGCAACACGGCAGCGATCCATTGGCCGCAGAGAAAATCACCATTCGGCCCGCCAAAGAAAATCGCCTCACCATCAGCCTGCGTCTGACCGGACGAATCGCGGTGAGCAATTTTCCCGATCCGCGCCTGGGCGGCTCCAAAGTGGAAGTCACCGGCGCGCTGGCCGTTCACGACCTGAAACTGCGTCTGCTCGATCCTCAAATCACGCGTCTGGATCTGTCGGGCGCGCCGGCGCCTCTCGATAATTTGATGAGGCACCTGCTCAACAAATTTCTGCTGAAAAAGTTGGCCGAGGCGCTGGAAATCGACTTGCAAACGCCTGTCGCAAGAGCCATGGCACAAATCAACCGGCCCAACGTTTTTGAACTGCCGATCGGCCAAAATAATCTGCCGTACGAATTTAAAGCCAATGTCGAAACATTTGAGCCGACGTTGGCCGTTTCTCCGGAAGGCCTGCAGTTCAATTTTGACGTGACGCTGGCGCCGGCGATTTCGTTGATCCGGCCGCAAACGATTCTGACCGCCTTGCGCAAACCCAAAGCCCGGCGCCGCGTCAAACGCCGTTCGCGAAAAACAACTTGACTTTGCCGCAAAGATTTATTAAATATAGTCAATTCCCAAAGCGTAATGCCGACGGCTTAATGGCGCGGGAATAATTTCTGAAAACGATTTTGTGTATGACTCAACGGCAAGTTGCGGAGGTTTATTATGCGAGACAAAAACTTCAGGTTGTTGGTCGTGGCGCTAGTATCGCTGCCGGTTTTGGCATTCGGACAATTGAAAGAGCAGCTCAAACCGCAGTCCTTTTCGCAGCTTCTGACACAGCCGCAAGGGCTGGTCGGATTGATCGGGCTTGATCCCAACCGCTTTTCGATGCAGCACAGCTACTCCCTTTCCTACATGTCGCTCGGCGGCAACGATTTCAGCCAGGGCGTTTATCTGAACACGATGTCGTATCGCTTTTCCGATCCGTTGCAGGTTTCCTTGCAATGGGGCGTGTTGAATCAACCTCTCAGCGGCCTCGGCGTGCCGAGTCTTTATCAAAACGGAATTTTTCTCTCCGGCGCCAGCGTCGAGTACAAACCCAGCCGGAATTTATCCATCGGCGTGCAATACAACCGCGCGCCCGGCGGCTTGTGGTATCGCGGCTATCCTTATTATAACGATTCCACGCTGCGGCCGGTAACATCTGATGAGGATAAGCCAAACCGCTGAGAAAAAAAATAAATCTTGATGTAGTCCTGCCCCCTTGTGGGGCACTTTTTTATCATCAAGCTTGTCTGCATTGAAAGCTGCTATCGTAACTCGGGAGATTCTCTCGTGAAACGTCGACAACAAATGGCAACACCTTCCCGTTCCAAATCCGGCAGCCGAGCAAAACCGGCCGGCCGGATGGCCAAATCCGACAACGCCCCTTTCGATCTCCGGCGAACTCTTTTTAGCCTATTCCTATGGGTGTTGGGGATCGCCAATCTCGTCATCATTGCCTTTTCGATTCAGAATCGTTTCGCGACCGGCAACGAGCACACCATCATCTCGGAGGCGGCCGTCGTCGCCGAGCCGAATACCGTCATGAAGATCGAAGTCTTGAACGGCTGCGGCGTTGACGGCTTGGCGCGGAAATTTGCCGATTACTTGAGAACGCAGGGTTTCGATCCGGTTGCCGTCACCAATTACGATCGCCAGGACATCCCGCGCACCATGATTATTGATCGCGCCTCGAATGCTTACGTCAACGCCCGCCAGGTGGCGAAAGCTTTGGGGCTTTCCGACGATTATGTTTCCTATCTGGCCAGCAGCCGTCCCGAAGATGTCGTTGCCGTGCGCGTGATCATCGGCCAGGATTACAAGTCGATTCAACTGGCTTCCAAATAAGCCTGCCCAGCCGCAGGCCAGGGCCGGAAAAATGATCCCGCTTTTTTTCTGGAAAACATTTTACAACCTCGTTGCCGTCCCGCTGATGTTTTTGGGGTTTCAGGTTGTCGCCTTCCTTTCCCGTCTCGGCCTTTCACGCTTTGACAAAATTCGCGCCGGTATCGCCGGCCGCAAAAAGCTTTTTGAAAAACTGGCAGCGCAACTGGCGCCGGTCAAAAACGCCGGGCCGCGCTTTTGGATTCACGCCAGCTCGATGGGCGAACACGAGCAGGCGCGGCCGCTGCTGCAGGAAATCAAAAAACGCTTTCCCCAAGCCGTGCGCGTGTTGACGCTTTTTTCGCCGAGCGCTTATGCCAACCTCAACCGCGCCAACATTCCCGCCGAGGCCGTTAGCTACTTGCCATTTGATAGTTTGTGGAACGCGCGGCGTTTTTTGAATATGGTCAATCCCAGCGCAGCGATCATCATTCGTCACGATTTTTGGCCGAATCATCTTTGGGAAGCGAAAAAACGCGGCGTGGCGATTTTGCTGGCCAATGCCAGCGTCAGCGCCAACACGCGTTCCTTGCGCCATTGGCCGCTCGTGCGCCATTTCAACCGCGCCGTCTTCGATACCTTCGATGCCATCGGCGCGGTTTCTGCTCACGCCGCCAAAAGTCTCGCCGCTTTGGCGCGCCATCCCGAGCGTTTGATCATCACCGGCGATTCGCGTTACGATCAAGTTCTCTTTCGCAGCCAAGCGAAAAAAATTGACGAAGTTTTGCCGGAGAATTGGCGGGATGGTTCGCCCATTTTCGTCGCCGGCAGCACGTGGCCTTCGGATGAAGAGATTCTGCTGCCGGCTTTTGTCGCGGCGCGGAAACAGTTGCCGCCGTTGCGCCTGATTCTCGTTCCGCACGAACCGACGCCCGAGCATCTAACGAGTTTGGAAAAACAAATTGCCGCGGCGGGACTTGTTAGTCGGCGTCTTTCACAGACGACGGCAGAAAAAGGGAGACAAGCGGTTTTGCTCGTGGATCGTATCGGCGTTCTCGCCATACTTTACAGCGCCGGGCAGGTTGCATTCGTCGGCGGGAGTTTCGGGCCGGGTGTGCACAGCGTTCTCGAAGCCGCGGTGCACGGCGTGCCGGTTTTGGTGGGGCCGCGTTTTCGTAATTCGCCGGAGGCGGTTGAATTGAATGAGAAGAACCTCTTAACCGTCGCCACCACCGCTGAAGAATGCCAAAAAAACCTGTTGGCGCTTTTTCAAAATGCGGCTTTGCAGCAGGAAAAAGGCGGCCAACATCACAAATTCGTTTTGGCGCGCTGCGGCGCCTCGGCGAAAATGATCGACATTCTTGTGAGCCATTTGTGATTCAAGTCTGATTTGCACACCACGAAGCTTTAAAATGTGAGCAACTTCCTTGCCGCAGTGGCCGACTGGAAATTCTCGCGCACACAACCGCCACGCGCAACGCCAAATGCTGAGCGTACTTTAGCGTGACAAAATTATGATCCCCTCGTTGACTTTCCAACTGTCAATGACACAGTTAACGCAGCTAGACCTCACTGCGACCGATATGGATTCGGCGCGCTGAGGGACTTTTATATCGACGCCGAAAGATTCGAATTGCATGCGTGGAAGTAATCGTCTGAACGAGAAACTGCGGTCTGTAGCCAGCGCTCCATCAAGTTTATTGAAATTTGGCGGCTCAATAGCAAACTCGCAGGCCTTGGGTATTCGCAGAGTTAATTCACCATCCAGTGCTGCGACATCACTCTCGTTGATGACGGAAAACTTCACGTGAACCACATCGTTTTTGACCGGAAGAGTCACTCTTTTAAGTATGCGTGATCTACCATCTGGTTGTTCAAATGTAAAACGAAGCTTGGCCTTCGGCGGAGTCATGGCTTTTTGGGTGGCTTTAAGCTCTGCCCTCAGTTGATCAGCTGTCTTTTGAAGTTCTTCGGTTTTAATTTGGGTCTCCAAGTCGCTTACTTTCTGCAGCATGATGCCAAAGAATTCTGCAGACTGTCTTTTGTTCGCTTCTTGCACCCCTGTTAACTCCGCTATCTGTTGTTGATCCTCGCGACGTTGCTTAGCGTTGTTCAAATCCGTGAAGTAGGTGTTAAAAATCCCACCAATACCTATTAAAACGATCAACCCAAAGCTGACCAGCTTTAACCAAGATTTCTTTTCAGACTTCCAGTCCTTGAGAAACTGAACAAGCGCAAGCACAGTGGTCAGGACAGATAGTAAGTAGTTCATTGCTTAAGGCTTTCTTTAGCCATTCTCGAGTTGTCGTGTCAGATCAAATCAGAATTTTATTTTTTGTCATCACGCGTGCCGTTTGATTCGTGCACGATACTTTTGCTTACACGCGGGCTAACGCAATTTCGACTGCCAAAAAATTTTGGCAAAAGCGGCGTTGAACCGCCGGATAAGGCAGAGCAGTTTTGAAAAACATTCAGTGCAAAAAAACATTCAGTGCAAAGTACAAACGATCAACACGTTAAGAATTGTGTCAAAAAAATAAATAAACCATTTGACAAAGTTAAGCGCGGGTTTTAACAAAAACTTTAAGCGCTGCGGGAGCCGTTATTTGACCAACAACAATCGCTTCGTCTCCACAAAATCATTCCCGATTTTCAGCCGATAAAGATACGCGCCGCTCGGCAGCGCCTGGCCGACGTCATCGCGGCCATCCCAGCGAACAATCTGTTTGCCGGCGGTTTGATCCTGATTCACCAACGTGCGCACGAGCTGCCCCTGCACATTATAAACGCGCAATTCCACCGGCGCATTTTGTGCCAACGTGTACTCAATCGTCGTCGCCGGGCTTCCCAGCGCGCGCGAGAACGCATCCTGGCCGAAAGGATTGGGATAATTCTGCGCCAACTGCGCTGATTTCGGAACGCTGCCGGGATCATCCACCGTGCTGGCGGTCGGCCTAAAACGATAAATCCGGCTGTCAAACGCGCAAATATACAGCTCAAAATTTTTGTCGCTGCCGAACGACGCAATGCCGAGATTGGTATCCATCAGCTCGGTGTTGACCGGCGGATTCACGCCGTCATAACGCAGCGCCCAAATTCGACCGGAGCCGAAATCACCATAAATATAAGCGCCAACCAGCTCCGGAACGCTGCTGCCGCGATAAACGTGGCCGCCCGTCACCGAAATGCCCAGACTGCGGCCGTATTCCCAAATCGGCTTGACCAGCCCCGTCATGTTGCAGCCGCTCGAAGGATTAAAGCACAAGTTGCCTTCCATGATTCGCCAGCCATAATTTTTGCCCTTTTCGATAATATCGATTTCCTCCAAACGACTTTGCCCGACATCGCCCGCCCAAAGCCAATTGGTAACCGGATCAAAACTGAAGCGCCACGGGTTGCGCAAGCCGTAGGCATAAATCTCTTCGCGATTGCCCGTGCCGGCAAAAGGATTGTCGAGCGGAATGCCGTAATTTCTGCCGCCGCTCGGATTGTTCACGTCGAGGCGCAAAATTTTTCCCAACAACGTTTGCAAACTTTGGCCGTTGTTGTTCGGATCGCCGCCGGAGCCGCCGTCACCGGTGGCAATATAAAGATAGCCCTCCGGCCCAAACGCGAGCTGGCCGCCGTTGTGATTTGAAAACGGTTGATCGAATTGCAGCACAATCAATTCGCTGTTCGGATCGGCTTGATTGGGATTGTTGGTCACACGATACCGCGCGATCACCGTCCGCCGCGGCGGATTGGCCGTGTAGTTGACGTAAAAATAACCGTTATTTTTATAATCAGGATGAAACGCCAATCCCAGCAATCCCTCCTCATTGCCGCTGTCGTTCACGCGGCTTCTGATGTCCAAAAAGATTTGCGCAACGGCTGTGCTCGCATTGTTGTCGAAAACTTTGATCACGCCGGCTTGCTCGACGACGAAAAGCCGATCCGAGCCGTCGCCGGGATGCTGCAAATCCACCGGACGCGAAAAGGTCAAATTCGGAAAAGCATTTTGCAGTTGAAATTGGCTGTAGGCGGCAGGAAAAATCAACAAAATCGCAAAAAACAAATTCAAGCGAAACAACATGCGAGTCCTTTCATGTTCGGTTTTGCGCAATGAAATTTTTCAACTCCGGCGGACGGTGAATCACAAAATCAGGCTGAAGCGCCAACAGTTTCTCCGGCGGCCGAAAGCCGTAGGTTGCCGCACAGGTTTTCATCATCGCGGCCTTTCCGGCCAAAATATCATTTTCGCCGTCGCCGATCATGATGGCGCGCGAGGGAGCGACTTGGAAATGATGAAGAATTTTTAAAACCGCTTCCGGATCGGGCTTGAGTTCGAGATTCGGCTGCCCGCCGATGATCATCTCTAAATGCCGGCAAATTTCAAGCCGCTGCAACAAGGCCTCGGTGAACTCTTGCGGCTTGTTGGTGAGCACGGCTTTTTTCTTGCCGGAAAAATATTCCAGCAGGCCGGGTATGCCGGGGTAGGGTTTTGAAAAATCGGCAATATGCTCGAAATAAAATTGACGAAAATGTCGCCGGGCGATTTCCACTTCGTTCTCGGCGGCGCTGCCCAGCGCGCGTTCCAAGAGTTTGCGTATTCCGTCGCCGACATAGCCGGTCATCGTTTCCAGATCAATTTCTTTTCGCCCCATTTGCCGAAGCGCATTGTTCACGGCATTCGCCAGATCGCGGCGCGTGTCGACCAGCGTGCCGTCGAGATCGAAAATCAACAGGTCAACTTCGTACTTCGAATAGAACATATCGTATTTATTTTGAAAAAACGATCACGATCGCTAAGTTTTTTTGAAGACAAAATATACTCGTTTCGGGTGGGAATGTGAGTCATTGCGAGGCGCTTTTTGCCGAAGCAATCTCTTGATTTTTAAAAGATTGCTTCGCTGAGAAACGCTCGCAATGACTGTTACAAAATAACCCTTAACGAGTATAATTCTTTATTCGCGTTGATTGGCGTTAATTCGCGGTTGACAGATTTGGTTGCGGCAATCTGCCGCGCTACGTTTTACGCCTTACGTTTTAGACTCACTTCAAAAGCGCGCGCAGCAAAATCAGAAAACCTTTGCCGTCGTTTTCAGACAATTTCAAATTCTTTTCGGCGCGCTTAAAGCCCGGATTGATGCGCAGCGCCACGCGAAACTCCTCGAGTGCGCGCAGAAAAAGATTGCGGCATTGGATCAGATAAGAAATGCCGAGGCTGTTGTGCAAGTCGGCATAATCGGGATAATCGCGAATCGCCAGGCGCAAACGCTCGGTGTAACTTTGAATGAAATCGTCGTCCTTGCCTTTGCCGCCGTACATGAATTTCAAATAGAACTCGTGCTCGAACGCCAAATCCGCCTCAGGGTTGATTTCCTGCCGCAGCGACTGCAGCTCCTGCGTCGCCGCTTGATAGGCGCCTTCGTCGATGAGCTGCAACGCCCGCTCCAGATGCGGCGTGCGATAAGCGGGAAAGCCTTCGGCCGCGCGCGTCAAATGTTCCTGCGCCACCCTGAGAGACGAGGCCGCCTCCCGCCCAGGCTCCGCCGTGTGACTCTGCAGCAAAGCCAGGCCATAATGAAAATGCGCCTGAAAAAAATTGGCATTAATGTCAAGCGCTGTCCGCAGCGTCTCGAGCGCCGGCGCAAATTTGCGCTGCTCCAGGCAGGCCACGCCGAGGTGATGGTGCAGATCGGCAAACCGCGGCGCCAACTGCACGCCTTTGCGCAAAACCATCTCGGCATTGGCAAAATCCCCGCGCCGCAAATAAGCATACCCGAGATTGCAATACACCTCCGGCGAATTCGGCTCCAGTTCCGCCGCCATCTGAAAAAACGCCACCGAGTCGTCGAGCAGATTTTTGCCCATGAACACGAGACCGAGCTTTAGGCACGACATCGGATGCCGCACCTGCCGCACTTTTTCGGCGATGTAAAACAGCAATTCCAGCTCACCGATCATCTCCTGATGCACGACCTTCAACTTTTTCGGCAGCGTCGAATTTCTCACCTCCTCGGCGACGCCCACTTCCCGGCGCTCGATCACCCGGCCGTTGTCGAACACATGCGAGAGAATTTTCTCGTTGCTCGCCGAATAGGTGGTTTGCACGTGGAAGCGATGGCCCCCGACCAACACGTCGTTATTCAACCCAAGTTGCTGCTGCATGACTACTCCGTCGTTGTTTTGTCTTTTTTCCCGGCTTTTTCTGGCTTTTCTGGCGTCCCTTTTTTGTCGCTGCTTCCCTTTTTAGCAGTATCGCCATCGGCCTTTTTTGCGGAATCGCCGCCGGTTTTATCGGAACTGTTGCCGGCCTTTTTATAATCGGTCGAATAAAAGCCCGAGCCTTTAAAAATCAACCCGACTCCGCCGTTGATGCGCCGCGACACCTTGCCGCGGCATTGCGGACAAACCTCCACCGGCGCTGCGATGATGCTTTGGAACTGCTCGAATTCGTGGCCGCATTCGGCGCAGCCGTAATCGTAAGTTGGCATACAACACCTTTTAAAATTTGCTTTATCTTTTTAATGTTTCTGTTCAAACATGAAGTGGCGTCGCCAGTTTTTCGGCAAATTCAATCACCCACTTCTTCTGTTCGGCTGTTTCCGGCGCCAAAATGCCTCGCGCCACGCTCACACGCTGAATGGCCGCCTCCGGTTCTTCACCGGCCATAACGAGAAGGCAAATCGCCATTAACGCCGACCGGCCGATTCCTTGCCGGCAGTGAATCAGCACGTTTTTGCCTTCGGCCAAATCATGATGCAGCTTTTTTATGAAATTCAACGCGGCCTTTTGCGAAGACGGTATGCTTCGGTCAACGATCGGAAACGCAAGATATTGCAAGCCATGATCCTTGCAAAATTTCGCCTCGTCTTCCAAATTCAAATCAGCTATTTCATCATCGGTGAGTAATGACACAATCACCTCGAAACCACGACTCTGCCACGAGCGCACTTCCTCCTCGAGCCAATCTCCGCCACGCGGGCGGGAGGAGATCGCTAATTTCCCCGGCCAAGGTCCATCAATCAAATCCAAGTCGGTTCTGATCATATCTTCGTTTATTAAACTGGCCGAGCTTGGCTTAACTCAGCGAACTGTCGGGATGCAAAGATTAAAGCTTCTTCAAAATTTAACATTTCACACATGTTATCCCAGCAAAACTGGCTGCAACGTTAAATCGGATCGTTTCAAAATTTTGACCTCGCGATCTATGCGTTTTGCCATCCGTACTTCCGCCACCTCGAGATCATAACGAGCCTGAAGTCTTAACCAAACGACCGCACTTGTGCCAAAGTAACGAGCCAGTCGCATGGCCGTATCCGTCGTAATCGAACGCTTGCCGTTTACAATATCAGTAATCCGCAACGGCGACACGCCGATATCTTTAGCCACACGATACGAACTCAAACCCAAAGGTTTCATGAAGTCTTCCGACAAAACTTCGCCAGGATGAATAGGCGGTATTCTCTTCATGTTCATCCCTTTCATTATATCTGGCGGCAGTTTTCGCGATGCAATACCATTGAAGATTTTCTCGGTCTCGGCATCGGCAAAAGATTCAATCATGCCCTCATTTCCCCAAACGCCTTCTCCAGCCGCGTCATCGCCTCCTGCAAGGTTTTCATATCCGCCGCATACGACAGCCGCACGTGCAACATGCTGCCGAAGGCTTCGCCGGCCACCAGCGCCACGCCGGCCTGCTCCACGAGATACTGGCAAATATCATTCGGCGTGTTCAGTTTCTTGCCGTTGATTTGGCGGCCAATGAGGCCGGCCACGTTGATGAACAGGTAAAACGCGCCTTTCGGCAGCCGCACCGACAGGCCGGGGATCTTCGACAGCGCGCCGTGCACGAAGCGCCGGCGCTCGTCAAATTGCCGGCGCATGTTTTCAACCGCTTCCTGATTGCCTGAAATCGCCGCGAGGCCGGCTTCTTGTGAAACCGAGCAGGCGTTTGACGTCGTGTGGCTCTGAATTTTGTCCATCGCCTTGACAATCGGCGGCGGCGCCGCGGCATAACCCAAGCGCCAGCCGGTCATCGCATAAGATTTCGAAAAACCGTTAACCAGAATCAGCCGGTCACGAATTTCCGGGAAAGCGCACAGGCTCGTGGTCTCAACGCCGTCATAAGTTAATTTAAGATAAATTTCATCCGCAAGCACGTAAAAATTGTGCTGGCGAATAATTTCCACCAAAGCTTTCAACTCGGCGGTGGTGTAAACCGTTCCGGTCGGATTCGACGGGCTGTTCAAAATCAGCAGCTTCGTGCGCGGAGAAATAGTTGCGCGCAATCGCGCCGGGGTTAATTTGAAATCGTCGTGGTCGGGATTGATCACGATCTTCGCCGTCGCCCCGGCCAGGCGAATCTGCTCCGGATAGCTCACCCAATACGGCGCCGGCAGAATCACCTCGTCGCCGGGATTGCAGAGCGCCAAAATGGCGTTGAAGACCGACTGTTTCGCGCCGTTGGAAACGATGATTTCGTTCGGCTGATAAACCGCGCCATAATCTTTTTGCAGGGCCGCGGCAATCGCCTCGCGCAGCGCCAGCGTTCCGGCGTTCGGCGTGTACTTGGTTTTGCCTTTTTGAATGGCCGCGATGGCGGCGTTTTTAGCCGGCTCCGGCGTGTCGAAATCCGGCTCACCGGCGCCGAGGTCGATGATATCTTTGCCTTTGCGCCGCAGCTCGGCTACCAAGCCGGTGAGCGCGACAGTTTGTGACGGCTGAATCCGCGCCGCCAGTTGCGATTCTTGGAAGGGTATGGGCATATTTTATCGGTTGTTGATCATCTTTTTCTCTTACTCCTACTCTTACTCTTACTCGCTTTGAAAGATTTTGAAAAACGAGTGGGAGTGGGAGTAAGAGTACGAGATTGGGCTTTGACACTGGTCGTGATCTCCACCCCCGTTCGCTTGATATCAAGCACAATTGGCAGTTCTTCTTTCTCAAATTCCTCGGGGGAAAAGCAAATCGGCTCAAGGTCGACATTATACAACATCGCACGGTGAAAAATCTCTTGACTAACATTCAACGAATTTTTCGCATTTACGGCAGGCGTCACAATTGCCAGATCAATATCGGAATAGTCACGGTTTCGTCCAGTGGCATAAGAACCGAATAAATACGCCCGTTCAACAGGCAAATCTTGTCTTATATTTTCAAGAAAAGTGCGAATTATGGTAATGACGTCATCTTTTGTATAAGCCATATAATCACCTTTTCAGTTTTTGTCAAATACTCTTTGGCTTCGGTTTTGCCGATAGCTTGCGACAAAGTATCGATAGTTTCTTTGTAACGCGCGTTTAAATAATAATGACTGAGCTTATCGATGAAAACGTGTGTTTCTTTATCAATTTCCTCCAGGATATTGGTTATTTCTGCTAACTTGGAAAGATTATGGATTGGTTTAATCTCTTTGCCTTGAAAAGCTAATATCGCTTTCAGCGTCTTTTCGATGGCCTGCTGGCACATAAACACGACGTATAAATATCGACCGGTTTTGTGCATCGCCTGCGCAGTTTCCCAGTCATAGTTGACTCGGTCCATCCAAGCTTTTGCGGCCAGTGGCCAATTGTCTTCGAATTTCTTTTTCACGGTTTTATTTTAAAAGTTCTATCAATTCCAGTGAGCGCCTAAAGGCGCACTACGAAAGAAGGTTACGAAATTAACGCACAAATACAAGCCACATTCACAATATCATCCTCCGTGCAGCCGCGCGAGAGATCGTTCATCGGCTGGGCGAGGCCTTGGATGATCGGGCCGATGGCTTGATAACCGGCGAGACGCTGCGTGAGTTTGTAGGCGATGTTGCCGGCGTCGAGATCTGGGAAAATGAGCACGTTGGCTTTTCCGGCGACGGCGCTGCCGGGCGCTTTGCGAGTGCCGATGGATTCGACCAGCGCGGCGTCACCCTGCAATTCGCCGTCGAGATTCAACTCCGGTTTTCTCTCCCGCGCGATGTGCGTGGCGCGCTGCACTTTTTCGACTCTCGGATGCTTACCGCTGCCTTTGGTGGAATACGACAGCATCGCGACATGCGGCGTTTCGCCGGTCAAGCGTTCGTGCGTTTGCGCCGAAGAAATCGCGATCTCCGCCAGTTGTTCGGGAGCCGGATCGGGAACGACGGCGCAATCGGCAAAGGTCAGCACGCGATTTTCTGGACTGCCCATTTCGAAGGTGCTCGAAACAACCGGGAAACCGGAGGCGACGCCGATGAGCTGCAGCGCGGCGCGCAACACGTCACCGGTGGTGTGCACCGATCCGACGACGGCACCGTCGGCGCGACCGGCGCGAACCAGTGCCGCCGCGTAATAAAGCGGCTGGCATATCGTTTCCGCTGCCTGCCTTTCCTTGATGCCTTTGTCCTGCCGAAGCTGAAAATAAAACGAGGCGTATTCCGCAAAAGAGCTGTCGTGCAACGGCGAGACGATTTCGGCACCGGAGATATCGCCTCCCAATTTTCGAGCCGCTTTTGCAATGGCTTCGCGGTCGCCGACCAAAACCGGCGCGAGCAAGCGTTCGTTGACAATTCGGAATACCGCCCGCAAAACCCGCGGCTCTTCGGCTTCCGGGAAAACGATGCGCTTGGGCCGGGCTTTGGCCTGAGCGCGAATATGATCGATGAAAGTCATGCTTTATTCTAAAGCAAATTTTAAATTGAAAATTTTCAATTTAAAATTTTATTTAGTACGCGACGCCACTTTCTGCTTGATCAGCGCCTCGACCTCCGGCGGGACAAAACGGCTGATGTCGCCGCCGAACAGCGCCAGCTCTTTCACGATCGTCGAATTCAAATAAGTGTATTTTTCATGCGGCATCAAAAACACGGTGACGATACTGTCGGAAATTTTGCGGTTGACCAGCGCCATTTGAAACTCGTATTCAAAATCGGAGATGGCGCGCAGGCCGCGGATGATCGCGCAAGCGCCCAGCCGCTGCGCGTAATCCACCAACAGTCCGCCAAAGCTGTCGACGCGCACGTTGCTGAAATTTTGCGTGACTTGGCGAATCATAGCCACGCGTTCTTCAACGGAAAAAAGCGGATTTTTGGCGGGATTAGTGGTCACGCCGATGGTCACGACGTCGAACAGCGTGGTGGCACGCTCGATAATGTCGAGATGGCCGTTGGTAATAGGATCGAACGTGCCGGGATAAATGACGTGGCGCATCGTCAATTCACCTCATAAAAGTGCAAGGCGGTTTCTCCGATCACACGGCGCAAATAACAGCGCAAGCGGCCGCTGGCGGGTTTCAGTTCTTGGCGCGCGGTTTCTTCAAGAACGGCAACGGCGCCGGGATTCAGCAAGCGGCTTTGCGACAACGCCTCCAGCAGACGCTCGGCATGGCCAAAATTGTAAGGCGGATCGGCAAACAGAAGATCATAGGAGGGCCGGCCTTCCGCCGCCTCGGCGCGCGCTAAAAAAGCAAACGCATCCTGAACGATCACCTGCGCATGATCTTCGAGATGCGTATGACTCAAATTCCGGCGGATAAATTCCGCGACGCGGCGGCTTTTTTCGACGAAATCGGCTTGACCGGCGCCGCGGCTCAGCGCTTCGATGCCCAGCGCGCCGGAGCCGGCAAAGAGATCCAGCGCGACCGCGCCGCTGACTTTGCCCTGGAGCAGATCGAACAAAATCGTGCGCGTGCGATCACTCGAAGGCCGGGTCCATAGACCGCGCGGCGCCTGAAGAAGATGTCCCTTGCGCGTCCCTGCGATTACCCGCATGCAGATTCATACAGCCAAATGCTATTCTATGAAATCAAACAACAACACCACGTTCAATTGGGCGCTGCTTGGTGATTTACGATCGGCCGGGCTGACGATGATTTTAGACATGGAAATATTCGGGCCGGCATCGGCGAGGCTGCGAAGAAAATCAAACGCGCCGCTTTTGCGGCCGGAAAAATTCGCCTGCACCGGCGTGCGCGTGCCGCCCTCGCCGGCATACGCTTTGCCGGCTTCATACAACGTCGAGCGCAGGCCGTTGTCGGCGCCGAGCTTTTTCAGCCAGGTCGAAAACTCGGTAAAGCTCATGCGGCGCTGAGCCTGCGGCCCCATCATCGCCGCCTGCGCGCTCACGCGTCCCAAAACCAGAACATTGTTCATCGCGCTGCCATTGCCCGCGGGGAGCTTTGAAACCGTGCGCAATTCTTGCGGCGAGGCGTTGCGCTGCATGGCTTGCGTGACTTCGGTGATCGCTTCCGGCGACGGCGCCAGGAATTGCACGAGAAAACTGTTGTTGTTGCCCGAATAGGAAATCAACGCAAAATCGTTGTCGCCGCCGAAGGATTGGCCCAACGCGCCGACGGTGTACGCGCCGATACGCGTCGAGCTTGACACGCTGCCGGCTACCGGCGGCATCGTCTCGGTTCCACTCGTCGCAGCGGGAGGCTCGGTTGCTGCCAAAGACGCGCCCGAGTCGACCGTCGTTCCAACGTCCCCGGTTGCGGCGAGTGAATCAATGGGGGTTGACAAGCCGAAGTCGGCGCCGGTGTCGGTAACTGTATCTTGTTGGCCGGTTTTGAAAAGCATCAGGTAAATGGCGACAACCGCGGCGACAAACAGCACTCCGGCCAGCAAGTAGGCGGTCACCCGGGATGAGCCGGTTTTGGTGTTGGCATTCATCGCCAGCGGGCGCGTCGAATAGCCGCCGGCAGACATGGCTTCGCGCGAATACGAGCTTGGCGGCGGGGGTTCGCTGATAAACGGGGCGGCATTTTCTTCGTCAGCCGTGTCGTCAAGATCGAGATTGACGGTCTGGGTGAAACTCTCCTCCGGCTGGCGTTCCTCACGGTTTTCCTCCTCACCCATGAGATTGATGTCAACCATTCGCCTTCTCCACACAAAAATGAAAAGAGATGATCAAAGTCCTTTTAACGCGGCGCCGACCGGAATGACGAAAGTTTCCGGCTGCGGCGGCACGATGGCCTCGCCGGCGGCGCTGGCAATTTTTATTTTTTTAAACGGGTTGGCGCGATCTATCCGGACATTATGGGTATTTTGCAGCGTCTCGACGATGCTGTCGGTGACGCCGTCGCCGTACAGATGAATCGCGCGCATGTCTTCGACGCTTTTGCCCAATTTATGATCAATAATGATCCGGCGGAGTTCTTTCGAAATCTGGCGCGCCCAATGATCCTCGTCGCGCCTGGCGGACCCGGCCGGTTCGTCGCCGTGAAAATCCATATCGTACGCAAGATAAAAATTGGTCCCGCGCATGATCGAAAATTGCAAGCCCTCTTTGCGGACATCGATGAGCGCGACAAATTCTTTTTCGCCCGAATCATAATTGCCCGCCAAAACCCGCTGCGCGGCAAACACGTCCACGTCGATGGCGCGCAGTTGCAGATCGGTGTTTTGGAAAATCTCTTTGAGATATTCGATCACCAGGCGCCGGGCGACGACAACGACCGCCTGGGTGAAGTCTTTGCTGTCATCGGCCGGCAGCGGCTCAAAAGCGATGATGTATTGTTCCAACGGATTGATCATGCACTGCTCCACTTCCCAGCGCATGTGATCTTTGAGGCGCTCGCCCTGTAAATTCACGTCGATCGGAATCTTCTTGATCGTCACCAGATTGGAATCGAGAATAAACACGCCGGAAGAAACCTGAAAATCCGCCGTCTCGTAAAGCCGGTTGATATCCTCGGCATAACGGCGAATCAGGGTGCGGTCTTGCAGGGAGGCAAAATTGAGTGCGGTACGAACCCGTCCCTGGGAAAGTCGCGAGATGCGAGATTCGCCCGCCGCCGTGGTGACTTCGACCATGCGCAGCGCGGTGTCGCGAATGCTGATGCCGACCATTCCATTAGTAGCGGCAAATGCCATAAACTTCCCTACACAGAAGGTATATAGTCGATCACGGCCTTGACGCCCAACTCTTCTCGCCGCGGTCGATGCGGCCGTGATTAGAAATTTTCAACGCCCCGATGCGCGATTTAAAAAAATCCGCCCGCGCGCGCCGGACATCGGTTGAATCGATGGGACAAGCGATGTTGGCAAACTGCAGCGCGCTGCCGTCGACGAGCGCGATTTTAAAAGAATCCTGCACCGTCGGGCACCACCGCAGCGAGTCCAACGCCGCAGAGGCTGCCGCGAGCTTGGCCAGCGTTTCGCGCCAGCAAACGTCCATCATGGCAAAATTTTCCAACGCCTCTCTTGACGAGGCGCGCGCCAAACTCGGGTTGCCGACCGCCGTTAACATGCGCCGGACGACTTCCATTTTAAAAAAATAATCTTTGCGCGTGATGATATTCAAGCCGCGCTCAAAAGCCGCCACCGGCATGTTCGGCATGGCGGCCATGCGCTCCCGAACCGCTTCCAAAACCTGGCGGACATGGCGGCTACCCTCGATAACCCGGTCTTCCAAACGATCAACCGAGTCAATAACTCCCGAATCAGCACCGGCAGCAATTAGCGTTCCTATAAGAGTATCGGCAAACGCCTGAATTTGCTGAAGGCTATCCAGCGCCTTTTGGGCGTTACGCAACGGCTGAACGACAAGCGAATCGACCCCGCTCAAATAACGCTGATCAGATTGTATAAACTTGATGACGGCAGCCGAACTGACCGAGAAGCGATGATTGAAATTTCGATATTGTAATTCAGCGTTATACAGATCGGCCATCCGCTCGCGGCAAAGCGCCTGATACGCCGCTTCATTCTCCCAAATTTTTTTTGGATAAACGATGGCGACAACCAGCGCTGCCGCCAACACGGCAATCAAAATTTTATACAGAATCGAACCTTTGCCATACCGATCCGCAGCCATCATCATCACAAATCATTACGAGTCATCTAATCACCACCAACGGCGCCAATTTCTCATACGTCTTAACGCCAATGCCTTTGACTTTGCGCAAATCCTGCAATCTTTTGAACGGGCCGTTGGCCTGGCGATACTCGACAATTCGTTTTGCCATCACCGGCCCGATGCCCGGCAGCCGCACCAAGTCGTTAATGGTGGCGGCGTTCAAATCAAGCCGCCCGGACAAGGCGTGCCCGGTAGCGCCGCGTTCGCTTAACGATGCCGGCGCGAGAACACTGTCGCCCGGCAACGTTCGCACAAATTCTTCAAACACGGCCACCGTTGCCGGACTCACCGCCGGCAGCGGCTGGCTTTGACGATACCACCAGAGCAAGGTTCCGAGGCCGAAGGTCGACAGCAGAACCAGAATCGCGCGTTGCTCCGGCTGCGTAAACCCCCGCATCACCTACCTCCTCGGTTAGCCAGTCAAAGGCCAACCGGCCAAAGTTTTTCAAAACAGCGCTTCTTTAATTTTAGAAAAAAATCCGCGCTCGCTCTGCGGCGGCTTGACGCCGTCGGTTTCGGCCAATTGCAGAAACAACTCCTTCTCTTTCAGCGAAAGCTTGCTGGGCATCCACACGACGACGCGGACGAGCTGGTCGCCGCTGCCGTAGCCGTTTAAATGCGGAATGCCTTTGCCGCGCATGCGCAAAATTTTTCCCGACTGCGTTCCCGGCGCGACGTCCAATTTGGCCTTGCCGTTGAGCGTCGGCACTTCCACCACATCGCCCAACACCGCCTGCGGAATGCTGAGCGGCAAATCATAAAGAATGTCGTCGCCGTGCCGCTCGAAATACTCGTGCTCTTTCTCTTCGACGACCACGAGCAGATCGCCCGCCGGACCGCCGCGCGGACCGGCATTGCCTTCGCCGCGCACGGTCAAATAATTTCCCCCGGCGACGCCGGCCGGTATATCGACGGCGATCATCTTATCGCCTTCGATGCGGCCTTCGCCGCGGCAATCCGGACAAGGATTTTTGATGATCCGGCCCTCGCCGCGGCATTGATGACACGTGCTCACATTAATAAACTGGCCAAAGAACGAGCGCGAAACCTGCCGCACTTCACCCGTGCCGCGGCACGTCGGGCAAATCGCTTCCTGGCTGCCGCGGGCGCTGCCCGTTCCCGCGCACGAATCGCACTTCAGGTATTTGTGCAGCTTGATTTTTTTGTTGACGCCGTTGGCCGCTTCTTCGAGCATCAGTTTCAGAGGAATTTGCAGATCGTTGCCGCGCTGCTTCATCTCGCGCGTGCGGCCGCCGCCGGTTTGGCCGAAAAATTCGCCGAAGATGCCTTCCGACATGAACGTGCGCAGCGCATCCGCCAGGTCGAATTCAAAATCGCGCACGGTTTCAAAACCGCCGCTGCCGCGAAGCCCGGCGTGGCCGAAGCGATCGTAGCGGTCGCGCTTGTCGCGGTCGCGCAAAACTTCGTAAGCCTCCGCCGCTTCCTTGAAGCGTTCTTCCGCCGCCTGATCGCCGGAATTGCGGTCGGGATGATATTGCATCGCCAGCTTGCGATAGGCTTTTTTGACTTCGTCTTCCGAAGCCTCCCGCCTCACGCCGAGGATTTCGTAGTAATCGCGTTTCGCCATAAGAAATTTTTTACCGCTCAACCACTGACAATGACTTTAGCGGGCCTGAGCACTTTGTCAAACAACAAATATCCCTTTGTCGTTTCCTGCACCACGAGATTGGGGGCCTGGCCTTCAACCGGCATCTGCATCAAGGCCTCGTGCCGATTCGGATCGAATTTGTGGCCGACGGCTTCCATCGCCGTCACGCCGTGATTTTGCAAAACTTTTAGCATGTTTTGGTAAATCAGGCGCGCGCCGGCCGCCAAGGACTCATAATCTTTTGCCTCGTCGCTCATCCCGAAGAAACGCTCGAGATCATCCACCGCCGGCAGCAACTCCGCCAGAAAGCCGGCGACGCGGCTCTCGATGCGATTGGAAAATTCCCTTTCGAGGCGCTTGCGAAAATTCTCCATCTCCGCCGCCAGCCGCAAATGCCGGTCTTTCAACTCGGCGTTCTGCAAAACCAATTTGGCATACTCATCACGGAGCTTGTCCAGCTCATTTTCCTTGTCTTCCAGCTCTTTCAGCAGCGCCCGGCGGCGAAAATCCATTCGCCCCTTCTTCGGCTTGCCGGTTTCGGCCGCGGCGCCCGCGCCATTATGGCGGTCATCCGGAAAATCGCTAGCCTCCGCGCCTTCCGTTGCTTCGCCCTCGGCTTCGATCACGAGATTCGCGGCCGCCGCCGTCTCGCCGGGCGCAGCCGCATTTTCCTCCATTTCGTCGGAATGATTGATGTCGATGGTTTGTTTGTCGTTTGGCATGATCCTGGTCAAATTAAGCTCCTCATCCCACCGGCGTCGTCTGATTTTTTTCCAACACCTCGGTCAGAATTTTCGCCATGTAATCCACCAGCGCCACCATTTTGGAGTACCGGATGCGCGTCGGGCCGAGCACCCCCAGCGTGCCGCTGATATGGCCGAGGTTGTACGAAGCCGTAATCAAACTGCAATGCTTGATCAGCTCGTCGCGATTTTCATCGCCGATGGTAATCGAAATTTTTTGCGAATTATCGCCCTGCTCGAAAAGGTGAATCAAAATTTCGCGGTTTTCCAGCAAGTTCAAAACTTTCGCCAATTGCTGATGATCGGTAAACTCCGGCTGGCTGACGATGTTGTTTGTGCCGCCGAAGTGCAACCCGCGCCGGCCGTCTTCGCTGAACAGCAAATCCGCCGAGCCGAGGATTCGTTCGATCAATTCCGGATTGGCGTCGCCGGCGTGCCGCATGCGGTGCTCCAGCGAGTGTTTGATCTCCTGCAAGCTCAAGCCGTGCAGCCGCTCGTTGATGATGCGCGCGGTTTTCTCCAGCACCTCGCGCGAAACCTCCGCCGCCACTTCCATCACAATCGTCCGCACCAAGCCGGATTTGATCGTGAGCGCCATTAAAATCTTTTTTTCGGCGATCGGCACCAGTTCGATCTTCTCGAAAATGCCCTGATAAAATCGCGGCGAGAGCACGACGCCGAGCTGGCTGGAGACCCGCGCCAACACCTGCGACGCCGCATCGAGAATCGTATCGACGCCCAATGATTCGCGGCGCAACTGTTCGAGAATATGCTGCTTCTCCGGCTCCGAAAGCGTTTCGACCAACATCAGGGAATCGACATAAAAACGATAGCCCTTGTCGGTCGGCATGCGCCCGGCCGAGGTGTGCGGCTGCGTCACGTAACCCCTCTCTTCCAAATCCATCATCACATTGCGGATGGTGGCGGCGCTCATTTCCACGCCGCTTTTTTTGGACAAATACCGCGAGCCTACCGGCACCGCGCTGCGCACAAAATTTTCCACGATGGAGTTTAAAATCAGCCGCTCGCGTTCACTCAATTTTTCCGCCGAAAGTCCCATCGTCAATAATTCTTAAAAAATTTAAATACTTTCCGAGCTTGTTAGAACATTAGATTAAGATACTACTTTTGTTCGGGCTTGTCAAGAAAAATTCTGGCGCGGCGGCGAAGAGGTGTCAATAAAAACACAATCTTTGCTCAGATCGCTCCATCCGCTCATCCTAATTTTATTCTGTACCTTCTTAGCCTGCTTTTTGCGCGATTTATAATCATTCTGCTTTGGTTTTGGAACATCTATGTTGAGAAATGCGCGCAACATAAATGTTGCGTTACAATCTCAGCCTTGGCGCATGTTAAAAAAAGAAAAGCCTTTTGACACAGGCGAGCGTCAAAAGGCTGGTGAATTTTTAAAAAGATTGTGCGAAAATTTTTTAACGAACCGCCAATTCACGCTAGTTTTAATTCGCGCTGATTAGCGTTCATTCGCGGTTAAGAGATTTGGCTGCTTTACGAAATAAAACGCAACTGCAATGAAGAAGCCGTCATTTTCTCCGAGGCTTCAATCCGGTCGAGCAGGCTGTGCAAATCCTCGCGAAATGGCGCCAGCGCCAAACCGGCAAAATCCGGCGGCGCGGCGTCCAATTTCACCAGCGCATTATGCAGATGCTTGAGCACGCCATGCCGGATGCCGCGCCGCAACTGATGATGCGCCGCGGCGGCTTGAATCAGGCCTTGCACGAAAAAACGCCACGGCTCCGGATGGCGCCGCCAGATTTTTTCCCAGGCCTCGTGCGATTCCCAATATTTTCCGGCGTTGAAAAGCGCCACGCCCTCAGCGAGATCGGCGCAATCTTCTTCACTCAGCCGCGGCGTGAACTGCTGCCGGTCGACGTTTGGGGGCGGCGGTTTCAGCCGGTACCGGCTCGACGATTTCGTCGAGGACGCTGCGGATGGTCCACTCTTCGGCTTTGCGGTAGCCTTCTTCAAAATCCAGCATCTCAATGGTTAGCCACGGGCAATATTTCACGCACAGCGTGCAGCCGATGCAGCGCGGCAAATCCACTTCCACCAGCCGGTGCACGGTCGGATTCATCGGGTCCGGCCCGGGGACGATTAAAATGCAGTCGGCCGGACAAAAATCAATGCAAACCTGGCAGCCGGTGCAACCGGATTGATCGATCACCGCCAGTTGCTTGGGCCGCCGGGTTTTGCGCAATTGAATGGGTTTATCGTACTTCGGATCTTTCAACGCCATGCCAATCTCCTCTGCACAGTTCCGAGTTCATAAGCGCCACTTCGTTCAAATTCTCACTTCACCGCTTGCCGCGATTTTGAGTTTTCAATTTATTCAAAAGCAGCGGCAAAAGCAAATCTTTTTTATTCAACCACGATCAACTTCCGCGTCGTGGAAAAATTGGGCGCGCGCAGTTGATAAAAATACACGCCGGCCGGCACTGCGAAGCCGCGTCGATCGCGGCCATTCCATGACACGGTATAGCGGCCGCGATTTTGAAAGCTCTGCACCAGCACAGCCACTTCCTGGCCGAGCAAATTGAAAACGCGCAAACTCACCGGCCCAGGATCGGCCAAATTATAGCGAATCTCCGTCGCCGGCGCCGAGCCTCTGGCAAAAGGATTGGGCGCATTCTGCGCCAGTTCGAATTGCAGCGGCAGCGGCTCGGAGCGCGAATCATCAACCGCCGTCGTCAAATAAGCGCCGCGCGCCGCGTGCGCATTGGCTTTCAAATCAGCCAGATTCGTGCCGCCCAAAACCGCGAACGCAACGGTCACGCTTTTGCCGGCGGCGATATTGTACGGGCCGTAGCTCAACAATTGCGACCAGTCATTCGGCTGATCACTGGCGAGAACCTGAAACGTTTCACTGAGAAATTGATATTTGACCGCTTCAGTGAATCTATTCTCCCAAACAAAGTCAGGATTTTTAACGGCGCGGTAGCTTCTGGCGGTTGCCGGAAAGACCGCGGTGACGCCGTAATACGCGCTGCCATCGGCCCATTCATAGCCAAGCTGTGTGGCGGCATCCCAACCCGCGTGATTTTGGGTCGATTCGTTGATATCCCAATCCAAATAAAAGCCGGCAAAAAGATTGTTGATCGCCTGCGCCGTGGGATTGTTGATCGTAAATTCCAAAATCACAAAATCATTCCACGGTTCGTTCGCCCAGGCGTATGCTTTTTGATCGACAACGAGGCCAAGCGGATTGTCGGCGGCGCTGTCATTGAAACGCGCCGTCGCTTCCAGCGTGGCTTTTCTTCCGGGCCGGAGGTTCAGCTCGCCGCCGTTGGCGGTGACAAAATCATAACGATCGTACGTGCTATTGCCATACGCCACATCGCTCACCCGATTGGCGGCCGTCGCTAAAATTAAACCGGCGTGATAAAGCGCCGACCTGCTGCCGAGGGGAAACTCAAAACCGCGGCCGATCTGTCCGCCGCCGCTGCTTTCCGCATAATCTTCAAAACCGAGCGCGCCGAAACTGGTGAGCGTGGTGGCTACATTGCCAACCGCCAAATCGCCATAAAGCGGGCGAATAATCGTCGTGAAGCCCTGCCAATCGCTATAACCGCTCGCCGCAAAATTCACATAAAACGTCGCGAAATGGTTGGCCGGAACATTGGCGGCGATGCGGAATCGAAACGTTCCCGCCGCGGTTACCGTCTGATCCCGACTTATCGCGCCAACGTTCAAGGTCGGGTTCGTCACCGTGATAAAAGCGCTGTTTTCGGTCAGCGTAAGGTTGAGGTTGTTTACCGGCTCCAAAAAATTGGTCAAGATCACCGTGACGGAAATTTCTTCATTGGGTTCGAAGACGCCATCGCCATCTCCAACGGCTTCGCGCAGAGAATAATTCGCCAGACGCACGGCTGGTGTTTTGAAAGTAGGAGACACAGCGCGCTGCGCATTGACCCGGCCATAACCGAGCTGGCGCGCAAACTGCGATTGATTCAGGTTGTCGATGTTATCCGCGGCCAGACGAACTTGTTCGGCGATGGCCGCCGGCTTCCAATCTTTGTGAACCGATTTTACCAAGGCCGCAATGGCGGCGGCGATCGGCGAAGAAAACGAAGTGCCGGTGCCATACGTATAGGTCGTAGGCTGCCAGGTTCCATAAATATTATTCCCGGGCGCGGACACATCGACCCAATAACCGTAGCTCGAGTAACCGGCTCGGCGATCGCTGTTGTCGGTCGCCGCGACCGACAAAACATTGCGATAAGCCGCCGGATAGAAAAGCGCGTTGCCGACGCCGTTGCCGGCTGCGGCGACAACGAGCGCGCCAAGTTGCGTGGCATAATCGATCATATCCTGCTCGGTCTGGCTGTAAGCGCCGCCGCCCCAACTGCAATTTATAACATCGGCGCCATTTTCGGCGGCATATTGAATGCCTTTAAAACCGTAAACAATGAAAGGCCCGCCATCACCGCGAAGATCATTGCGGCTGACCTTAACCGGCATGATTTTGCAATTGAAACCAACGCCCGCCACGCCCAAACGATTGTCCGTGACCGCGGAAGCGGTGCCGGCAACGAGCGTGCCGTGATCGGGGGCATCTTCACGCGGATCATTGTCCGGCGTGCCGTTAAGGCCCCCAAAATCCCAGCCGCGAATGTCGTCGATAAAACCGTTGCGATCATCATCAATGCCGTTGCCGGGAATCTCCTTGTGGTTTCGCCAGATGTTTGTCCGGATATCTTCGTGCTGCCAATCCACGCCGCTGTCGATGATGCCGATGACGACGGTGGTATCGCCTTTGGTGATGTCCCAGGCTTCGCGCGCTTTGATGATGTTCAGATGCTGCTGGAAGTTGATGGACAGATCGTTCGGATCATAAACCAACTTTCGCAAATAGACCGGCTCGGCGTAAACGACGCCGGCTTGTTGGCGCAGAAGCTGCGTCACTTTCATAGCGTTGACCGGCCGGCCAAAACTAATTTCGTAAATCATGCTCAAATCGATGGTGACCGCGTTTTTGCGCGGCAGATTTGGGCGCGGCTCGAACATCTGTTCGGCTGCAACCGCGCCGAAGCCGAATAAAATCTCCGCCACCGGCGCCGGCATCGCATAAGCTTGCAGCGCGCCGCGTTTGGGGCCGGTGATGCGTCCGGTTGCAAATTTTACAATCACCCGATCCGGCAAATAGGACGCAGACTGCGACGAACTTGTTGCTTTCGCATAAATTGTTGCAAAGGAAGAAAAGGAGATGAGAATTAGAAATACGAAAAGGAAATTTTTCCGATTGGGCAATCCATGAAAGCACGGCATAATAACCTCCTGATCAAAGAGACGGTCGAAATTTCAAGCCTTGAAATGCGCGCAGGCACATTTGTTGATGGTGAAGTAATCAATTTATCAATCTGCGACTAAAAAGCAAACAAATTTTATGCCGGGTTATTTACTGCCAAGAAACCGCCAATAAACGCGAATATACGCTACTTTTTAAATTCGCGTTCATTCGCGGTTTGAGAGATAGGCCGGTTCCATTTCCGGGGAAATTTTACTTGCAATTTATACTGAAAAGCTTAAACTATCTTTAATGAATGTGATCGACTTGCGCAGCGATACCGTCACCCGGCCAACGCCCGGCATGCGCCGAGCCATGGCCGAAGCCGAAGTTGGCGACGATGTGTTCGGCGAAGACCCGACGGTCAATCGCCTGCAAGAAATGGTGGCTGAGATTCTCGGCGCCGAGGCCGCCTTGTTTGTCGCCAGCGGCACGATGGGCAATGAAATCTGCATTCGTTGCCACACGCAGCCCGGCGAGGAGATTATTTGCGATACCGGCGCGCATTTTTTGCATTACGAAGCTGGGGCGATGGCGGCGTTGAGCGGCGTGCAAGCCCGCACCATCGCGGGAAATCGCGGGGTTATTACCGCTACACAAATCGAGGAGGCGCTGCGCAGCGACATCTACTACTACCCGCGCAGCCGTTTGATTGCGTTGGAAAATACGCACAATCTCGCCGGTGGAACTATTTTTCCTCTGGAGGAGATGCAACACATTCACCAGCTCGCCCGCAGCCGCGGCTTGGCGATGCATTTGGACGGCGCGCGATTGTGGAACGCCAGCGCCGCTTCCGGAGTCGCCCCGCGAGAGTACGCGCGTTATTTTGATTCGATTTCGGTTTGTTTCTCGAAAGGCTTGGGCGCGCCGGTTGGCTCGGCGATTGCCGGCGCCAAAGAGTTTATTGCGCGGGCGCGGCGTGTTCGCAAAATGTTCGGCGGCGGCATGAGGCAAGCCGGCATCATCGCGGCGGCGGCGATTTATGGCCTGGAGCATCATCTCGACCGCCTGGCCGAAGATCATGCCAACGCGCGCCGCTTGGCCGAGGCCCTGCACGGGCGCGGCGGGATTGCAATCGATCTCGACACCGTGCAGACCAACATTGTTGTCATGAATATCGCCAAAACTAAACTCAGCGTCGCCGCTGCGGTTGAAGCCTTGAAAAAAGAAAATGTTCTCGTCGTGGCATTTGGCGCCGCCACTTTGCGCGCGGTGACGCATCTTGAGATCAGCGCCGGCGATATTGAACACGCGATTAAAGGTTTTTATAAAATTTTTTGACGTGAAAATATTCCGACTAAAAAAATTTTTACTCAGCGTCATCGTGCTGGTTTTGGGCGTGACTCATGCACGCAGCCAGGATTCACCGGCGCGCCGCGCCAACGCGCAGAATTTAGTCATCGGTTTGCTCACCGGCCAGACGGATTACCGCGAAGTGAGCATCACGACGGACGAGGGCACATTCCGCGTTTTCGGCCAGGGCAATTCGCGGCCGTTCGAGATGCTCGAGGCGACGCCGGATCGGCTGGTGATTGCGTTCAAGCCGCACGGCGCCGAGCCTTTGGCCCCGGCCAGCGCTGCCCGCCGGCCGCAGAAAATTGTCTACCAATTTTTCCGCACCGAGCGCAGCTTGATCTCGGCCATCATTCTAGATGAAGTTGATTATGCGCTGTTCGAGAGCGAAGCCGTCGCCGCGGAAATCGCCAACACCACGCGCAATTATCGCATCCTGCCCTTGCCGGCGCCCGTCAATTTCATGGAAATGGTCTGCTACAATCTCAAACACCCGATTTTGCGCGAGCGCGCCGTGCGCCAGGCGCTGTCGTATGCCATTCGCCGCGAAGACCTCAAGCGCCGTTTCTTCGCCACCACCGGCGCCGACATCGGCGTGGCGCCGTTTTCCGAAGACAGCCGTTACTTTCCGCCCGGCATCAATGAATACGATTACAATCCCAAGCGCGCGGTCGAGTTGCTGAAAACCGCCGGCTGGCTGGAAACCAATCGCGACGGCGTTCTCGTTCGCAACGGCGAGCCGCTGAGCTTCAGCATTTTTTACGATCAAAGCACGCAATTAAAAGAAGACGTTATCCGGCAAATCAAAATCAGTTGGAACCAGATCAACGTCAACGCCATTCCGATTCCGTTGAGTTTCAGCGAAATGCAGGAACGGCTGCGCAGTGGCAACTACGACGCCGTGCTCTTGCGCCATCGGTTCGAAGAAACGCTCCCCAGTCTTGAAGATTTTTTCAACCCCGGCTTTCTCAATTACGACAGTCCGAGCTTGCAGCGCGCCATGGGCAATGCGAAAAGATTTCAGGGTACTGAGGCGTTTCGCGCCAATATGCAGCGCATTTTTCTCATCATCAACCAGGATCAACCGGTCAGTTTTCTCTATCATCCGTGGCAGACCTGGCACGTCATCAACCTCGTCAAATTTGATAACTTTTTCGATCGCGGTGGCAAGCTGAAATTGTATCAAGAATGGCAGCTCCGGCCGCGGCCGCCGCAATGAACAATTTGAGTTGGCGGCAAAACCATATTGTTGTCGTTATCAAACGTTCACTACTGCTAGAGTTCGTTCTGCAAGCAGCTTTATCATGTCATCGTGGAACGATCTTTTTGCTATCCAGCACGATGCTTGTTTTCAAAAAAAACTTCCAGAATGCCTTTGGCCATTTTTATCTTTTGCTTTTACTGGCAATTTCAACTTATTGAATCTTCGCGCCCTCTGGCTCAGATGTTCGTATGCCTCTTGACAGCATAAAAATTCGCTACCGGCTGTTTACCCGCCTGTTGATCTCCCACATTTTGCTCGTCTCGATTCCGTTGCTGATCACCGGCCGGGTGTTGACGAACACGGCGCAGACTGCCATCGAACAAACGATTTTGGAGCGCAACCTCGAATTTGCCCGGCGTTCGGCCGGCACGATCACTGCGACGTTGGGCAAGGCGCGTGAAATTTTGCGCTTCACCGCCCAAATTCCCGACCTCACCCGCATGGGGCGGATGGGGCAGGATTTGATGATCAACAACATGGTGGCGCAATTTGCCATTTTCAAGCGGCTTTCCATCATTGACCGCGACGGCAACGTCATCAGCTCCACGGCTTTCGGCAATTTGGGAATCACCTTGGGAAGCAACGGCCTGTTGCCGGCGATTTTGCAAAACCAGCCGTACAATTCAGAGGTTTTTCTGTCGCCGGAGAAGCTTCCCACCATGGAGATCGCCGAGCCGATTGTCTTCCGCGACGAAGTCATCGGCGCGTTGTGGGGCGAAGTCGATCTGAAAGCCATTTGGGACGTGGTGGACAGCAACGCCATCGGCGAGAGCGGCGAGGCGTTCATTTTTAATCCCACGAAAGAAGGACAATTCATCGCGCATTCCAACCGGCGGATGGTTTTGGAACACGGCCAGTTTGAGGAGTATGACATTATTGACAGCGTGGCGGCCGGGCGCAATAACCACAAAATTTATCGCAATCGGGATGGCGTGGAAATGATCGCGGCCTACGCGCCGATTCCGCAGGAACAGTGGGGGACGGTGATTCAGCAGCCGACCAGCGAGGCGTTCGCGCCCGCAAAAAAAATGCAGTGGCAAATTTTTCTCTTGGTCTTCGTCAGTGTTTTTATTGCCGCGCTCATTGCGGCGATGTACACCCGCCAAATCGTGCAGCCGGTCAACAGCCTGGTGTCGGGAATCGAGCGCATCGCCACCGGCGATTTGCGCCATCGCATCAAGCCGATGGGCCACGACGAGATCAGCCGGCTGGCGAAAAACATCAACATGATGGCCAGCCGTTTGTACGAATTTCAGCGCCAGCTCAAACGCAGCGAGCGTTTGGAAACTTTGAACAAGCTGGCCTCGGTGTTGTCGCACGAAATTCGCAACCCGCTCAATTCGATGGTCATCAACATGCAGCTCATGCGGCGCGAGTTTCTCAAACCGCGGCTCGACGCCGGCAAGCTGGAACACTATCATCAAATTGTAAATTCGGAAATCGGCCGCGTCGAATCGCTCTTGAGCAATTTTCTGCTCATTGCCAAACCGCCGAAATTGGAAAAAAATCCGCAGCGCCTGAGCGCCCTGTTGGACGATCTTATCAAAGCCGAGCTGCCGAATGCGTTGACCAGAGGCATTCGCGTTGAGCGCAACTACAAACGTCCCGGCCTCGTCGTTGAAGTCGACAGCCAAAAGCTCTATCAGGTTTTTCTCAATATTTTTTTGAATGCGATGCAAGCCATGCCCGGCGGCGGCCGGCTGCTGCTCGGATTGGATAAAGTTGAATCGGCCGCAAGCGACGAGGAGGGTTCGACACCCGAAGACGCCGGTGGAACGGTTTACGCCGCCGTCTCGTTTCAGGATACCGGCAAGGGCATTTCCGGCAACGAGCTTAGCAAAATTTTTGACTTTTATTACACCACCAAGGAGCAGGGCACCGGCATCGGTTTGTCTTTTGCGCAACAAATCGTGGAAGAACACGGCGGCCGAATTCAGGTTAAAAGCGAGCTCGACAAAGGAACCGAGTTTACCGTGCTTCTGCCCATGCAAAAATAAAAGAAAAAATTTTGTCAAAACTCTTGACAAAACAATTCAGAAGCATTATATTGCAACTTGTCCAGAAATTGAGGTTTTATTGTGACAGTTGAAAGTGGTTTTTTGTTCACAAAGAACAAATAAACTTCAGGCCGCAATAAAATCTTTTGTTTTGAAATTTAGGTTTGTATCTCTCCACGGCGTCCACACTTGAAGTTATTGAAGTTAACAAGAGGAGGGACACTGGAACTTTCTACCTATTTTTCAGTATCTATATAATTAACCATGATGCTGGACAGGCATTTTCTGTCTCTATCCAAATAAAAAACAGGAGCGCAGAATCGCCAAAACTTTAATTAGAAAGGGGTAGAGAGATGGTCAGAGTGACGGTTGGAGAGCATGAGTCAATAGACCGCGCTATTATGCGTTTTAAGAGAAAATGCGATCGAGCACGTGTTTTGCGGGATTTTAAAAAATCCACGTATTACATCAAACCCAGCCAGCGGCGTCGCATTCGCAGAGAAAAAGCCATACGGCGCGCAAATCGAATTCTAATGCAGCAAGTAGAGTAAGTCGTGATGAATCAAATTGAGTTAGGGCTTGGTGTGGAAAAGCAAATGGCCAAAAAACGTAAAACCACGGACAACCGCACGAAGCAGTCCATCGAAAAGTATCTCGAAGAGATTGGCGGCTATTCCCCGCTGGCGCCGGAAGAGGAAGTCGAGCTGGCGCGCCAGATTCGCAAAAGCAATGCGAGAGCGTTGGACAAGCTGGTGAAAGCCAATCTCCGTTTCGTGATCAGCGTAGCGAAAGAATATCAAGGTCAAGGCCTGCCGTTGCAGGATTTGATCAGCGAGGGCAATTTGGGCTTGATCAAGGCCGCGCAGCGCTTCGACGAGACGCGCGGTTTCAAGTTCATCTCCTACGCCGTGTGGTGGATTCGCCAGTCGATCCTGCAGGCGTTGGCGGAGCAAAGCCGTGTCGTGCGTCTGCCGTTGAACCGCGTCGGCGCCATCAACAAAGTCGGCCGCGCGCTCGAAGAGTTGGAGAAAAAATACGGCCGCGAGCCAAGCATGGAAGAAATTGCCGACAAAATGGAGATGACGGCGTACGAAGTTGCCGATGTTTTGAAAACTTCGGCGCGCCATCTTTCGCTCGACGAGCCGTTCAAAGAAGACGAAGGCAACAGCCTGCTCGACATTCTGGAGAGCGACCGTTACGCGCCGCCCGATGACACGCTGATGCAGGAATCTCTGCAAGTGGAGATCGACAAGGTCCTATCGACGTTGAAGCCGAGAGAGGCGGAAATCATCCGGCTCTATTTCGGACTGGACGGCGACCGCCCGTTGACGCTCGAAGAAATCGGCGAGCATTTCAAGCTCACCCGCGAGCGCGTCCGCCAGATCAAAGAGAAAGCGCTGCGCCGGCTGCGACATCGTTCGCGCCTGGAGCCGCTGCGCAAATATCTGGGCTGATGAGCCGATTTCCAATAAGAATTAAAGCCCTCATCCGAATCCAATCGGATGAGGGCTTTTTGTTTGAATTGCCCAAAATCAATTTGGCTCTATCGCCGAAATCTTGATTTGACCACCCCACTCGTGATTGCCGGCAATCTCGATTCAGCCTTTGATAATCTTATAGGCCTCCTCGACCTGAGGCTCTGCTTTAATTCCCAATTCCATCAAAATCGGCGCGAGCGTTTTGCCAAAGTTTTCGAGCGACTGCGGCGAGTCATATACGTCGATGACTTGCAGATTGTCGCGAGAGCCGAAGCTCACGTGGTGCAAGCGGCCGGAAGGGGCGCCCGCGCCCGCCGCTTCCAAGCGCTTCAGCACCTTATCATACTTTTCCGCCGTCATGTTGGACACGCTGAATTTGACCACGATAGCCATAGACACCTCCGTTGGTTAAAGATTTGCGTTAAAAATTGAACAAACAAAATTAGCAAAGAAAAACGCGCTTCTGTCAAGAACAATCTTAAAAAAGCCAAAATTCTATCTTTCGACAAGCTTTTCGCTAACGAACAAAACGCCGCTTGCTCGAGTCATCGAAAACAAGCGGCGCTTAGGTTTTTGTTCATAACGCATCGCAAAGCACTAAGCTCTCTGCGCTATGCCCTCTGCTCTTTGCCCTCTGCTACTTGACAAACAACATCTCACTATACACCGGCAACGGCCAGTGATCGTCGGGCAGCGCTTTTTCCAGCTTGGCGGCGACCGCGCGCACGGCGTTCATCGCCGGCAAAACCTTGTCGCGCATGTGATAGGCTTTCTCGTGCACCGTATCGCCGCCAAGATCGGCGTTGACTTCCAACAAACGATCGAGCGCTGATTTGAATTCATCGACCAGACTGCTCACTTCGCTCAACGTTTTTTCGACGCCGATCGGAGACACACCGCCCTGCTTGATGGCGTTGACCGTCGTCGCCAGATCATGGAGATACCGAATCGCTGCCGGCAGAATCATGGTTTGCGCCATCATCGCCGAAGTCTCGGCTTCGATGTTCACGGTTTTAAAATACTGATCAAAAAAGATTTCCTCGCGCGCTTCCAATTCGCGCTCGTTGAGCACGTGGTACTTCTCAAACAGCTTCATGGTCTTTTGATCGTGCAAGCGCTCGACCGCATCAAGCGTATTGCGCAAATTAAACAGGCCGCGTTTCTCGGCTTCTTGGTGCCATTCGGCGGTGTAATTGTCGCCATTGAAGATGATGCGCTTGTGCTTGCTGATGACGTCTTTCAAAACCGCATGTAGTCCTTGCTCGAAAGGCATTTTCGTCTTCAACTTTGCTTCGACCGCGTCGGTCAATTCATTGATCGCCGCCGCGACGATGGTGTTGAGCACCGTGTTCGGAAACGAGATCGACTGGCTGGCGCCGACGGCACGAAACTCGAATTTGTTGCCGGTGAACGCAAACGGCGAGGTGCGGTTTCTGTCGCCGGCGTGCCGAGGCAAATGCGGCAACACCGGCGTGCCGAGGCCAAGCAGGTCTTTCGATTTGCTGCTTTCCGGTTTGCCCTTTTCAATCTGCTCGAAAATATCGGTCAATTGCTCGCCGAGAAAGATCGAGATAATCGCCGGCGGCGCTTCGTTGGCGCCGAGACGATGATCGTTTGCCGCGGAAGCCACGCTGGCCCGCAGCAAATCCTGATAATCGTCCACCGCCTTGATCACCGCCGCGCAGAAAAAGAGAAATTGCATGTTGTCGTGCGGCGTCTCGCCCGGCTCCAGCAGGTTCATGCCGGTGTCGGTTGACATCGACCAGTTGTTGTGCTTGCCGCTGCCGTTGATGCCGGCAAATGGTTTTTCGTGCAGCAGGCAAACCAGGCCGTATTTGCGCGCGGTGTTTTTCATGATCTGCATCATGATTTGCTGATGATCCGCCGCGATATTGCTGTTCTCAAAAATCGGCGCAATTTCGTATTGCGCCGGCGCCACTTCATTGTGGCGCGTTTTGACCGGCACGCCGAGCCGATAGGATTGATATTCCACGTCGGTCATGTATGCCAGCACGCGTTCCGAAATCGAGCCGAAGTAATGATCTTCCAATTCCTGACCACGCGGCGGCTTCGCTCCAAACAGCGTGCGTCCGGTCGTCACCAAATCCGGCCGGCGGTAGAAAAATTCTTCGTCGATGAGAAAATACTCCTGCTCCGAGCCGACGGTCGTATAAACTTTATGTACATTCGTCACGTCGAACAGCGCCAGCGCCCGCAGCGCCTGCTGGCTGAGCGCTTCCATCGAGCGCAAGAGGGGGATTTTGTGATCGAGCGCTTCGCCCGTCCACGACGCAAAGGCGGTGGGGATAGACAGCGTCGCGCCGTGATGGTTTTTCATGATGAACGCCGGCGAAGTTGGATCCCACGCCGTGTAGCCGCGCGCCTCGAACGTGGCGCGAATGCCGCCGCTCGGAAACGACGACGCATCCGGCTCGCCTTGAGTCAAATCCTTGCCGGAAAATTTGGCCACCGCGCCGCCGCCCACATTCGGCGTGACGAAGCTGTCATGTTTCTCGGCAGTGAGCCCGGTCAACGGTTGGAACCAATGCGTGAAATGCGTCGCGCCGTGTTCCACCGCCCACTCTTTCATGGCCAGCGCCACCACATCGGCGAGCTTGGGGTCAAGCGGTTTGCCCTTGTCAATTGTATCCAACAGTGACTGCATGACTTCTTTGGGAAGCTTTTTCCGCATCACATCCATGTTAAAAGTATGTTCGCCGAAAATCGAATTGATGTCGGCGGTGAGTTGTTGGGATGTGCCGCGCACCGACCAACTTTTGGCCGCAGCCAACACATCGTGACGACGCGAAAAATATTTGGACACGGTGGAATCCTCCTAAGAAAATTTGGTTGCGTGCGTCAAATCCTGGCGCCATCATCCATCAACCATTTCTCCGGGCGCAGCCGATTTGAAGCGGGTTTATTTGTTTAATTTCTCACTAACTTTTACAGTTAGTAGATTCTGAATATATGTAAAATAATTTTATTTTACAAGTATAATTTTAATTTTATTGATAAAAAGTAAAGTTTAGATTTATATAAACTTAATTTTATTATTTATCAACTTTTGTGCTTTTTCCCTTAGCCGCGACTACTTTTTCAATTTCTGCAAAATCTGTTTTGGAGTTTGCCGTTTTATTCTTGTGCGATCAAAGTCTTTGTCAAAGCTAACGAGGGTATAGCCGTAGTGAGTGGTAGCGACATACTGATAGGCGTCATCAAAGTCCATCCGAAATTGCTGCATAACTGCAAGAACCTCCTTGAGTTCATTCGCAGATAAGCGGATTCGCGTAACACCTGAATCTTCGATGACGTCCGATAAAAAATCCTCAAATGCCTCAGCTTTTTTCAGCCTCGTTAAGATGACCCCAAGCGAATAGAGAGAAAATTCTGTAATCGCCAGCAGGCTGGCATCTGTGGCTTGAAAAAATTTACGAACTTCGTCTGCGCGTTGCCTGGATAAGAGCAATTCCAGCCATACGTTTGTGTCAACCAGAAACATTACTCACCCCACCATTCCAGCGCTTTTTTTTGCAGCTCGATGGCGGAAAACTTATCTTGAAATTCACTGAGTTTGCCCGCCCAGCTCAGGCGAAGCTTCTGTTGCTTCCGACCGGTTCTTTTTTCCACCAGAATTTGGACAAAATCGTGAACTTCTTTTTTCAAATCCGTAGGAAGCTTACCAACCAAGTGTTCCAACGTATTGGCATGAGCTGCACGTTTTTGCTTGTTACGTTTAGCTTTTTCTTTGCCGGCCTCGAGTGTAAGAAGATTCAAAATCGCGGAGACTTTTTCACTATCAAAAGCGGAGCGATTAAGTCGGATAACGATTTCTCCGTTTGCGTTGGTTACGGAGTAGATTGTTGGCAATGTGGACATGGCCGCATCTCCATTTTACTTCACTTACTCATATTGATTTTGATATTTTGCAAGTTACGCAACTTATAGATCTAAATCAAGGATCAAATTTCAAGAGAAAAGTTTAACGCCATTGGATTTCAGCGCGATTGCGAGGCTGTCGAAAGCAATTCGCTGATAAACCGGCTGTACTCATCCTTCATCGGCAACTCAAGCTCGCATTTCAATCGCCGCCTTTCGGCCATCACCTCTTCTCCGGTTTTGGGATTCTTTCCCGGTTTCTTATATATCTCCCAAAAAGCACCGACGCCGCGCTTTTGCCAATTCGGCAGCTCGTTGAAATTGATCCCGTTTTGAAAGAGCAGCTCGTTTTTATCAGCGACGGACATGCCCAGCAGCAATTTTACGGCGACGCTTTCATTCTTGCCCTGCTGGCGGAGCATCCAATAACAATGAGCATTCAGCGCGTTGCGATGCGCGTCTTCGTTGCGCCAACGGAAATAATCACAGACCAGCTCGACGCTCGGAAGCTGGGAGATGCGGCAATCAAAGCACCCCATCGCGCCGAGCAGCAGCGAAAATTTGGCGCTCGCCTCGCCGGCCAGCACCGAGTTCAATTTGCGCAGCTTGCGATGAAACGATTCGTCCTGCGGATGAAAGAGCAACGAGATTTCGTCGCTTTGCGTGTAGCCAAAAAGCATCCGAAAGCCGCAGTCCATCAGATGCTCGGTGGTCGCCACCATCAAATCACGGAACCGCTCGTCGAACGGCGCTTCAAATTGATGCACCTCTTTGGTGAGCCGCGTGAAGCCGCGCCCGTCGAGCCGCGCCACGATATGAATGCCCGGCAGCACGCAATGATCGTGCGCCGTCTCGAAGACGCGCAGTTTGGCATCGAGATCGTCGAATTTCATAATGACAATTTCTCCAGCGCCCGCCTCACCATCACTTTCGTAAGATGAATTTTGTAGGCATTCTGCTTCATCGGCATGGCTTTGTCAACCGCAGCCTCGGCCGCCTTTTTCATCACCTCCGCCGGCATAGCGAACTCCAATTATTTTGATTATGAAAAATTGGTTGCTTTCGATTTGCCACTTGCCCCGACCTTCCCTCAGTAGTTTTTAAATGAAAATCGGGGCCTCTTGCCTGGTGATATTCTCGAATCCGTTCGCAAATGCGCGCCATTTCTGCCGGCGCAAATTCGTCACGATAAATGCAGCAAAAAGTTTCGCCGCGCAGCTCGATGGGATCGATATTGGGATTTTCTCTTCGAATGGCGCTAAGGGATAACTCCGCTTCAGTGAATCATCGATTTTGAGCAGCGCGTGCTGCTCGTCAAGGCCGAGGGCATTCATATTAGACTAAATCGTTTTCAGAAGGACTAAAAAAGCATATCAAAAAAAGCCGGGAAAGTCAAGCGGAAAATCAGGCAATTTTTGCCGCCAAAACGCTTGACTTTCGCCGAAAAAAATTTATCTTGTAATTCGTTGTTGCGAAGACAAAACCCCCAAAATTCGGCTTCAATAAAAAACGGAAAAATTATGGACAAGCTGACGATTGACGATATCGATCTCAAAGAAAAGCGCGTGCTGATGCGCGTCGATTTTAACGTGCCCATTGAAAACGGCAAAGTCACCGACGACACCCGCATCCGCGCGGCGTTGCCGACCATCCAAAAAATTTTGCAAAGCAACGCCAGGCTCATTCTCATGTCGCATCTCGGCCGCCCCAAGAGCGGGCCGGAGGCGAAATATTCTCTCATGCCGGCCGCGACAAGATTGACCGAGCTGCTGGGCCGAGACGTGGAAATGGCGCCGGATTGCGTTGGCAGCGACGTCGAAGCTATGGTGAATTCGAGGCAGCCCGGCCAGGTGTTGATGCTGGAAAATTTGCGTTTTCATAAGGAAGAAGAGAAGAATGATCCGGAATTTGCCAAGCAACTGGCGGCGCTGGGCGAGGTGTACGTGAACGACGCGTTTGGCTCGGCGCATCGCGCCCACGCTTCGACCGAAGGGGTTGCCAAAATTCACAAAACTGCAGCGGTCGCCGGTTATTTGATGAAGGCCGAATTAACCGCGTTGGGCAAACTGCTCACCGGTGCGCAACTGCCGTTCGTCGTCATTCTCGGCGGCGCGAAAGTGTCGGACAAGATTCAGATCATTAAAAACCTCGTCACCCGCGCCTCGCATCTGCTCATCGGCGGCGGCATGGCTTACACCTTTCTCAAAGCGCAAGGCCGTGAGATTGGCAAGTCGCTCGTGGAAGTGGAACACCTGGTGACGGCCACCAACCTCATGACGGTCGTGACGTATTCAAATCCCCGCAAGCCCGTCAAGATGGAATTGCCGGTGGATCATGTCATCGGCTCGACCCTCGACGGCACCGATGCAATAGAGCATCCGCAGGTCGATATTCCGGCGGACAAGCTTGCCGGCGATATCGGCGCGCAGACGATCAAGAATTTCGGCATGATCATCGCCCAGGCGAAAACCGTGTTGTGGAACGGCCCGATCGGCATTTTTGAAAAAGAGCCGTTCGCCAAAGGCACGATGGCGATTGCGGCGGCCGTCGCGGAGGCCACCGGCCGCGGCGCGTTCACCGTGGTCGGCGGCGGCGACAGCGTGGCGGCGTTGTCCAAGTCCGGCCTCACCAACAAAATTTCTCACGTCTCCACCGGCGGCGGCGCGTCGCTGGAATTTCTCGGCGGCCAGACTTTGCCCGGCGTCGAGGCCTTAACCAAAGCGCCGAAGAAGGCGTAAAGCTTTTTGTTAGGCTTTTTGTTGTAATGCCTCAGTTACGGGTGGACAACGGCCTGCCGACCGACTGAAAGAAAAATTCAATTTTTATAAAAAAAGACTGGCGTCTTAATTTTTCGTTTCGTATCTTCTTCTCATTATGGAGAAGGAA
>Ga0247727_10001332_pt1 | contig 59115 bp, 40 predicted proteins | sample WisWelCaveWW1625_FD_202498 | JGI IMG/M metagenome (GOLD analysis project Ga0247727, IMG submission 202498) | Biofilm microbial communities from Wishing Well Cave, Virginia, United States - WW16-25 | ecosystem: Environmental > Aquatic > Deep subsurface > Groundwater > Cave microbial mat | place...
CACCAGTCGGCATCCTGCGTCCAGACGTCGCGGAAGATCTCCAGCTTGGTGATCGTCACGCCGTCCGCACCAGGCAGCTCGGAAGGCAGCAGCTCGTGGAATCGCATGGGCCGTTCGGGATCGAACAGCAGGCGCGTCACGAGGTCGTGGCGGAGCGCATCGGCCGCATGCCCGTGCCACTGGAGGTCGGCGTGCTGGTCGAGCCGGATGTCGCGCGGATCACGACCCGCCAGGTCCTCGGGCAGCAGGCAGTTGCCCTTGTGGGTCGGGAAGGGCCGGCCAACCGCGCGGTCGAATCGCTGGCGCTGCCGGCGGGCAGCACCGACGTCCTGCACGAGGTTGAGGTGTCGGCGGATTGCCCGGCCGTGGCGGTCGTGGTCGGTCGGGCCGCCAAGGAACTGGCGGTACGTGACGTAGGTGTAGCCGTGCGGGACGAGCTTGACGTTCAGACCGCCAGCATCGCCGCCGTACCCGAGGGCGACGGTGACGGCGAACTCGTCCTGCAGGTCGCAGAGCCACAGGTCGCGGAACTCGCCGAAACGCCCGTCGGCCCATGCGGGTAGTACTCGCTCGACGAGCGGCTCGGGCTGGAGTCGGCGGTCCCAGGCGACCTGGCGGACGGCGTCGAGGAACCAGTAGGGCTCGTCCTGGTCGGTGTAGAGGTGGGTGCGACTGGCCGCCGGGCGTGTGCATGGATCTGGCGAGGGCTGGCTGGGTCGAAAGGCGGCTGCTTTCAAGCAGTTGGCTGCGGGGCGGGGGGGATCCGCGGGAAGATTCCGATCCGTCAAGTTGAGGGGTGTACCTGTAGGGGGGACTCGCGCGTTGCAGCCCGGTTCGACCGTATGCCGAGGCATCGCCCGTCTCTGAATCGTCGGCGGCGGGACCTGCGGCGTCGGACCTAGGGGCGATGCGACCGTCTTGGGCGACGCTGCCTCAGATTCGCCTATCGTCGGAGGGCACGAGCGAGATGTCACGACAACCGGCGGAGCGCCGATCCGCTCCGTAGACCGTACGGTCTCCCCCGAGGCGTCGGACTCCTGCGGGTCAGGAGAGAGCATGCCACGCGACCGTAGCGGCCGAGGCGTCGTATGTCAAGCATGCCACCTACATATTGGCGTGTTGACGTACTCTCTATAATCGGCTACAACGCGTCCATGACGGACGGGACACTCCGCGTGGCCGTCTTCGAGAACTGGCGCGGCGACAAGGCCGCCAGGGCCATCGTGGAGCGCTTTCTCGCCTACCGAGGGTGGCGGGAGAGGCGCAGCTTCGATGCGTCGCGGGCGACGACGCGCGCGGCCCAGAAGGCCGTCTTCGCGGATTGCGTTAGGACGGCCGAGCGGGGTGCTTTCGACGTCATCGTAACGGCATCGCTCGGCAGCGTGCCGGTCGGGGGCTCAACGCGATTCCTGGAGCTGCTGGCCCGGCTGGCCCACAGGGGCGTTAGGTTCGTGGCCGTGGAGGACTTTTTCGACTCGGCGGCACCGACGGGCCGGTTGATCCTGCAGGTGTTGCTCGACGGCCAGATCCGCCAGGAGTTCCTCTTCGCCGACCATCGCCTCGCCGCGACTGAAGAGCCCGCCCGCGCCGAGGAGGAGATCTACGAGAGGGCGCGGTCGCTTGTGGCCCGCTACCGGCCCAGGACGACGCCCCACGCCGACCCCCAACTCGACCTGGAGGTCGCGCGGCTGCGCGGCAGGGGCGCGACGATCGAGAAGATCGCGAAGAAATTGAGGATTTCCGTCTCGACGGTCTTCCGGTGCCTTCGACGAATCCGCGAGAGGTCGGGTGATGCGTCGGACGTGCTGGCGAGCGGGTCGGCGCCGCCCGGCACAACCGGGCGCGAGGGGGAAGGCCGGAGGATCGACACATGAGGCGCGGCGATCCTCGCCGCCGCCTGCGATTCGGCTCCGATGGGGAGTTCGACCGAATCCAGGTCGGTCCCTCGGTCATCACGGACCTCGGACAGGTCTGCGAAGTTGCGACCCCGTACGTGTTTCGTCTGCGCCTGTCCCCACAGAATGGGGAACCGCAGCTCAGGGTGGCGGAGCGAAGCGGGCGGCGCCCCAGGGAGCGGAGGAGCCGGACGACTCTCTTAGCGAAGACCGGGGCGGGACCAACTGGGGCCGACCCGCCACCACGAGGACGACTTGCGAGCGGCGGCGATGAGCGTGCGGCACGACGGGGGGCGTCGTGAAGCGGCATGGTGGGGATTCGGCTGCCGGCACGCGTTCGGAGAACGCCAAGCCAGGCCGCAGGTTGCCCGGACGAGACATCGATCAGCACACGAGTCGGCTGCTCGACCTCCTTGCAGAACTTCTGGTGGCCGATGCCCTTGACCGAGAACGAGAACCTCCAACGAAGGGATAGCCATGCCTGACCACGAGAGGTTGCCGCTCCGTTTTGCGATCTACGGTCGGATGTCCACCGAAGACCAGGTTGCGTCGCCGGAGGTTCAAGAAGGCGAGGCACGCCGATGGATCGCATCATGCGGGGGGTCGGTTCTCGACGAACACATCTTCGTGGACGAGGCGCGGAGCCGGGCGGAGTTCAAGAAGCGCCCGAAGCTCCTTCGGCTGATGGAAGGGGCCAAGCGAGGGGAGTTCGATGCGGTCGTCGTCCGCGACGAAACCCGCCTCGGCGGCGACATGGTTCGGACGGGACTGATCATCCAGGACCTGGTCGATGCCGAGGTGCGTCTCTTCTACTACTACACGAGCGAGGAGGTCCGGTTTGATAGTCCGGTCCAGAAGATGATCGTCGCCGTGAAGAACTTCGCCTCCGAGCTGGAGCGCGCGAAGGTCTCGGAGAGGACGCATGAAAACCTACTCGTGAAGGTTAGGCTCGGCCTCAACGTCGGCGGGAAGGTATACGGCTACGACAACAGGCAGTACTTCGAGACCGGAAAGGATGGGAAGAAACGCAAGGTCCGCACCGAGTACGAAATCAACTTGGAGCAAGCCGAGGTCGTCCGACGCATCTTCCGGATGTATGCAGACGGCGTCGGCCTCAAGCGAATAGCGCGTGCGCTGAATGCGGCGAAGGTCCCGTCGCCGAAAGTCGGGAGGCGGGGGACCGGGTCGTGGAGTCCGTCCTCGTTGCGGGCGATGCTCCTCAACGACAGGTATCTCGGGGCCATCCCCTGGAATCGGCGTCGAAAGGGCTATCGTTCGGGGACGAGGCACGTCTCGATACGCGCTGTTGGCGACTGGATGCTCGTGCCAGCACCCCACCTGCGGATCATCGACGACGATCTTTGGATCGCGGCGCAGGCGAAACGTCCCGGCCGGCGTCTGGGTCTGAACGGAGACGGCCCAAGGCGGGGACGGCCACCGAGGCATCTGCTGAGCGGACTGATGCGGTGCGGTGTTTGCGGCGGGCCGATGCAGGCGGCGAACTCTAGGCAGCGCGGGGAGTTCGTGAAGGCGTACACCTGCTCGTGGCACCGAACCCGGGGTCCGGAGGTGTGTGCGAACTCGCGGCACCGTCCCCTTGCGGAAGTGAACAGCGAGGTCGGTGCGTGGATCGTAGGCCAGTTGCGGTCGGCGGACGTCCTCGACGAACTCATGCGTCGAGTCCGCGAGGGCCTCCAGAACTCGATGCGCAAGGTGGAGCGCGAAACGCCGGGCAACGAGAAGGAAGCGGCACGCCTCCGGGCCGAGCTTCGGAATCTGAGCGACGCGATCGCGACCGGCGGAGGCGAGATGCCGTCCCTCCTTGCGGCGATGAGGGAGCGCCAGGTGACCCTCGACGGCCTAGAGGCGGACCTCCGGACGCAGGTTGCGGCCGGCAACGCCGAGAGCATTCGGCTTCATGACCTCGAACGCCGTATCCGGGACGGGCTCGATGACCTCGCTCGTGCGCTCGCGAACAGGCCGGCGGAGGCCAGGCCATTCATGGAGGGATTGTTCCCGCGTGGACTCGCGGCTTTCCCGATGGAGGACGGCGGGTTGAAGCGGCTTCGCATCGAAGGCGAGGCGCACTTCGCGGGGGCGATCACTAAATGGGTGTCCCCAGCGGGATTCGAACCCGCGTACTCGGCTTGAAGGGCCGAGGTCCTGGGCCTCTAGACGATGGGGACCGAACTTCGAAGGCGGCGCATTCTGCATGCGGCGCGGCGCTCGTGCAACGACGGTGGGCCGTGCTGGATTCGAACCAGCGACCAACGGATTAAAAGTCCGCCGCTCTACCGGGCTGAGCTAACGGCCCCGGGCGTCGCTCAGGGTTTGAGCTTGGCCAGAAGGTCGTTGATGCGGCGGCCGAGGCGTTGCTCGTCGGAGCGCTTGAGAAGCGACCCCGCCGAGAAGAGGGCGAAGCACAGGTACTCGTTGAAGGCGTGGTAGAGCAGCTCGGAGCGGTTGTCGACGGGGGCCGCCGAGAGGTTCTGGAGGATCTTCTTGCGGTCGAATCTGCCGTCGGGGGCCGGCCCCGCGTCCTGGAAGAGTTCGCGGTAGGAGCCCCACGCGCCGAGAAACGTTTGCAGGAAGTCGTTGGCCTCCGCGATCTTCCCGGCGGAGTCCGCCGTCTTCAGGATCTCGGCGATCACCTCGTTGAAGTCGTCGACCACCGCACCCATCCGCTCCTCGTCGGGCGGTGGACCGGACCCCAGCTCGACGAATCCGCCCTGAAGCAGGTGGTACACGCTGCGCGTCGTCTCGAACTCGCCGAGGCCCGTCTCCCGGGCGATGTCCGCAACGGTGTGCATGCCGTCGACGACCGAGAGCACCCGCTCGCCCTGCGAGTCGATCTTCGCCCCCGGCTTGGGAACGTGCCGGACCGGGATGGCCAGCGAGTCCGGAATGCGGGCCCGGAAGTACTGCATCTCGTCGATCCGGCGGACGCCCTCCATCAGCAGGTGGCTCGCCGAGACGTGGAGCGTCACGTGCAGCGCCTGCGAACCGAAGCCTTCCGTCAGCTCGAAAGTCCCCTCGCGCATCTGCAGGGCCGCGTAGACGATCTCCTCCACCTGTCGCTTGAGCTGCTCGAAGAGCTCCGTCTGCGTCAGTCGACCCGACTCGACGAGCACCTGGCCCAGATGACGCTCGGGCGAGACACGGCGCAGCGCTTCCTCGATGTTCTCGCGCGAGACAATCCCGAACCGGATCAGGATCTCGCCGAGCCGTTCGGACGGGTGCGACGAGGTCGCCATCCGGACGACGGGTCCCTCGAAGAAGACGGCGCGCCGGACGTCCGCCGAGAGAAGGTCCAGTTCACCCTTCCACTGGGTCGACGAGATCAGGCCCATCACCTCTACCGCGCCCATCGGACCGGCGATCTCGCCCGCGAGAAGCACCCGCGGCCCCATTCGATCGACCGGCTCGACCTGCCGCAGCACGAGCAGTCCCCGCGGGCCCGGGACGAGCACGTAGCGGCCGGGCCGGTCACGAAGGCGTCGCTCGACGGCCCGCCCCACCTCGGCGATCTGGCCCTCCGGGTCGATCACGATCGTCTGCGCAGCGTCTTCCACGGAGGGGAAATGCTACTCCCGTCGCCGCGTTGACGGGAAGTTTCGGTCCTGCCAGGATTCGCCCCTCTTCCGACGACAATGTCTCGAGACGATCCCCCGGAGCGTCGGTATCCCGACCTCGTTCGCTGCGCCTACGTCGAGCCGCTGATCGGCGGCCGGCGGGCCCTGCTCGTCGCGCTCGGAGGGGAGGCCGCGGGCGCGGACGAGCTCCTCCGCGAGCGCGGGGCGACGACCGTCGCGACGGCCGCGCTCGACGTGGACTCCCTCTCCGAACACGCGGATGCATCGTTCGACGTCGTCCTCGTGTCCGACGTGGGTGCGGCGGCGGACGCGGAGGCCTTGCTCGGGCAGGTGCGCCGGGTCCTCGAACAGGACGGCGTCGCCGTCATCGCCCTGCCGAACCGCGATGCGACCGGCGGCCTCTCCGGTGCTGCACCGCCGAGCCTGGGCTACTACGACCTGTACGACCTGTGCGCGTCGCTGTGGCCGAACGTTCGGATGTACGGCCAGAGCCCCTTCGTCGGCTATGCCGTTGCGGAGTTTGCGGCGGCCGGCGACGACGGGGCCGTGTCGTTCGACGCGTCTCTCGTCGGCGGCGAGAGCGAGGAGGTCGAGTTCTTTCTGGCGATCTGCGGCGAGGCGGCCGTGCCGCTCGATCCTTTTTCGGTCGTGCAGATCCCGCTCGGCGCCGTCGCGCCGCGCGAGGTCGACGGCATGGCGGCCCCGGTCGACGACGGCCGCGGGGCGGAGCTTCAGGGCGCGCTCGAGGAGGCGCACGCGCGCCTCGAGGAGCTGCGGGCGGAGGTCGGCGAGCGCGGCATCCGGTCGACGCGGCTCGAGCACGAGCTGCGCGCCATGGAAGAGGAAGCCGCCAAGGCCCGGGAGCGAGCGGTGCGCTTCGCGCGCGAGCTGGAGGACGAGAAGAAGGCGCGCCAGCGCGCGGAGATCGAAGGGCAACTCGCCCGCAAGGCGCCCGACCTGCGAGAGGCGCGGGAACGCGCAGACTCCCTGGCCGTCGAGATCGAGGCCGCGCAGGTCCGGATCCGGTCCCTGGAGCAGCAGGTCGCGCACGCGGTCGACGAGGCGCGTGAGATCGCCACGGACCGCGACCGCCTCGCGGAGGAAGTGGAGGCGGTCCATGCGAACCTGGCGCAGCAGGCCGGCGAGGCTGCGGTGGCCGCGAGCGCCGCGAGCGAGCACGAGGTGCTCACGCGGGAAGTCTCGGCCTTGCGCGCCTCGCTCGACGGGTCGGATGCGGAGCGCGGTGCGGAAGTCGAGAAGCTGGAGCGCGAGCTCGCGGCCCGCGTCCGCGAAATCGGCGCCGCCCGTGCAGAGTCCGAGCGGCAGCGCTCGATCGTCGGCGACCTCGTGGCGCAGCTGGGCGAGGCGAGCCGACGGCCCGCGGTGGAACCGGAAGAGGTCGCCAGGCTGCGCGAATCGCTCCGGCAGATCGAGCAGGAGCGCGATCGCGCGAGTCGCGACCTCGAGGAAACGGCGAGCGCCCTCGTAGCGGAGCGGGACGACGCGGTCGTCCGCGCGGCCCAGCTTCAGGCGCGAGTCGTCGAGCTCGAAGGGGAGGCGCAGGCGGCCCGGTGGGACACATCCCTGGCGCAGTCGCAGCTCATGGAGTCGGGGGAGTCGGCCCAGGCTGGACGCGCGGCCGTCACGGCACTCGAAGCGGCGCTGGACACGGAGCGGCGTCGTGCGGCGGACACCGAGCGAGCCTCGGACGGCGCAGCTGCACGGTTCGAGGAGTACCAGCAGCAGGCCGCCCGCGCCCGGGAGGAGTCGCGCGACGCAGAACTGCGCGCGACCGAGGCCGAGTGGCGGCGCCAGCAGGCCGAGGCGTGGCTGGCGGACATGCGTACGCAAACGGCCTCGGCCGTCGGGGCCCTTCAGGGCGCGAAGATGCGGATCGGGGAGCTGGAGGAGGAGGCCGCGACGCGCGGTCGATCCTCGTCGACGCTCGAAGACGAGTTGCACGCATCGCTCGGCCGGATCGTCGGGATCGAGGCGTCGGTGCGCGAGTTGCGTGCGGCCGCTTCCGAGGCCAAAGAGGCGCTCGATCACGAACGCGCGGCGCACGCCAGGGCGCGCGAAACGCTCGAGACGTTGCGCCGCCAGGAGGCGGAGCGCCAGGGCGCGTTCGATCGGCTCCTGGCGAGCCTGCAGGGGGAGGCTCGAGGATACCGAGTGCGCCTCTACGAGGTCGCGGCGGAGCGCGACCAGGCGCTCGCGCGGCTCGAGGAGGTCGGAGGCGGCGTCGGAGAGGTCCAGGGCCGGCTTCGAGGGCTCGAGGACGAGCAGGAGGCGGCGCGCGTGCGCATTCGCGCGCTCGAGGCCGAACGGGACGCCGCGCGGGCGGTGGCGGAGTCGGCGGAGCGCGCGCGCAGCGAAGCGGAGCAAGCTCTCGCACGGCGCAACGACGAGGGCGCGGCCGAAGAGCAGGCAGCGAGCCTCCGTGCGGAGGCGGGCTCGCGCGAGGTGGGCGAGATCCGCGGGCTTCGCTTCGCGTTCGCGGAGGCAAAGGCGCGCATCGGAGATCTGGAGGCTGCCGCGTGGGAGGCCTCCGCGGAGATCGGCCGTCTCAAGGGTGTCGTCCGCCGCGAGCGGCTCGAGAGCGAGGAGCGGATGGAAGCCGCGGCCCGCGAACTCGCGGACGCGCGGGAGGCGTTGTCGTCGATCCGTCACGATGCCGACCAGGCGCGCGAGGAACTGGCCCGCCTCGCGGAACGGACGTCCGATCTCGGTACGGACGTCGGTCGCCTTCGGGACGCACACCATCGCGCGGACGAGGACCTCGAGCGCCTGCGCGCGGAGCTGTCGACCGCGGTCACCGACCAGGGGCGCCTGGAGACCGCGATCGAGGAGCGGGATCAGCGCCTGGTCGCGCAGACGGACCTGCTTCGCGAGCGCGAGGTCGCGCTCGAGCGAATCGCGGGAGATCTCGCCGAGGCGGGAGCGCGACTCGCCGAGAGCGAGCGGACGCGCGCGAAGCTCGAGACCGATCTCGCAGACGCGCGCGACGCGAAAGCCGCCGCGCAAGGGGCCGACCTGGACGCGTCCCAGGCGGTCGAGCGTCTGCGCAAGGAGACCGTGACGCGCGACGAGCGCATCCGCGCGCTGACCAGCGAGCGAGAGGCGATCGAGGACCGGGCCGTCGCCGCCGAGGGAAAGCTCGTGGCGGTTCAGGAAGCGCTGGGGCGCATCTCCGAGGAGCCGCTTGCCGGCGAGCTCGGCGAGGAGATCCGCGCCCTGCTGCGAGTGCTCGGCAGCTGACCTATTTCTTGACCAGAACTCCGAGGACGTCCTCTTCCCGCAGGATCACGACTTCTTCGCCGGCGATCTTCACTTCCGTTCCGCTGTACTTGCCGAACAGGATCCGATCTCCGACGGCGACGTCCATCTCGCGGATCCTCCCGCTCTCGAGGAGCTTGCCGCGGCCGACGGCGATCACCTCTCCCTCGAGCGGCTTCTCCTTCGCCGTGTCGGGGATTATCAGGCCCCCCTTCGTCCTCTCTTCGCTCTCCACGCGCCGGACACAAACGCGGTCGTACAGCGGCCTGAGCTTCATCGCATCCTCCTCGGATCTCGCCGGCTTGGCAGTGGAGTCGTCCGACTGCCAGGCGGCGTGACGCGGCGAATCCTAGCCCTCGTGATCCCCGTGTCAACCGATCCGGCCTCGATTTCTTGGACGAAGTGCGCGCGGCTGCTATTTTCGTCACGCATGAGGGCCTCTCGATGACGGGTCCCATCCTGGCAGGCGGGGCGGCGCTCCAGGCGCATTTTCACGGTGCCGTGCACGCGGCGCTTCGCAACCAGAGGATCGACGCCACCGAGCAGTCGTGTGCGTACCTCTCGGCGCTCCTGCACGGCTTCGCCCGATCGGCCGCCTTGCCGCTCTCCCAGCCCGAGGTGCGTTTCCTGCACCGTCCGCTGGTCGACCTGTGGGCGGAGGCGGAGGAGTCACGGGGGGCGGCGCGTGCCGCACGGCTGCGAAGCCTCGGGGACCTCAGCCTCTACGTGTCGGGTTACTTCGGCGAGGTTCTCACGCGCAGGCTCGTGGACGTCGACTACTACATCGCGATGGGGCGCCGCGCGTACGATGGCCTCGCGCGCGCGCAGTCAGGCCCCGTCGTGGATTCGCCGTTCCGCGAGCTCGCCTTCAAGTTCGCGAGCTTCGTCGACGTGCTGTCCGAGGTGAGCGCGACGGAGTCCAGCCGCCCCGGACAGGCCGTCCTGCGCCTCTACGAAAGATGGCTTCGCACGCGCAGCGCGTGGGCCGCGGATCAGCTCGAGCGCTGCGGCGTCCGCGCCGCCCCCGGCGACGACGAGGTCCACTGAGTTACGTCTTGCGCTCGTCGATGTACTGCTGAACCACTTCGCGGATGTCCTTCGAGTAGTAGACCTTGTGCGAGGCGATCTCGCGCAGGCTCGTGACCGCGGCCTTGTTCTTCGAGAGGACGAGCGATCGGCTGCCCTTCATGAGCTGCCGGGTCCGGCGAGCCGCGAGGAGCACGAGGGCGAAGCGGTTGTCGCACACTTCCATGCAGTCCTCGACCGTCACGCGCGCCATCGGAAAGCTCCCTTCGGAGGGGTGAGAAGAGCCGGAACCATAGCCGTTTCGCGGCCCCGGTCAAGGGCGGCGAACCGATCAATCGCCGTGCTTCGGAAGCAGGATCGACACGGTCGTGCCCCTGCCGAGGTCGCTCCTCACGAGGACCTCCCCCGCATGGTTCTTGACGATGTTGCGCACGATCGACAGGCCCAGCCCCGTGCCCTTGCCGCCCGTCTTCGTCGTGAAGAACGGCTCGAAGACGCTGGCGAGATCCTCGGCCCCGATTCCACACCCGTTGTCCTCCACGACGATCCGGACGCCCTCGGCGTCCGTGCTCGTCCGCACCACGAGTCGTCCCTCTCCCGCAGTCATCGCATGGCAGGCGTTCGTGATCAGATTGATGAAGACCTGGTGGAGCTGCGCCGCGATTCCGAACACCTTCGGCGACTTCTCCGCGTATCGGCGCTCGAGGCGCATGTTGCCGTCCTCGATGAGGTGCTCGCAGAACGTCGCCGACTGGTCCAGGATGGCGTGCAGATCCAGGACGGCCGGCTCGTCCGTCGCGGGCCGCGCGTAGGACGTGAGGTCTCGCGTGAACTTGAGGATCCGCTCGGCGCCCTGGAGTATCCGCCGGAGCTTCTCGAGGTCGCCGTCGTCCCCCTTCTGCCGCTCGAACTTCTTGATGAGGTAGTCGGAATACACCGAGATCGACGTGAGCGGATTGTTGAGCTCGTGGACGACGCCGGCCGCGAGCTGCCCGAGCGTAGCGAGCTTCTCGGCCTGGATGACCTGGTCCTGCAGGAGCCGCAGTTCCGTCAGGTCCTGGCCAATCGCGATGAGGCCCTCGATCTCGCCGTCCGGAGAGGTGATCGGCGCGGTGTTGAAGGCGATGCGCGATACCCCGCCCCTGCGCCCCGGGATCTTGACCTCGATGTGCGCGGACGCGTCTCCGCGCAGCGTGCGGACGAACGCCGGCAGGACGCGCGCGCGCTCGCCCTCGGGAAGCAGATCGAGGAAATCGCTGTCGAGCAGCTCTTCTCGCGATCGACCCGTGAGCTTCTCGAGGGCGCGGTTCGCAACCTGGACCTTGCGGTTGCGGCCGACGACGACGATCACCGCGTTGGCGTGATCCAGGAGCTTCTCGAGGTAGCTGCGCAGGTAGACGGATTCCCGGAGCACCTGCGCGTTTCGCAGCGCCCCCGCCAGGAGCTCGGCCAGGGGATGCAGCATCCGGGAGTCTTCGGCCGGGGCGGTCGCGCGCGGCGCGTACTCTACGTTGAGGAGGCCGTAGAGCCTGCCCCCGCGCGCGAGCAGAACGTCGAAGCCCTCCGCCTGCCGGTCGAAGACGGGCACGTACCGTTCGACCAGCGAGAGGCCCATTCGTTTCGCGGCATCTGCGGTGATCGCCGCCGCCTCCGCGGCCGCGCGCGTCGCGACGAGCGGTTCGCGCTTTCCCGCCACGAGTCGGCCGGTCGCGTAGACGAGCGAGAGCTCGAAGGTCTCGGGGTCGAGGAGCCGCACGCAGAAGCTCCGCTCGGGCAGCAGCTCCGAGGCGAACCGCACGAAACGATGGATGAGCTCCTCCTCGCTCATCTCGATGCGCATCTCGCGCCCGAGGTGCACGAGCGCGTCGAAAAGCCGCTCGGGCGTGGGCGAGGTCGGCGGGCTCGCGGATCTCGGCGTTCGCACGGCACGTGCCCGCGAGCCTCGAGTTGCGCGCGATCCGGCCATCGTCGTCAGCTCTTCTCCTCTTCCTTTTCCTTCTCGGCCACGTGCCCCTTCGGCTCCGGGACCACCGGGGTCGAGCGATCCTCTCCGGAGGCGCGCCCGAGGTCCAGGATTTGCGCGCGACCGACGTACGACTGAGTCTCGTAGCGGGTGATCTTGCCGATCTTCCGGACGACCTCGGCCATTCGCTCGGCCTCGCGCACGATGATGTCTGCCGCTCGGTAGTGGGGGCTGTCCCGATCGAGCTTGCGCTTGAGCATCTCGGCGTAGCCCATGACGCTCGTCAGCGGCTGGTTGAGCTCGTGGGCGGCCGTTCCCGCGAGCTCGGCGACGATCGCTTGCTTCTCCGAGATCTCGAGCTTCCGCTGCGCGGCCGCGAGGCGCTCCTCGATGCGGAGCTTGTCTCGCAGATCGGTGAAGATGCCGAAGCTCGCGACCTCTTCTCCACTCTCGTAGATGAGCGCCGCGGAAAGCGCGATGGGCATGCGCTCGCCGGTCGAATCCAGGACCTCGGCCCGCATCTGCTCCAGTTTTCCCACACCGCCGAATTGCGGGCTGCGCAGTCGCCGCATCACCTCCTGCGCGAAGCCCTGAGGGTACAGCGCCTTCACGGACATTCGGCCGACGACGTCCTCGGCTCGGTATCCGTAGATCCGTTCGGCGCCGGGGTTGAACAGGATCACGAGGCCGCGGACGTCCGCCGCGACGATCGCGTCGACCGAGCTCGCGATGAGCTTCTCGAGGAAGTCCTTGGTGTGCTGCAACTCCGCCTGCATGTGGCGCTCGGACGTCACGTCGCGGACGGTCAGCAACGTCGCGCGCTCGCTCGACAGCAAGGCGTTCGCGGTGACCGCCAGCACACGGGCGGACCCGTCCGCGGCGATGACGTCCAGATCGGCCGCCGGAAACTCTCCGGCCGTCCAGGTCACGACGAGGCTCCGCAGCCGCTCCTGACCCTGCGGCGGCGCGAACTCCACCAGCGAGTGACCCACGACCGACGTGATCGGCTGCCCGAGCACGAGAGTCGCGCGCGGATTCGCGAACAGGATCTTTCCCTTCTCGTCGATGACGAGGATGCCGTCCGCCGCGCTGTTGAAGAAGTCCGCGTAGCGCTCCAGCGTCTCGAGGCGGGCCTGGGCTTCGCGCACCGCCGAGGCGGTCTGCTCGGTCTCGCTGCGAAGCGCCGCGAGGGCCCGCGCGCTCTGGAGCGAGAAGGCCATCGAAGAGGCGACGAGCTGGCAGAAATGGATCTCGTGATCCGTCAGCTGATCGCGGCGGGTGCTCGTCCGCAGCGACAGGATCGCGATCGTCTCGGCCTGGTGGCGGACCGGGAAAAGAAGGTGCGACGCGAAGGGCATGCGCCCTCCCTCGTCCCGGACGCCGCCGAGGATCGGGTCGCTCGCGGTGTCTGTGATCAGCAGGGGCGCCCCCGACTGGAGAACGGCGCGGATCTCCGGGTACTTGCGGAGATCCAGCGGGAGGGTGAGGTCCCCGTCCACGTCGCTCGATGCGACGACGTGCCCGATCGTGTCGCCGCTGCGGGCCAGCACGATCGAGCATCGGTCCACGCGAACGACTTCGGCGATACGGCGGACGACTTGCCGCAGGATGTCGCGGTAGCTCTGGCTCGAGGCGAGCGTCTGCGCTACCTCGAGGAGGATCCGCGCATCGCGCTCGTTCTTGGCGAGCTCGGCGACGGTGTCCCGGAAGCGCAGGTGCACGCGGATCCGCGCGAGTAGCTCCGCCTCGCGGAACGGCTTCTGGACGAGGTCGTCCGCACCGCACTCGAACGCGTGTGCGACGTCCGCCTCGCGCTCGAGCGCCGTGAGCGCGATCACCGGCAGGTCCGCCGTGGCCGGATTGCCGCGGATGGCGCGCAGCACTGCGAACCCGTCCGGGGCGGGCATGACGAGGTCGAGCAGGACGAGGTCCGGAACGGCCGTCGTCAGGATCTCGAGTGCCGCTCCGCCGGAGTCCGCCGTGCGGACCTCGTACCCCTGCGAGCCGAGGACGTCGGAGAGCATGCGGCGCGTTGCCGCCGTGTCATCCACGACCAGGACGACCGGTGTCCGGATGTCCGGTTGCGCCACTCGGATCGCGACTCTACCCCGGCGGCCGGGGGCGCGTCGACGCGTGGTCGGTTTTGACACCGCTGGACCCGATCGCTAGGCTTGCTGCCACGTGATCCTTTCTCGCCGAAGCATGACCCTGGGGCATCGTCGTATCGTCGCAATCGCGCTGATTCCCGCGCTCTTGCCGATTTTCGCGCCGCCGGCCGCGGCCCAGCCGGCGCCGCCTCCCCCGGTCGTGCCGACGGCCCCGTCCGCCGAGCCGGTCGTGGTCGCAAACGAGCGCCCCATGCGGTTCGTGCTCACGGGCGGAAACGTGGTGATCGGGACGAAGACCGGCGAGGACGCGGAGTTCTACACTGTCCAGACCGCCAGCGGAGCCGTTCGCATCCGCAAGACGGACATCGCGTTCATGGACTTCAACACCGATGCGGGCGCGACGCCGCCGCTCGTCCAGGGCGCGGCCCCTCCGCCGACCTACACGCCGCCGCCGCCGATGTACGCTCCGGTCGCGCCGCCGCCGGTCGCGCCGTATCCCGCGCGCCCGCGCCGCCCGGGCCGTGGTCTGTTCATCGCGGGCGTCATCGTATTCAGCGTGTTCTACGGCCTGACCGCGCTCATCGGGACGATCGCGTCCACGGAGGAATCCAGCGCGCTGTGGCTCCTCATCCCCGTCGCCGGCCCCCTCGTCTTCTATGCGACCGGTTCTCCGGACCGTGACGCCTTCGGCCTGCTGCTCGTCGATTCGCTCGCGCAGGCGGGCGGACTGACGATGTGGATCGTCGGTCGCTCGATCATGGACGCCGCCGAAGGGGGGCAGGCGTCGAACCCGTTCGAGGTCGCAGACGGTGTCGAGCTCGTGCCCTTGGTCACGACGAGGACGCAGGGAGCAGGGTTGTCCTTGCGGTTCTAGTCACGACTCACGACTCTTCAAGTAGGCCGACATCGCCTCCGACAGTACCCGCTTCAACGGCACGCCTTCGCGCTGCGCGATCTCCCTGCACGCCTCCATCTCCGGAGCGGCATTGATCTCCTCGCCCTCGAAGACCCCGACTTTCACCGGCACGCGTCCCCACCGCGTCTCGACCTCGACGATCCGGCGGTCCGCCTCGAGCCGGGAGGCCGCGACGATCCGGATCCCGAGAGTCGTGGTCTCACGCAGGATCGCGCGGGCGACGGCGGATCGGCGCTCGGACGGACACAGCGCGCGGATCTCGATGGCCGGGCGACCCTTCTTCATGAGGATCGGGACGACCCACACGTCGAGCGCGCCCGCGGCCCGTGCCTGATCCGCGGCGTGCGCCGCGACCTCGGGGGTCATGTCGTCGACGTTGGTCTCGATGAGGACGAATCCATCCGTCTCCGTCGTGACGGAGTCTCCGAGCACGGCTCGCAGGAGGTTCGGTCGATCCGGCAGCTCCCAGGTCCCGGCGCCCCATCCCTGGGCCCGCGGGCGCATGGGAGGCAAGGGGCCCCACGCGGTCGCGAGCGTCGTCACGAGCGCGGCGCCCGTCGGCGTCACCAGTTCCTTGTCGTGATGAGTACCCCGTACGGGAGCCCCCTCGAGCAGGATCAGCGTCGCGGGCCCCGGGACGGGCAGAGGCCCGTGCGCCGCCTTCACCATGCCGCCACCGAGCGGGAGGGGGCTCGCGACGACCCGCGCCCCGAGGGCGGCGACCCCGGCGCACGTGCCGACGATGTCCACGATCGCGTCCACCGATCCGACTTCGTGGAAATGAACGCGGTCGGCCGGGACGCCGTGGACCCGACTCTCCGCGTCCGCGAGCCTCTGGAAGGTCCGGGCCGCGAGGCCGCGAACGGAATCGGGCAGGTGCGCGGTCGACAGCAGGGCCTGGATCTCGGCGTGGTCGCGTCCGGGTTGCGGCTCCTGCCATCGCACGTCCGCCTTCGTCGCCTGGATGCCGCTGCGCTCGACGCGGCTCCGCTCGATGCGCGCTCCGGGAATTCCAAGGGCGGCGACCGCCTCGTCGATGGCGCCCGCGACTCCGAGATCCGACAGCGCGCCGAGCAGCATGTCCCCCGAGACCCCGCTGAAGCAGTCCAGATAGAGGATGCCGCCCGGCTCTGGCGGCGCCGGATGCGAGTGATCGCTTCCGTGCCCGTGCCCCGCCGCATCGTGGTGCTCGTGCTCGTGACCCATCCGTCACCCGTTCGCGAGGACTGCCGCGAAGCCCGCGCCAAACCCGTTGTCCACGTTGACGACGGTGACGCCGGCCGCGCACGAGTTGAGCATCGCGAGCAGTGCCGCCAGGCCCCCATAGCTCGCGCCATACCCGACGCTCGTCGGGACCGCGATCACGGGACGCGCCACGAGCCCCGCGACGACGCTGGGAAGGGCGCCCTCCATGCCGGCGACCACGACGAGAACGTTGGCCGCGTCGAGCCGGCCCTTGCGGTCGAAAAGTCGGTGGATCCCGGCCACGCCCACGTCGTGGATCCGATCGACCGTGTGCCCGAGAAACTCCGCCGTGACCGCGGCTTCCTCCGCGACCGGGATGTCGCTCGTCCCCGCGGAGACGACCGCGATCGGCCCACGACCGGCGCGCGCGGTGGGCCGGACCTCGAAGATTCCGGTCCGGCTCACGGGGTCGTACCGGAGTTCGGGGATCCCCGTGCGGACCCTCTCCGCCTTTTCGGCCGAAAGCCGCGTGATGAGCACGTTCGAGCCGCCGGCCGCGATCGTCCGTACGATCTCGACGATCTGCTCGGGCTCCTTGCCCTCGCCGTAGATCACCTCGGCGATTCCCCGCCGCAGGGGCCTGTGGCTGTCCACCTGGGCGAAGCCGAGGTCGCGAAACGGAAGGTCTCGCAGGTCGGTGACCGCCTGCTCGACGGATCTCTCCCCCGAACGCACGGACGTGAGGATTCTCTCGAGGCGATCGCGATCCATCGGGAGGCTAGCCCGGATTATTCATGAACTCGCTTAGCGAAACCAGCGAGACGGCGAGGGGATGCGTGAATTCGCGAAGCGGATTCACGCGCCCCGGCAAGATCCGCGCGTCCCGGAGTTCCCCCACCGCAGGCGTACTGGATGTACGTCGAGGATGGGGGAACGAGGAAACGCGCGGAGATTGCGTCGTATCGCTGGTTGCAGTAGCGAGGTTCATGAATAATCCGGGCTAAGGTCAAACGTAGCCTGCTAGGTCGAATGGATCCAACCGCGGGGGCCGTCGTAGAGGCCGCCGTCCGTCCGCTCCAGCCGAACGCCCGGAGCCGTCCGCGTCTCCCCGATTCGAACGAAGCCGGCGGCCTCGGCCTCGGCGCTCGAGGCGGAGGGGACCGTGACGACGATCTCGTAGTCCTCTCCACCGGAAGCGAGGAGCCGGTTCTCGTCTTCGCCGAGGGCACGAGCGAGGTCCGCGAGCCGCGAGGACGAGGGGACCCGAGCGAGACGAACCTGTGCGCCGATACCCGACGCCTCGCAGAGCCGGTCCAGGTCGAGCGCGAGCCCGTCCGAGACGTCGATCCCGGCGGTCGCGAACCGCGCGGCGGCCCGGCCGTGCGAGATGCGGGCCTCGGGTCGACGGTGGCGTCCCACCGCCTCCGCGAAGAGAGCATCCGCCCCTCGTCCCGCACGCAGGGCGGCAAGGCCCGCTGCGGCGAGACCCGTGGGCCCGGAAATCCACACTCCCTCGTCGGGTCGGGCACCGGATCGTCGCAGCGGGGCGCCCTCGACCTCGCCCAGGGCCGTCGCCGTCAGCGCGATCGTCGGTCCCTCGGCCACGTTCCCTCCGACGACCCGGACGCCCCGGTGCGCGCACCGCGCAATCGCCGCCTCCACCGCGGCCAGCGAGATCGCGCCACCGCCCCGCGGCGTCTGCAGGGCCACGAGGAGCCATCGCGGCGTGGCGCCCATCGCAGCGAGGTCGGAGAAATTCGACTCGACGAGCTTGTGCCCGACGTCCTCGGCGGACGAGAACGCGAGATCGAAATGGACGCCCTCGACGAGCGCGTCTGTCGTCACGACGATCGCAGCGCCCGCGCGCGGGAGGAGGACCGCGGCATCGTCTCCGGGTCCAACGAGGATGCCGTCGGCCGCCGCGCCGATCCGGTCGCCGATCCGGGCCAGGATGGCCCGGACGAGATCCTCTTCATGCACGCGATTCCCCCTCGGGCTCCTCGAGCGGAAGCGAGGCCTCGAAGACGGATCCCTCTCCGGGCTGCGACTGGACGGTGATGCGCCCTCCGAGCAGTTCGACGAGACGCCGAACGATCGACAACCCGAGGCCTGCGCCGCCGAATCGGCGCGTGGAGGACGAGTCGACCTGATAGAACGCGTCGAAGATCCGGTCCGCGCAGTCCTGTGCGATCCCGATTCCGGTGTCCGCGACGGAAAGGACGATGCGACTCTGGACGGGCGCGGTGAGCACGAGCCCGATGTCGTCGTCCGACGGGCTCGCTTCGATCCGGGCGCCGATGGTCATCGCGCCTCCCGGCGGCGTGAACTTCACCGCGTTGTCGACGAGGTTCACGAGGATCTGCCGCAGTCGCTCGAGGTCCGTCCAGAGGCGCGGAAGGTCCCGGGGCACCGCCACCGCGATCGACAGGTCGCCCTTGCGCGCATGCGGTTCGAAGCTACGCGCCACGTCGTGGCAAAGCGCGCGGACGTCGACCCAGGACCGATCGATGGAGACGGACGCGGAGTCGATCTTGGCGAGGTCGAGGATCCCGGTGATCAGGCCGAGCAGCTGTTCGCCCTTCGTGTGGATCGTGGAGACGTACTCCTTCTGCTCGCTGTTGAGGGCCCCGGCCAGACCCTCGCGGAGCATCTCCGTGTAGCCGAGGATCGACGTGAGAGGCGTTCGCAGCTCGTGGCTGACCGTCGCGAGGAAGTTCGACTTGAGGCGATCCAGTTCCTGAAGACGCTCGAACGCGGCGGTGAGCTGCCGGCTCTTCTCCGACAGCTCGCGGTACGACTCGCGGCTCGACGCGATCTGCATCTGCGAGGCGAGCAGGGCCCGGTGCCCCGCGAACAGCAGGCCCTCGAGGATGTGCAGGAGGTGGTCCACGAGCCGCTCTGCGGACGCCTCCTTGAGCCTCGGCATCCGCAGGAGCAGGGGCAGAGCCCGCACGGTGTCGATGCGCGGGTCGGCCTCGAAGAGCGTCTGGGGCGCCCCGGTCCGATCCGGCGCGAGGTAGGGGCCAATCACGACCCGTCCGAGGACGTGGCCGTCGTACTGCACCTCTCCGAGCCGGTAGCGACCGGCAGTGAAACAAGGAACCGCTCCGGGCGCGCCGCGCGAGAGGCTTCGCTCGCGCGTCGTCCGGACGGTCGCCACGCAGGCGGCGCGGCCGCCCGGCGTCGTGTTCACGAAGCCGCAGATCTCTTCCTGCTCGCAGGCCTCCGAGAACGTCGCCCCGTCGGGGCCGTCGATGCGCACTCCCACGCCGAACATGTCGTGGAAGGTTCGCAGGAAGTCCGAAAGGACTTCGCTGCCGATCAGGTCCCGCAGCGCGAGAGGGACGTCGAGTGCAGGGTCATCCATTCAATCTGCTCACTCGCATCCCAACCTCACGACCTCCTCCCGGAAGGGCTCGGCTCCTCCGTGAGACTGCCCGTGAGACCGGGCGGCAGACCGAGGTGGCGGACGAGTTGCCCGAGGAAGGCGTCCGTCGTCATTCCGAACTTGGAGGCGAAGCCATGCGTGCGATCGAGGTTGTCGTACGTGACGCGCACGAGCCCGAGGAAGGTCTCGATCGTTCCCTCGTCGCGCGACGCGATGGCGAGCGTCACCGGCTCGCGTCCCTTCCGGGCGAGCTCCTGGATCTCCCCCTCCGGGCGGACGTCCGGCAGGTCCCGCTTGTTGAACTGGATCACCATGGGAACGTCCCGGATCTCGAGCCCGTTGTCGCGAAGGTTGCGCTTCAGATTCATGAACGACTCGGCGTTCGGCTTCGTCTGGCTGCGGCGCGAGTCCGCGACGAACGCGATGCCGTCCACGGCCTGCAGCACGAGTCGGCGTGTCGCGTCGTGGATCACCTGGCCAGGGACCGTGAAGAGCTTGAGACGCAGGTGCAGGCCCGTTTCCGTACGGAACTGGATCGGCAGGAGGTCGAAGAACAGGGTTCTGTCGTCCTGGGTCTCGAGCGTCATGAGCCGGCCACGGCTCCCCGCGGACGCGCAGCGGTGGATGGACTGCAAATTCGTGGTCTTGCCCGAGAGCGCGGGGCCGTAATAGACGAGCTTGAGCGTCAGCTCACGCTGCGTGAAGTCCAGCTGCACTAGCCCGGATTATTCATGAACTCGCGTAGCGAAACCAGCGAGACGGCGAGGGGAGGGGTGAATTCGCGGAGCGAATTCACACGCCCCGCCAAGATTCGCGCGTCCCGGAGTTCCCCCACCGCAGGCGTACTGAATGTACGTCGAGGATGGGGGAACGAGGAAACGCGCGGAGATTGCGTCGTATCGCTGGTTGCAGTAGCGAGGTTCATGAATATTCCGGGCTGGCCAACTTACCACGCTCGCGAGAAGCCCCAGAACACCAGGCCCAGCAGCACGACGCAGATGAGGGCCGCGGCGAGCAGGAGACCTCGTCGCAGGCGCTGCGGGTCCGGGCCATCGTGCAGGGTCGCAGTCAGCGCGTGCTCGGCGAGCAGGGCCACCTTCGCCAGGCGCTTCTGCGCCGCCTCGCCGCGCTCGCGATCGCCGACCAGACCTCGGTAGCGCGCCGCAGCGTCTCCCAGCCGCCCGGCGCCGAGCGCGGCGGTGACGTACGCGTCGTGCGCCGCATCGACGTCCCATGCGTCCAGGACCCTTTTCCAGGCTCCGTCCTCCTGCGTGGGGGTCTCGGGCGGCGGTTCCCACCGGGCCGCCTGCCGCGCCTGCGTCTGGACGACCGTCTCGGCGCCGCACCGCTCGCACCGCATCGACAGGCTCGTCCCATGGGCGACGACCGTGGCGGGCTCTCCCAGATGCCTGCACGCGGAGCACTCGAAGCGCATGGGGCCCATGTTCGCGACAGGGCATCTCATGACCCCTTGCCCGCCCCCGCGCAAGAAATTGGACGCTCCCGACCCCCTCCCCTAACTTGCCCACCTGGTGGTAGAAAGTGGGAGATACTCCCTAGGCGAGGATTCCCTTGTTCCGCGGGCGCTTCGAGCACACGGTGGACTCCAAGGGGCGGACCAGTTTGCCGGTCCGCTTCCGGGCGATCCTTTCCGAGCGAAAAGACGACCGGCTCGTGTTCGCGCCGGGTCTCGAGCGGTGCGTCGTCGCCTATCCGGCCGAGGAGTGGTCTCGCTTCGAATCGCGACTTTCCGCCATGCCGCAGTTCGATCCGTCCGTCGTGCGTCTCAAGAGGCTCGTCGTCTCGGGGGCCGTGGAGTGCGCGGTCGATCGGCAGGGACGCGTGCTGTTGCCCCCGGCTCTCCGCTCGCACGCCTCGATCAATCGCGACGTGCTCTGGGCGGGCATGGTGTCGCACATCGAGCTGTGGTCCACGGCCCAATGGCGCAGGGCGACGGAGTCCTCGCCGGAGGAGCTCCTGCGCCTGGCGAAGGCGCTGGGCGACATGGGTCTTTGAGCGCGGCGTCGCACGTCCCGGTCCTGGCGAACGAGGTCGTGCAGGCGCTCGCGGGCGACCGCGGGCCGCAGGGGAGCGAACCGCGGCTACTGCTGGACGCGACCGTGGGCGCCGGCGGCCATGCCGAGCGCCTTCTCGCGTCCACGTCCGCGCGCCTCGTCGGGGTCGACCGTGACCCGGCCGCCCTCCGGATCGCCGCGGAGCGTCTCGCTCCTTTCGGGACGCGGGTCACGCTGGTGCACGGGTCCTTCCTCGACCTGCCGCGCATCGTCCGTTCGCAGGGCGGACCCTTCGACGGCCTCGTCGCCGACCTCGGCGTCTCGTCGATGCAGATCGACGATCCCGACAGGGGATTCTCCTTCCGCGCACAGGGTCCTCTCGACATGCGCATGGACCCGACCTCGGGGATGACGCTGGCCGACCTCCTCGGCACGCTCGACGCGGAAACGCTCGCGAACGCGATCTACCAGTTTGGCGACGAGCGCCGCTCCCGTGGGATTGCCCGCTCGATCCTCGCGGCGTTGGACGCCGGCCGTCTGGGGACGACGCTCGATCTTGCCTCTGCCGTTCGGCGTGCGAGCGGACCGCGGCGCGGGTCGATCGATCCGGCCACGCGCACGTTCCAGGCGCTGCGGATGCTGGTCAACGAGGAGGCCTCGCAGATCGACGGCCTGCTGGCCGCCTTGCCCGGGCTCCTCGCCCCCGGCGGACGCGCCGCGATCCTCTCGTTTCACTCGGTCGAGGACAGGAAGGTCAAGCAGTTCTTCCGTTCGTCGGGCGTCGTGCGCGCGGTGACGAAGAAGCCCATCCGTCCCTCGGCGGACGAGGCGCGTGCGAACCCGCGCGCGCGCAGCGCGAAGCTGCGGGTCGCCGTCCGGGAGGGCGCGTGAAGCGGACGATGTCCCTCGCCGTCTGGACGATCGCGGTCGCCGCCGCGACCGCCGCGTTCGTCGTCCACATCTCGATCCGGCTCGAGACCGTCGAGCTCGGCTACCGGATCGGCGAGGCGAGGCGCGTCCACACCGCGCTCGCGGAGCGACGTCGTGTCCTGACGATCGAGGCCGCGACCCTGCGCGCGCCCCAGCGAATCGAGCGGATCGCGAAGGGCGCCCTCGGAATGTCCGCACCGGGCCACGATCGCATCCGGCGCGTCGGAGGAGCCGTGGCGCGCCGCGCGACCTCCGGGCGGATCCAGTGAGATCCTCATCGAACCCGGGGCGCGCCCCGGGAAGGGACCGGGACGCCGCGGTCCTCTCGCGCCGCCGGATCCTGTGGATCAAGGTGCGGATGGCCGTCCTGCTCTTCCTCCTCGCGGCGGGCCTCGCCGGCATCGTGCGGCGGGCGTGGATCCTCCAGGTGCGGCAAGGCCCCGTGCTGCGTGCTCTGGCCGAGGATCAGTACCTGCGCGACGTCCGCCTGCCCGCACGGAGAGGGGTCATCCTGGACCGCGCCGGGAACGAGCTCGCGGTCTCCGCGATGGTCGATTCGATCTTCGCGAACCCGCGCGAAGTCCGGGATCCCGCGGCGGCCGCGGGCGCGCTCGCGGGCGTGCTCGGGGTCGATCCGGAGCCCCTCGCGCGCAGGCTCGCAGGCCGCAAGCACTTCGTGTGGGTGAAGCGCCGTGTCCGCCCGCAGGAGGCCGCCGCAGTGCGTGCGCTGCGGATCCCGGGCATCGCGATCACCCCGGAGAGCGAGCGTTTCTATCCGAACCGCGAGCTCGCAGGCCACGTCCTCGGGTTCGTCGGTGCGGATGCCGTCGGCCTCGAGGGGCTCGAGCTGGAAATGGACGAGGTTCTCCGGGGCCGCGGCGAGCGCGTCCAGGGGCTGGCCGACGCGCTCGGGAACGTCGTCTTCTCCGACGACCTGTTCGACGACGGACGCGGCGCCGGCGCAGACGTGCAGCTGGCGCTCGACCGGACGATCCAGCACATCGCGGAGGAGGAGCTCGCCAACACGATCCGCGCCTTCGAAGCGAAGGCGGGCTCCGTGGTCGTCGCCGATCCGCGCACCGGAGAGATCATCGCGATCGCGAATCACCCCGCGTTCAACCCGAACGAGTTCTCGGCTTTCCCGCAGGGCGATCGGCGCGACCGGGCCGTCACGGACCGGTTCGAGCCGGGATCGACCCTCAAGGTCTTCACCGTGGCGGCGGCGCTGGCTTCGGGCGCGGTGGCGCCGGACGACGTCTTCTTCTGCGAGCGCGGGCTCTGGCAGCTCGCGGACTACAAGATCCGCGACAGCCACCGGGACGGCTGGCTGAATCCCGCCCAGGTGCTGGCGCGATCCAGCAACATCGGCGCCGGGAAGATCGGCCTCGCGACGGGCAAGTCGAAGCTCTTCTCGTACTTGCGTCGCTTCGGCTTCGGGCAACGGACGGGCGTCCCCCTGCCCGGCGAATCGAGCGGGTCGCTGCGCGACTTCCGGCGCTGGTACGACGTGGACCTGGTCACGACGGCGTTTGGCCAGGGAATGACCGCGACGACCCTTCAGCTGACGATGGCGATGGCGGCGGTCGCGAACGAGGGCCAGCTGATGGAGCCAATCCTCGTCCGCCGCGTCATCGACTCGAAGGGCCGGACGACGCGCCAGTGGCTTCCCCGCGTCCGGCGCCGCGTGATCCCGCGATCCACTGCGCGGTTGCTCGCCGACATGCTCACGTCCGTGACCGAGGAGGGCGGCACGGGCCTCGAGGCAGGACTCGGCGACATGCTCGTGGCGGGCAAGACCGGGACCGCGCAGAAGGCAGATTTCCTCTCGGGTGGGTACACCGACCTGTGGGTCGCGTCGTTCATCGGCTTCGTCCCGGCGGACCGGCCCCGCCTCGTGATCTCCGTGGTCGTCGACGAGCCCGTCATCAACCACACGGGCGGCGTCGTCGCCGCGCCGGCGTTCCGGCGCATCGCCGACCGGTCCCTGCGGTACCTCGGGGAAATGCCCTCGCGTGTCGCCGTGACCGTGGCACCCGGGACGCAGTCCGCCCCGGCTTCCGGGCCGGCTTCCGGACGATGACAGCCGCTTTCGGGACTTCCCACGGGATGGCGTGGAAGATGCAGAGCAGGAAGCGGTCGGACCCGGCCGAACGAGACATGCGCCTGTCGATCCTCGCGAAGGAGATCGGAGCCCCCGTCCGCGGCGGTGGCGATCCCGAGATCCGCGACGTCCGGCTCGACTCGCGGCAGGTCGAGCCGGACGATCTCTTCGTGGCGATCTCCGGTGCAGCCGCCGACGGCGCTCGCTTCGTCCGGGACGCGATCGACCGCGGCGCGCGGGCCGTCGTCTGGAGCGGCGACGAACCGCTCGCGGTACCGACCCTGCGCGTTCCCGATCCCCGGGCCGTCGTCGGCCGTCTGGCCGACGCGGTCCACGGGCGTCCGACCGAGCGGATCCCGGTCGTCGGAATCACGGGCACGAACGGCAAGACCACGACGAGCTTCCTCGTCGAGGCCGCGGTCCGCTCGGCCTGGGGCTCGGCGGCTCGCATCGGGACGCTCGGGACCTTGATCGGGGGAGTGGAGGAGGAAGGCGCGCACACGACGCCCGAAGCCGACACGGTTCACCGCCTGGCCGCCCGGGCGCTCGCGGCCGGCGACCGCGCACTCGTCATGGAGGTCTCGTCCCACGCGCTCGCGTTCGGGCGCGTCGGTGGCGTGCGGCTACGCGTGGCCGCGTTCACGAACCTCACGCAGGACCACCTCGACTTCCACCGGGACATGGACGACTACTTCGAGGCGAAACGTCGCCTGTTCACCGAGCACTCCCCCGCGCACGCGGTGGTCTCGATCGACGACGCGTGGGGACGCAAGCTCGCGGCCGAGCTTCGCGGGGTCCGCACGGTCTCGACGGATCTGGCGTCCACGGCGGATTTCCGTCCGTTCGACGTCGCGTTCGACCGCGACGGCCTGCGCGGCCGCGTACGGACGCCGAGCGGCGAGATTGCGATCGCCTCCCCGCTCGTGGGGCGCCACAACCTGCAGAACGTGCTCGTGGCGCTCGCGACCGCCGACGCCCTGGGGATCGACCTCGCGGTCGCCGCGCGCGGAATCGGCTCGGTCGCCTGCGTTCCCGGCCGCCTCGAGCCCGCCAAGGCGCCCCCCGACGTTCGCGTCTTCGTCGACTACTCGCACACGCCGGACGCCCTCGCGCGCGCCCTCGAGGCATTGCGCCCGCTGACGCCGGGCCGCCTGCTCTGCGTGTTCGGCTGCGGCGGCGACCGCGACCGCACGAAGCGCGCGCCGATGGGGGAGGCCGCGGCGCGCGGCGCGGACATCGCGATCGCGACGACGGACAACCCGCGCACGGAGGACCCGCTCGCGATCCTCGGAGACATCCGCCCGGGTCTGGTGGAGCCGGGCAGGCCCGAGGTCCCCGCGCAGCGGCTCGGCGGCGCGCACGACGGCGTCCATGTCGAGGCGGACCGCCGCGCTGCGATCGCGCTCGCCGTTTCCGTCGCGCAGCCGGGAGACGTCGTGCTGCTCGCGGGGAAGGGCCACGAGACGTACCAGATCGTCGGAACGACGAAGCATCCCTTCGACGATCGCGTGGAGGCGGCCGCCGTCACCGACGCGCTCGCCTCTCCGTCCGGGGACATGCCCGACCGCTGGGCCGGCACGGCGGGCGGGGTCGCCACCGACGTCGACGGGACGCTCGAAGGGTCGGGCCCTTCGCTTCCGATCCGCGGGGTGTCGACCGACACGCGATCGCTTTGCCCCGGTGCAGTCTTCTTCGCGCTGTCCGGCCCGAGCTTCGACGGCCACGCGTTCCTCGAGGCCGCTCGCGATCGCGGCGCGCGCCTCGCCGTCGTCCGCATGGGCGCGACGGCCCCCGATCGGATGCCTGTCGTCCGCGTCGACGATCCCTTGCTCGCGCTCGGCAGGCTCGCCGCGGCGCACCTGCGACGCTGGCGCGCGGGCGGGCGCAAGGTCGTCGCGGTCACGGGCAGCGCCGGCAAGACGACGACGAAGGAACTGACGGCCGCCGCCCTCGGACCGCGCACGCTCAGGACGGTTGGAAACCTGAACAATCTCATCGGGTTGCCGCTGACGGCCCTTCGCCTCGATTCCCGCGCGCACGACCGCGCAGTCCTCGAGATGGGCACGAGCGCGCCGGGCGAGATCGCGCGCCTCGCCGCGATCGCCCCGCCCGACGTCGCCATCGTCACGAACGCGTCCGCCGCGCACACCGAGGGGCTCGGGACCGTGGACGACGTCGCCCGCGAGAAGGCGTCCCTTTGGGCCGGCATGGCGCCGGGCGGGATCGCCGTCGTCAACGCCGACGATGCGCGCCTCCTCGCCCTCGCTCCCGCTCCGTCGTGGCGGTTCACGTTCGGGCGCACCCGCGCAGCCGACGTCTGGATCGCCGTACACCGTCCGGGCCCGCGCGGCGGCGACCTCGGTCTCGACACGCCCGCCGGCACGGCGTTCGTCCGTCCGTTTCGCCTGCTCGGCGCCGGCGCCGCAGAGGACGCTGCGGCCGCGGCTGCCGCGGCGCGACTGTGCGAGGTGTCGCCCGAGGACATCGCCGCGCGACTCTCGGAGGTCGCACCGCTTCCGCGCCGGCTCGAGCCGCGCGCCGCAGGCGACGTCACGATCCTCGACGACTCGTACAACGCGAACCCGCGCAGCATGGCGATGGCGATCGAGACGCTCGCCGCGATCGCGCCGCCCGAGCACCGGGTGGCGGTGCTCGGCGACATGCTGGAGCTCGGCGCCGGCGAGGAGGCAGCGCACGTCGCGGTCCTGCAGGTCGCAAAGCGCTGCGCCGTCCGTGACGCCGTCCTCGTCGGACCGCGCATGGCCCGCGCCGCGTCGGCGTTCCCGGGCGCCCAACTCGCCGCCGATTTCGGCCAGGCCGTGGACGTCGTTCGCCGAGCGCTCCGTCCGGGCGACGTCGTCCTCGTCAAGGCCTCGCACGGCATCCGGCTCGACCGTGTCGCCGACGCGCTCGTCGCGGAACGAGAAGCGGGGGCCGGCTGATGCTGTACCTCTGGCTCTTTCCGCTGCGCAACGAGGCGGAGTGGCTGCACTTCCTGAACGTCCTTCGGTACATCCCGTTCCGGGTGATCGGTGCGACGTTGACGGCGCTCCTCATCGCGTTCGTCCTCTCGCCCTGGTTCATCCGCAAGCTCCAGCGCCGGCAGATCGGGCAGACCATCCGGGCGGACGGCCCCCAGTCGCACAAGTCGAAGGCAGGCACCCCGACGATGGGCGGCGCGCTCATCCTGCTGGCGCTCGTGATCCCCACGATCCTCTGGGCCGACGTGACGAACCCCTTCGTCTGGAACGTGCTCGTCGTCACGGTGGGGTACGGCGGCATCGGCTTCGTCGACGACATGCTCAAGATCCGCGACCGCCACTCGGAGGGACTGCTCCCGCGCTACAAGCTGATCCTGCAGTTTGCGATCGCCGGCAGCGCGCTCGGGTACCTGTTCTTCCAGTCGAACCTCCCGGCCGACTGGCTCCTGCACCGGACGCGCGTCGCCCTGCCGTTCGTCGCGTACGTGGGGACCGAGGGCCTGACCCTGCCTCCGGCCGTGTACCTCGGGCTCGCGCTCGTCTTCGTCGTCTTCATGTCCAACGCGGTCAACTTGACCGACGGCCTGGACGGGCTCGCGATCGGCCCGGTCATCATCAACGCGGGGACGTTCCTCATCCTCACGTACATCGCGGGCGTGACGCTCTTCGGGTTCCGGATCGCCGAGTACCTGCGGATCCCGCCGATCGCCTCGGCCGCGGAGCTCGCGATCCCGTGCGGCGCCATGATTGGCGCCGGCATGGGGTTCCTCTGGTACAACACCTACCCCGCGCAGGTCTTCATGGGCGACGTCGGCTCGCTCGCGCTCGGCGGAGCGCTCGGGATGATCGCCGTCCTGTCGAAGAACGAGATCGTCGCGCTCCTGATCGGCGGGATCTTCGTCCTCGAGGCCGCCTCGGTCATCACGCAAGTCGCCTCGTTCAAGCTGACGGGCAAGCGGATCTTCCGCATGGCCCCGCTGCACCACCACTACGAGCTCAAGGGCTGGGCGGAGCCCAAGGTCATCGTGCGGTTCTGGATCATCTCCATCATGCTGGCCCTGATGGGACTGGCGACTCTCAAGCTGCGCTGAGGACGGACATGGCATACGAGATCGAAGGGAAGAAGGTCCTCGTCGTGGGTCTCGGCAAGACCGGGATCGCGGCGGCTCGGTTCGCTGCCTCGCGTGGTGCGCGCGTGGTCGCGACCGACTCGAAGCCCCTGGAGGCGCTCGGGGACGACGTCGCACGGCTCGGCACGGAAGGCATCGTCCTGGAGTGCGGCGGCCACCGGCAGGCGTCGTTCACGTCCGTGGACCTGATCGTTCTCTCTCCGGGCGTACCCCCCCTGGCCGAGATCGCGGCCGCAGACGCGGCGGGCGTCACGGTCGTCTCCGAGATCGAGCTCGCGGCGAGCTTCCTGCGCGGCCAGGTCGTCGCGATCACGGGAACCAACGGGAAGTCGACGGTGACCACGCTCGCGGGCGCCATGCTCACCGCTTCCGGGATTCCCACCTGGACCGGGGGAAACCTCGGAACGCCACTCGTCTTCGCGGTCGGCACGCCCGCGGCCGAAGCTGGCGGCGTGGCGGTCATCGAGGTCTCGAGCTTCCAGCTCGAGCGGACGCGGTTCTTCCGTGCGAACGTGGCGACGCTCCTCAACGTCACCGAGGATCATCTCGACCGCTACCGGAGCTTCGCGGCGTACGCGGCCGCAAAGGCGCGCGTGTTCCTGGCGCAGCGAACGACCGACCACGTGGCGGTCCGCGCCGGGGACCGGGTCTCGGAGGCGCTGGCACGGGCCTCGCGGGCGTCGCTGCACAGTTACGGTGACGGCGGCGAGGTGATCGTGTCGGGCAACGACGTCCACGACACGGCCACGGGAGAGCGGTACGCGAAGGGCCTTCTCGGTGCGCCTTCGGACGTCCTCGTGGAGAACGCCTGCGCCGCGATCCTGACGGCGCGTCTCGCGGGGGCGACGCCCGACGGAATCCGTCGGGGATTGTCGGAGTTCCGGCCGCTCCCGCACCGGATGGAGCTGGTCGGCGAGGCCGGGGGAATCAGGTTCGTCGACGACTCGAAGGCCACGAACGTGGGGGCCGCCGTGCGTGCCATCCGGGGCGCCGGCGGCAAGGTCGTCCTCATCGCGGGCGGACGCGACAAGGGCGGCGATTACGGTCCGCTTCGCGCGGAGGTCGCCAGGACCGTGCGGGCGGTCGTCCTCATCGGGGAGGCCCGCGCGCGAATGGAGGAGGCTCTGCGCGGGGCGGCGGCCCTCGCGGCGGCGTCGGACATGGACGACGCCGTGACCGTCGCGCTCCGACTCGCCGAGCCCGGCGACGCGGTGCTCCTGGCTCCGGCCTGCTCGAGCTACGACATGTTCGCGAACTACGAGGAACGGGGCAGGGCATTCCGCACGGCGGTCGAGCGGCAGACCGGGAGGGCGGCGTGAAGGCGAAAGGCAAAAAGCAACAGGCAACAGGCAACAGGCAACAGGCAACGGGCGTCGGGCAATGCGCGCCCGACACCCGGCTCTTCCCGGCGGGTCGGCAGGGCCGAGCCGACGCGAGAACGAAGGCAGCGTGATCGGCGACTCCCAGCGAGGTCCCGTCGACGGCGTTCTGGCGAGCGCGGTGATCCTGCTCGTCGGGTTCGGGATCGTGATGGTCTACTCGTCGTCGGCGGTCTTCGCCGCGCGCGAGTACGGCGATCCGATGCACTTCCTGATCCGCCAGTCGATCTTCGCCGTCGCGGGGCTCGTGGCGATGTGGATCGGGTCGCGCCTCGACTACCGGACGCTGCAGCGGGTGACCTATCCCGTGCTCGTCCTCGCGGGAATCGGGCTCCTCCTGTCCGCGACCGGCATCGGGACGCGGGTCGGAGGCGCGGCCCGCTGGATCCGGCTCGGTCCGATCGGGATCCAGCCCTCCGAGGTCGCGAAGGTCGGCATGATCCTGTACCTGTCGTACTCGCTCGCGAAGAAGGCCGAGAAGGTGAAGACCTTCACGATCGGATTCCTTCCGCACGTGGTCGTCGCGGGCCTGTTCATGACGATCTGCCTCGGGCAGCCCGATTTCGGGTCGGCCGTCATCATCGCCTTCACGACCTTCGCTCTCCTCTTCGTGGCGGGCGCCCGCATGGGGTACCTGCTCGGCGCGGTGCTCGTGGCCGTCCCGCTCGCGTGGCTCGCGGTCGTGTCCTCGGCGTACCGGATGGAGCGGATCCGCGTGTTCCTCGACCCCCTCCGCTACCGGCTGGGAGCCGGCTACCAGGTATCCGAGTCGATCCTGTCGTTCGGCGTCGGCGGTGTCACGGGCGTCGGCCTCGGGGACGGACGCCAGAAGCTCATGTACCTGCCCGCCGCGCACAACGACTTCATCGGCGCGATCGTCGGCGAGGAGCTTGGCCTCGTCGGCGTGCTCTGCCTCCTCGCGTGCTTCGCGGTCATCACCTGGCGCGGCGTCCGCGCGGCGCTGCGCGCTGCGGACGTGTACGGGATGCTCGTCGCGTTTGGGATCACGCTCCTGATCGGGATGCAGGTCCTCGTGAACTTCGGAGTCACGATGGGCGTCCTGCCCACGAAGGGGCTGACTCTGCCCTTCGTGAGCTACGGCGGCTCGTCCCTCGTCCTGTCGCTGTTCGCCGTGGGCGTGCTCCTGTCCGTCTCCCGGACGACCTCGACCTCGGTGCTCGGCGAAGCGCCCGGCTCCGGTGAGAAGCCGATCGGCGTGGTGGCGCGGGGCGCTCAGGCGGCTGCGTGATCCGACGGGTGGTGTTCGCCGGGGGAGGAACCGGCGGGCACCTCTTCCCCGGACTCGCGGTCGCCGAGGCGCTCGAGGAAGCCTTCCCGGGGATCGAGGTCACGTTCGTCGGGACGGAGCGCGGGATCGAGGCGACGGCGGTGCCGAAGACGGGCAGGCGGCTGGAGCTGCTGCCCGTCCGACCGCTGAAGGGGCAGGGCGCGCTCGGGGTCCTCGCCGGCCTCTTCGCCCTGCCGCGGGCGATACTGTCCGCGCGCGCGCTGCTCGCCAGGCTCGACCCCGAGGTCGTCGTCGGGCTCGGAGGCTACGCCGCGGGCCCCGTCGTTCTGGCTGCGCGACTCGCGGGGCGCCCGACGGCAGTCCTCGAACAGAACGCCCTTCCGGGATTCACCAACCGCACGCTCGCGCGGTGGGTGCGCCGCGCCTACGTGACGTTCCCGGAGTCGGTCGCCCATTTTCCGGAGGGCGTGGCGAAGGTCGTGGGCAACCCGGTCCGTGCCGCCTTCCGCGGGACGGACGTAGCCCCCGTCGATCCACCCGAGGTCCTCGTCCTCGGCGGCAGCCAGGGCGCGCGCACGCTCAACCGAGTGGTGCCGGAGGCGCTTGCGATCCTGGCGGCCGAAGGGATCCGTCCCCGCGCGCTCCACCAGACCGGCAAGGCCGACCTGGAGAGCGTGACGGCGCGCATCCGCGAGCTCGGGCTCGACGTCGAGGCCGCGGCCTTCGTCGACGACGTGGCCTCGGCCTACCGGCGCGCGTCGCTGGTCGTGTGCCGGGCAGGGGCGACGACGATCGCCGAGGTCTGCGCCGTGGGCAGGCCCTCCATCCTCGTGCCGTTTCCCTTCGCGGCGGACGACCACCAGACGAAGAACGCGCTCGCTCTCGAGGCCGCCGGAGCAGCCGCGTACATCGCCGACCGGGACCTGACTGCGGAGCGTCTTGCCGCATCGCTCCGCGAACTCCTGGGCGACGCCGGCCGGCGCGACCGCATGTCCGCCGCCGCCCGCGCGCGCGCCCGCCCCGAAGCCGCACGGCAGATCGCGCTCGACCTGCCGAGTCTGATGAGGTAGGGGAGTGTCCCCTACCGGCGGCGGCGGACGGCGAAGACGCCGAGTGTGATGGCCGCGAGCGCAGTCTCGCCGCCGCGGTCCGCGCGCTCGTCCGTGCCGGCGCAGCAACCGCCGTCCGAGCTGCGAGAAGTGCGCGGGGGACCGGCGTCCTCGCCACCGTCGGAGCCCGAGTCCGTACCCGTGTCGGAGTCCGTGTCCGAATCGGAATCGACGTCCCCGTCCGAATCGGTATCCGAGTCCGAGTCCGAGTCCGAGTCCGAATCGGCATCCGAGTCCGAGTCCGAATCCGAATCCGAGTCGCCCGCGCCCGGAAGGACGACGACCGAGCGGGTGGCACTGCGGGGGCTCGATGCGCCGTCGTCGTCCGTCGCGATCACCGTCCACCAGTAGGTACCCTCGGCGTTCGGGATCGGGACCCGCGCCGTCTCCGCGTCGGCGTCGCGCGGCCCCGCGAGCATCACGAAACGGCTGACGTCCGTCAGCTCCTCGTCGGAGAACAGCTCGAAGCGGTACGAGAAGGTGTCGTCCGGGTGGTCGTCGGGACGGTCGAAGCCGAAGCTCGCTGCGACGCCGCCCTCGAGCTCCGTGCCGTCCGCGGGATCGGTCGGGAGCGGGGCGGTCGGCGCTACGTTGAGGACGTCGATCGTCGTTTCGAACGACGCGTGCGCCCCGCCGAGATCACCGCGGACGCGGACGTCGGTCGAAGTCGGCCCGTCCGGCGCGACGTACTCGATGCTCGCCCCCGCGCCGTCGTCGAAAGCGCCGTCGCCGTCCGTGTCCCAGGTGAACGCGAGGGCTTCGCCGGCAGGGCCGTCGCCGGTGGCGACCAGGTCCATCGACTCGCCCTCGTCGAGGACGATCCCCTCCTCCAGCGTCACGACGAACGGGACGACGAACGTCCACGTCGCGCTCCACGGGCTGACCCCGCCGTCGTCGTCGGACGCTCGGGCGCGCCACCAGAAGGTCCCCTCGGCCGAGGGCGCGTCGATGCCCACCGTGACGGGATCGATGTTGCCCTCGCGCTCGAGCTCGCGCGAGGCGGCGAGCACGCCCAGCCCCGCGTCCGAGTACACCTCGATCCGGTAGGTCACGTCCTCGGTCGGGACGTCGAGGTCGCCGGTGACCTGGAAGTCGATCGCCTCGCCTGCGGAGGCGTCCGAACCGTCCGCGGGCGCCAGGAGGTCGGGTGCGGTCGGCGCGGTGTTCGAGACGTTCACGACCGCTTCCGCCTGGGCGCGCCTCCCGTCGTCCGTCTCGACCCGGACGCGTGGACGCACGACGGCCGGCCCGTCCGCCGTCGCCGGACCGTAGAGGACGGCCGCTCCCTCGCCGTCGTCGTACGCGCCGTCGCGGTCGAGGTCCCAGGAGAACGTGACCGGATGGCCGTCGGGATCGTCCCCGGATGCCGTCAAGAGGACGGTGTCGCCCTCCGCGACGGGGTAGGGGCCGCCGGCGTCGACGTTCGGGCGGGTGCCGGTGGGGAAATTGTCCTCGATGCCGAGCACGTACAGTATGATCGCCTCGTCCACGTTGGCCGGGGACACCCAGTCGACCGTCATCATGCTCATCAAGACGTAGCCGTCGTCGAGGACGTACTCGAGCAGTGCGGGTTCGTCGTTCGCTGGGCTCCAGACAATCGCGTTCCATTCGTCGAGGGCCGGGTCGGTGCCCAGGTTCGTTCCCGCCGCATCTGCGAAGCCCGGCGGCGCTTCGACCGTTCCGTGGCAGGTGTTGCCCCAGTTCTCGAAGTCCCGTTCGTCCAGGGCGTCTCCGCCGAAGTCACCGCCGACGAGCTCGTGATCGTCGTCTTCGATCGTGGGGAAGTCGTCGATCCGCGTTCCCAGGACGTGGACGAAGAAGGTCGAACCGCCAGGCCCCGTGGGCTCCACGCCGACGTTGTGTGCGGCCATCGCGACGAAGATCCCTCCTTCCCGCACGAACGTCTCGACCTCGCCCCCGTCCATGGCCGCGCGCAGGTCGCCGTCGTCGATCGTGTTCGGTCCGACCCAGATCACCTCGTATGACGACAGGTCGAGGCCGTCGAGGTCGCGCGAACGAGCCGTGTCCCAGTCGACGCCCTCGCGGTCCAGGACGTCGCTGGCCGAGTCGAAGCAGCCTCCCCAGCAGTCGTCACCGTCGTCGACGAAGAGCCACTCAGCCCGCGCGGATCCGGCGGAGGCGAGAAGCGTCACGAGCATCGCCCCCGAGGCGACTCTACGCATGGCTCCCTTCTATAGTGCGCAGAAGGTCTCGCGCAAGCCGCTCAGGGCGCTCGGCGGCGCCGGATGGCGAAGGCACAGACCAGGACGGCCGCGAGCGCGGTCTCCCCGCCGGGGGTGGATCGCGCGGCAGTGCCTGCGCAGCAGCCGCCGTCCGAGCTGCGGGCGCGCCCGGGGGGATCGGCGTCGGCGTCCGTGTCCGTGTCGGCGTCGACATCCGCGTCGATATCGGCATCCGCGTCGGCATCGGTGTCGGAATCCGCGTCCGTGTCGGCATCCGTGTCCGAGTCCGCGTCCGTGTCCGCGTCCGTATCGGTGTCCGCGTCACCTGCGCCCCCGACCAGGACGACCGAGCGGGATGCACTGCGCGGGCTCTCGCCGTCGTCGTCGTCGGTCGCGACGACGGTCCACCAGTAGGTCCCCTCTTCGGCCGGCAACGGCACCCGAGTCGAGTCGGGGTCGGCGTCGCGCGGACCGGCGAGATTGACGAAGCGGGCGACGTCCGTCAGGGCCTCGTCGGAGAACAGCTCGAACCGGTACGAGAAGGTGTCGTCGGGATGGTCGGCCGGGCGGTTCCAGCCGAACGTCCCCGCGGCGCCGGCTTCGAGCTCTGCGCCGTCCGCCGGCTCCGTCAAGACGGGTGCGGCGGGTGCGACGTTGGCGACGTCGATCGTGATCGAGTCCGAGGCGTGCGAGGCGCCGAGGTCCCCACGGACCCTGACGGTCAGGACCGCCGGTCCGTCCGGCGCGTCGACGGAGATGCTGGCGCCGACGTCGTCATCGAAGGCGCCGTCGTCGTCCGTGTCCCAGGCGAAGGCGAGCGCCTCGCCGGCGGGGCCGTCGCCGGTCGCGTCCAGGTCCAGCACGTCGCCCTCGTTGGCGGCCAGATCCTCGCCAAGTGTCACGACGAACGGTACCCGGAAGGTCCAGGTCTCGCTCCACGCGCTCTCGCCGCCGTCGTCGTCGGACGCCATCGCGCGCCACCAGAAGGTTCCCTCGGTCGCCGGAGCGTCGACCGCGACCGTCGCCGGGTCGATCGCGCCCTCGAGGGTCGCCTCGCCGGAGCCGACGAGCGTCACGAGCCCGGCATCGGAGTAGATCTCCACGCGGTACGTCACGTCCTCGGTCGGGACGTCGAGGTCCCCGGTCACGCTGAAGTCGATGGGTTCTCCGGACGACACGTCCGCGCCGTCGGCGGGCTCCAGGAGCGCGGGGGTCGTCGGCGCCGTGTTCGACACGGTCACGACCGCGGTCGCCGTCGATCGCCGCCCGTCGTCCGTCTCGATACGGACCCGGGGGAAGACGTCTACGGGGCCATCGGCGGTCGCGGGGCCGTACAGGATCGAGTCTCCCACGCCGTCGTCGAACGCTCCGTCGCGGTCCAGGTCCCAGGAGAAGATGAATCCCAGGCCGTCCGGGTCGAAGCCGGTCGCCGTCAAGAGCACCGTGTCGCCCTCGGCGACCCCGTAGGGCCCGCCGGGGTCAGCGGTCGGGCGGTTCGCGGTGCAGACCCAGTCGACCGAGTTCGTCAGGAGGAGCTGGACGTTGACGTCGTCCCAGGGGGTGTACGCGCCGTAGTTCCCGGCGTGGTTGAAGTTCACGATGCGGCCCGCTCCCCATTCACGCACGCACACCGCGTCGTTGATGCCCGCTCCACCGACTGCGTCCTCGGTCGCGAGCACCTCGATGTCGGCGGCGACGTCGCAGTCGCCGTCGTTGAAGCCCGCCTCGAATTCGAACGTGTCGGGCAAGCCCACCATGACGGGGTGAGCCTCGCCGGCGACGGTGACCTGGTACTCGCGAAGACCCTCGTGCCCGCTGGTCCGGTTCGTCAGGATCAGCTCGGGCATGTCGAGCATCGTCAGCTGCGTGACCTCGAAGGCGTTCCACTCCATCCCGATGAAGCCGCCACCGGCATCGACGTAGTCCTGCAGCGCCTGCTGCCCCAAAGCGGGCATGCCATCGCCGAAGCTGTCGCCGTTGAGCTGGACGACCGCGCAGTAGTCCGAAGGGTCCGGGTCGCCGTCGTAGTCCTGTTCGAGGGTGAGGGGCATGTCGACGACGTACCCGGCGTCCGTCAGGACCGCCTCGACCTCGGCGCCGTCCGCCCCGTCCGAGAGCAAGAGGACGTCCTGGGCGAAGGCCGGGAAGGGTGTGGCGATCAGGGCCGCAGCGAGGAACGAAGGGCGCATGGCTGGATGGTACAGCGAAGTTCAGCGCGCGCGGCGGCGCCCGATCGCGACCACGCCGAAGAGGATGGCCGCGAGCGTCGCCTCCGCCCTCGTGAGCCCGCTGGAACCGGCCACCGAGCAGCAACCGCCGCCGGAGGTGCTGGCGTTCCCGGGCGGGCCTGCGTCCTCGTCAGTGTCTGAATCGGAGTCCGTGTCGGCGTCGGCGTCCGTGTCGGCGTCAGTGTCGGCGTCCGTGTCGGTGTCGGCGTCCGTGTCGGTGTCCGTATCGGCGTCCGTGTCCGTGTCGGTGTCGGCATCCGTGTCGGCGTCGGCGTCACCTGCGCCCCCGACCAGGACGACCGAGCGAGACGCGCTGCGCGGGCTCTCGCCTCCGTCGTCGTCGGTCGCGACGACCGTCCACCAGTAGGTGCCGTCCGCGGCGGGCAGTGGCACGCGGGTGGACTCGGGGTCTGCATCGCGTGGACCGGCGAGGTTGACGAAGCGGGCGACGTCCGTCAGGGCCTCGTCGGAGAACAGCTCGAACCGGTACGAGAACGTCTCGTCGGGGTGGTCGACCGGGAGGTTCCAGCCGAAGGTACCGGCGGCGCCGGCTTCGAGCTCTGCGCCTTCGGCCGGCTCCGTCAGGACCGGCGCGGCGGGTGCGACGTTGGCGACGTCGATCGTGATCGAGTCAGAGGCGTGCGCGCCGCCGAGGTCGCCGCGAACGCGGACGGTCAGCGTCGCCGGTCCGTCCGGCGCATCCAGCGAGATGCTCGCGCCCACGTCGTCGTCGTAGGAGCCGTCCCCGTCGGTGTCCCACGTGAAGGCGAGGGCCTCCCCCGCCGGGCCGTCGCCGGTCGCGTCGAGGTCGAGGACGTCGCCCTCGTCGGCCGCGAGGTCGTCTCCGAGCGAGACGACGAAAGGCACCCGGAAGGTCCACGTTTCGCTCCAGCCGCTCTCCCCCCCGTCGTCGTCGGATGCCATGACGCGCCAGTAGAAGATCCCCTCGGTCGCGGGTGCGTCGACGGAAACCGTCACGGGGTCGATCGCGCCCTCGCGGGTCACCTCGCCGGAGCCGACGAGCGTGACGAGCCCGGCATCCTCGTAGATCTCGACGCGGTACGTCACGTCCTCGGTCGGAACGTCGAGGTCCCCGGAGACGCGGAAGGCGATGGGCTCGCCGGAGAAGACGTCGGCGCCGTCGGCAGGAAGGAGGAGCGCCGGAGTCGTCGGAGCCGTGTTGGATACGCCGACGACCGCCGTCGCCGTCTTGCGCCGTCCGTCGTCCGTCTCGATGCGTACGCGAGGGAAGACGTCCACGGGCCCGTCGTCCATCGCCGGGCCGTACAGGATCGAGTCGCCGATGCCGTCGTCGAAGGCGCCGTCACGGTCGAGATCCCAGGAGAAGGTGACCCCGAACCCGTCCGGGTCGCTGCCAGTCGCAGTCAGGAGCACCGACTCTCCCTCGGCGACCGCGTAGGGTCCGCCGGGGTCGACGATCGGCCGGGTCCCCAGCGGGAAGTTCACGACGTAGTCGATCTCGTCGCCGGTGACCTCGATGGCGATGCCGTCGAGGTCGACCAGCGCCTCGGCGGTCGCCTGCGCCGTCGCGCGGTCGTCCTCCTGGACCGCGAAGAACATGATCGCGATGGTCTCGCCCGGATCGACCGCGATGGGGCCGAACGAGAACGCGAGGCTGTCGCAGCCTGCAAGCGAGAAAGTCGCCGGCTCGACGTCGGCGCCCTGGCCCGCGATCACGTGCGCAAGGCTCGCGTCGCCTCCGAAGTCCGCGTCGTCGGTGACGGCCCAGAGGTCGGTCGCGTCGATCGTGTCGTCTCCGTCCCAGGTCGTGACGACATTCGTTCCGCAGTCGGAGCCCAGGTTGCCCGAGTAGTCCGCGGTCAGGTCCTGGACGTCGACATCCTGGTTCGTGAACGTGTCGATGTAGCGTCCCCACTCTCCCCCGGCGAGCGGAACGAAGCCGTGGCGCTGGACCTCCCATACCCCGATGTGATCCAGCCCCGTCTCGAAGCCGCGACCGTCGTGGACGCTCGAGTAGTCACTCTCGGCGGCGAACATCTCCCCGTCGACGGCGAGGTAATAGCATCCGTCGTACTCGTCGGTCGCCCCGTTCGACATGTACGCGCTGCTGCCCTCCTCCGCGTAGAAGTCGAAGGTGTGCGGGCCCTCGCTCATCAGGATGGGCGCGGCCAGGGCCGGCGAGGCGGCGACAACTGAAACGAGCGCGAAGAACCACGAAGACGTCCGGTGCATGAAGGTCCCTCCCAATCCGGGTGACAGACCGCCACTACGTTCTAGAAAGTCCGGTCAGCGAGTGTGGCGACGCCGGATCGCGACTACGCCCAGGAGGACGGCCGCGAGCGTCGCCTCCCCCCTCGTGAGCCCGCTGGAACCGGCTACCGAGCAGCAACCGCCTCCGGAGGCGCTGGCGGGTCCGGGCGGGCCCGCATCCGCGTCCGCGTCTGAATCGGAGTCCGCGTCTGCGTCCGTGTCTGCGTCCGTATCGGCGTCTGCGTCCGTGTCCGTGTCCGCGTCGGTGTCGGCGTCCGAGTCCGTGTCCGTGTCGACGTCCGTGTCGGCGTCGCCGGCGCCCCCCGCCACGACGATCGAGCGACTCGAGCTGGCGGGGCTCTCCGCCCCGTCGTCGTCGGTCGCAACCACAGTCCACCAGTAGGTCCCCTCCGCGGCCGGAAGCGGGACACGAGTCGACTCGGGGTCCGCGTCGCGGGGGCCGGCCATGTTGACGAAGCGGGCGACGTCCGTCAGGGCCTCGTCCGAGAACAGCTCGAACCGGTACGAGAAGGTGTCGTCGGGATGATCGACGGGGCGGCTCCAGCCGAAGGTCGCGGCAGCGCCGCCCTCGAGCTCGGCGCCGTCGGCCGGCACCGTCAGGATCGGCGTGGCCGGCGCCACATTGGCGACGTCGATCGTGATCGAGTCCGACGCGTGCGCGCCTCCGAGGTCGCCGCGGACTCGGACGGTCACCGTCGCGGGCCCGTCCGGTGCGTCGAAGGAGATGCTCGCGCCGACGTCATCGTCGAACGCTCCGTCGCCATCGGTGTCCCAGGTGAAAGCGAGTGCTTCCCCTGCCGGACCGTCGCCGGTCGCGTCGAGGTCGAGGACGTCGCCCTCGTCGGCGACCAGGTCTTCTCCGAGCGCCACGATGAAGGGCACCCGGAATGTGCGCGTCTCGCTCCAGGCGCTCTCCCCGCCGTCGTCGTCGAACGCCATCGCGCGCCAGTAGAAGGTCCCCTCGATGGCCGGAGCGTCGAGACGGACCGTCACCGGGTCGACGGCGCCCTCGCGGGTCACGTCGCCCATCGAGACCATCGTCACGAGCCCGGCGTCCTCGTAGATCTCGACGCGGTACGTGACGTCCTCCGTCGGCACATCGAGGTCGCCCGACAAGCGGAAATCGATCGGCTCGCCCGCCGAGACGTCGGCGGCGTCCGCGGGCAAGAGGAGCGCCGGAGTCGTCGGGGCCGTGTTGGACACGCTGACGACGGCGGTCGCGGTGGCTCGCCGTCCGTCGTCCGTCTCGATGCGGACGCGCGGCAGGACGTCCACGGGGCCGTCGGCGGTCGCCGGGCCGTAGAGGATCGAGTCTCCGACGCCGTCGTCGTAGGCGCCGTCGCGGTCGAGGTCCCAGGAGAAGGTGAACGGCTGGGCGTCGGGGTCGTCGCCCGTCGCCGTCAAGAGAACCGTGTCGCCCTCGGCGACGGCGTAGGGTCCGCCAGCATCGACGTTCGGGCGAATTCCGACCGGGAAGTTGCCCTCGATACCGAGGACGTAGAGGACGATCGCGTCGTCCACGTTGGCGGGCGATACCCAGTCGACCGTCATCATGCTCATCAGCACGTACCCGGAGTCGAGGACGTACTCGAGCATCGCGGGCTGATCGTTCGCGGGACTCCAGAGGATCGCATTCCACTCATCGGCGACGGGGTTCGTGCCGAGGTTCGTGCCGCCAGCATCCCCGAAGCCGCCGGGAGCGACAACGGTGCCGTGGCACGTGGTGAACCAGAACGCAAAGTCCGCTTCGCCGAGGGGATCCCCGCCGAAGTCGCCGCTGATCAGCTCGTGGTCCGGGTCCTGGATCGTCGGCTCCTCGTCGGTCCTGGCGGAGAGAGTGTGAACGAAGAACGTGGATCCGCCCGGTCCCGAGGGCTCGACGAAGTCGTTGTGCGCCGCCATAGCGACGAAGATCCCGCCCGCCCGGACGAAGTCCTCGATGACCCCGCCGCTCATGGAATCCTGCACGTCGGGATTGTCGATGGTGTTCGGCGGCACCCACACGACCTCGTAGACCGACAGGTCGGCGCCTGCGAGATCCGCGGGCACGGCCGTGGTCCAGCTCACCCCCTGGCCGTCGAGTGTCCCCGTCACGGTGTCGATGTACGGGTTTCCGAAGCCGCCCTCGTCGTCGACGAAGAGCCAGTCAGCGCGAGCGGCCGGGGCCGACGCCAAGATGGAGGACAGCGTCAGCCCGATCGCTACGTGTCGCATGGTCCCCTCCTAACCGCTGGTTCGTCCCGTCGACTAACCGTCGACGCCGTCGCAGTTCTGGTCGATCCCGTCCCCGTCGCCGAGCGTGGCGTGCTGGAGGTTCGACGGCCAGCCGAAGCCGAAGGAGATGTTCGCGGCGTCCAGGGCGTCGAGATCGAGCGACGGCGAGAAGACGTCGCCTCCGACCACGTTGCGCACGAGCCAGTCCGCGCCGTCGAAGGTCGCGTACTTGATGAAGCGCCCGCCACCGTACAGGACGTGCAGGTCGCCGTCCGAGCCGATCACGAGCGTGTTCGGCAGGCCGTTCTCGACGTCGGCGTCCGCGACCGTGGTCACCCAGGCCCCGCTGGCGTTCGTCGTGTACTGCAGCTCCCGGTCCGTCCAGTCGCTGTGCACGACGTGGAGGTTCCCGCCCGCGTCGACCGCGAGCGACGACCAGTTTCCGGTGTCCTCGTCCTCCGACGCGTCGATGACCTCCGTTTGCCAGCCGCCTCCGTCGTTCCATGCGTGTCCGAGGTCCGCATCCGGGAAGAGGATCCAGTACGTCACGTGGATGACGCCTCCCGCGTCGACCGCGACCGAGGTCCCGAAGTCCTGTCCGTTCGCGATCGGCTCCGTGAACCAGCCGAATCCGTCGTTGCGGCCGTACCAGAGGTCGCCGTCGGAGTACCAGGTCGCGTGCACCGTTCCCAGGTCGTCGACCGTGACGTCCGGGCTGTACGACCAGGAGAAGTGGACCGGCTCCCACATCCAGAAGCCGAAACGGTTGTTCGCGTACCGCAGCTCGGCGGCGCCCCAGGCATCGTCGATCATGGTGTACAGGACGTGAAGCGAGCCGTCCGCCGCCAGCGTCATGGACGGATTCGCGAACCTCGTGAATTCGAACGGCGTGTCGATGACCTCGGTGACGAAGTCGCCGCCGGCGTTCGTTGCGTACGAGAGGCTCGTCATGAGGCCCCCCCACTCGTTCGTGCCGCCGTTTCCCATGTACGCGATGTGAACCGACCCGTCGTCCGCCATCTGGATCGAGCTCTGCTGTCCGGTCCAGTCGTCCCCATCCACGGTCGAGACGCTCCACTCCGCTTCGAACGCCGGCGCGTGGGCCTGGGAGTCCGTCTGGTTCGGGGACTTTTGGGGCTTGCCCACCATCGCGGTCGACGCGAGCGGATTCGCGCACATCGCGATCGTGTCGGGCTGGAACGAGGTAATCCATGCCACGAACGCGGGCGGCTTCTGGGCGACCGAGACGGTCGAATGGAACGGTTCGGGCCCTGCCGGGATCGCCGTGGCGGCGGACGGCACGGTCCACATCGTCTACCGCAACCCGTACGAGAACGATCTCGTCCACGCCTGGTGGGACGGGTTCGGGTGGCTGACGGAGCCCGTTGACGGCTTCGACACGGACACCGGATACGATCCATCCGTCGCGATCGACGGCGCGGACGCCCTGCACGTCTCCTACTGGGAGCCCAACGAGGGGAGGCGCTACGCGAACAACACGGGCGGCTTCTGGGTGACGGAGACCTTCGACGACTATCCGTGGAGCGGCTGGAGCGACACCGCGGTCGACGGATCCGGCGGGGTCCACACGACCTACTGGACGGATTTCCCGCGCTACGCCATGCGGGACGCGGCTGGCGACTGGACCGTCCGGACAGTCATCGGGGGTGTCGGAGTGACCGGGATGTCGGTCGCCGTCGAGGCGGACGACGACGTCCACTTCACCTTCGGACTCGACGACCCGCCCGTGCTGACGCACGGGACGCTCGTCGCCGGAGACGGCGTGGATCAGAACTGCGACGGCGTGGCCGAGTAGGAAGGGATAAGGAGACGACCATGAAGACTCTCTCTTGGAAGTGGATCCTGCTCGGAACGATGGCGTTCGGCCTCGCGGGTTGCGGCTGCGGGGACGACAAGAAAGGTGGCGGCGACGCGGACAGCGACACCGACACCGACACCGACACCGGCACAGGCGAAGACACCTGTCCGGACATGGACGAGGACGGTCAGGACGCCTTCGCGTGCGGCGGCGAGGACTGCGACGACCAGGATCCCTCGATCCGCGCCGGCGCGCCGGACGTCCCGGGCGACTGCGTCGACCAGAACTGCGACGGGGTGGGCGCGGCCGACGAGGACCAGGATGGAGACCCGTCGCCCCTGTGCGGCGGGATGGACTGCGACGACGCGAATCCGAACTTCGGGTCCGGCGCGGCCGACCTCGTCGGCAAGGAGAACGTCGACGAAAACTGCGACGGCGTGGACGGCATCGATGCGGACGGCGACGGGGCGGCGTCCATCTCCTCGGGCGGCGAGGACTGCAACGACGGCGATCCGACGGTCTTCCCGGAGGCCAACGACAACGGCGTCGAGATCGTCGTCGTCGACGACGACGGTGCGACCGGCTACGAGCCGTCCATCGCCACCGGCGAGGACGGGGACATCCACATCGCGTACCGCAACGCGACGGACGGCGACCTCTTGTACGCCACGATCGAGGCTGGCGAATGGACGACCGAGGTCATCGACTCCGACGGCGACACCGGCTACGACAGCTCGCTCGCGATCGACGCGGACGGCACGCTGCACGTCAGCTACCGCAGCGCGACGGAGCGCGACCTACGCTACGCCTCGAAGGAAACGGACGGCGACTGGGAGCTCGGGCTCTTCGACTCGCCGAACGACAGCGGGTACTACAGCGCGCTCGCCGTGGACTCGGACGGGGCTGCGCACATCGTCTACCGTGACGGGACGGACGACGCCCTTCGCTACATCACGAACGCCGGCGGCGCGTGGACGGTCGAGGCGACGATCGACGACGCGGAGGACACCGGCTACTACCCGTCCATTGCGGTCGGGGACGATGGCTACGTGCACGTCAGCTACTCGAACCGCAATCAGTATCTGCGATACGCCTCGAACGAGGGGGACGGCTGGCAGATCGATCGAATGGAGTCGGACTTCGGCTGGGGGCCGGAGCCGAAGTGGGGCCAGCAAACCTCCATCGGACTGCGCTCCGACGGCAGCGTGATCATCGCTTACGCGGACGGGTCGTACATCCGCTATACGGAGAACTCCAGCAACTGGCCGTCGTGGTACCTGGCGGACACGTTCGGCGAATCCCCGTCCGTCTCGCTCGGGATCGACGCAGGCGACGGGCTGCACCTCGTCTACTCGCAAGGGGACCCGTGGGGCTGGGGCGTTGCGACCGGGCTCATCCACATGAGCGTCGACCCCTTCTTCGGCTGGGCGCAGCAGGTTCTCGATCCGGAGGGTGGCGTCGAGGGCTCGCTGTCCGTTCGCACGGGCATCCAGGTCGCCTACCAGGACGAAGGCGCCGCGGCGCTCAAGTTCGCGGGCGCGCTCATCGACGGCATCGATCAGAACTGCGATGGCACGGACGGAGTCGATCACGACGGCGACGGCGTCGCGACACGCGAGACCGGCGGCGGCGACTGCGACGACGACGACGCCGGCATCGGCCCTGGCGCGCTGGACTTCGTGTTCGACGGACGCGATCAGAACTGCGACGGCGTGGACGGCGTGGATGGGGACGGCGACGGCTGGGCGTCCGAGGCCTCGGGCGGCGAGGACTGCGACGACGAGGACCCCGCGTTCAACCCCGGCGGCCAGAGTTGGTTGCGTAGCGGACCTCGTTCCCCACCTCCCAGCTGAATCGCACGAAGGCCACGTGGGCGGTGCCGTCCGCAGCCAGGGCGAGGTCGCCGTAGTCGACCCCTTCCTCTTCCGCGACCACGTCGCGGACCCAGGCGCCGCTCGCGTTCGTCGCGTAGGCGATCACGTTCTCGCTGCCCTCGCGGTAAACGACGTGCGCGTAGTCGGACGCGTCCATCTGCAAGGAAGTCCAGTACGTGAATCCGTCCTCATCGACCTCCTCGAGGTCCCAGCCGTCTTCCATGGCACCGGGGTTGATGTCCCGGTCGGCGTCGTCGCAGTCGAGGCCGCCCGATTCCTCCGAGGCCCAGCCGTCGCGGTCGCCGTCGACGCCGTCGATCCCGTCGCAGTTCTGATCGCGCCAGTCGAAGACCTCGTCCGCGGCTCCCGGGTGGAACCGCGCGTCGGCGTCGTTGCAGTCGTTGCCGCCCGTCCCGGCCTCCGCGTGTCCGTCGCCGTCGGCGTCCACGCCGTCGAGGCCGTCGCAGTTCTGGTCGACCCCGTCGATCTGCGCGCCCGCGAACCGCAGGTCGCCGAGTCCGCGATCCTGGTACGCGACCTGGATCCCGCCCATGGTCGACAGGGAGCTGTCCCAGCCGGTGTTCCCGTCTGCGTCGAAGGTCCGGTAGGCCCACACCCCGCCGGCGGTCGTGAAGTAGACGAGATCGCCGTCCGGGTCTTCCCAGGCTCCCCCGTCGCCACGGAACGTCGCGTGCATCGCGTCGTCCGCATCGAAGGCCAGCGAAACGCCTGGACTGCCGAGCACGCAGCCGGTCCCGTAGATGTAGTTCGCCACCCATCCGTCGTCGTCGTACCAGAGGTAGTAGACCGTGCAGGTGTCAGAGAACCCGATAGCGACCTCGCCGGTGGAGTCGATCGCGATGGAGCTGTTCGCGCCGTACCACCCCTGCGGCCCCCACCCGTAGTCCACCTCGAGCGGGTCGAGGGTCCAGCTCGCGCCGTCCTGCGACGCGTAGCGAAGCCGCTGGTCCTGATCGCTGTACGAGACGTGCGCCGTCCCGTCCGCGTCGACCGCGAGGGACGGGTAGAACCCGGTGTTCTCCGCGTCGTCGACCGTCGCCGTCTCCCACGCGCCGGCGCTGTTTGCCGAGACCATCAGCGCGCGGTCCGTCAGGCTCCGGTACGCCACGAGAATCGCGTCGTCCGCGTCGATCGCCATCGCGCTGAACCAGCCCGTGTCGCCGTCGGCGTCGATCGCCTCGAGCTCCCAGGCACCGGCGTTGCCCGATGCGTGCAGGAGGTCGCCGTCCGTCGCGTTGCGATACGCGATGTGGACGACCCCGGAGGAGTCGAGCCCGATGGACGGGTCGTACCCGGTGTCCCCGGCGTCGTCGACCGTCTCGGTCGTCCACTCGTCGTTCACGCGTCCCGCGTACCGCAGGTCGCCGTTGGTGGAGTCGCGGTAGGCGATGTGCACGTCGCCGGTCGCGTTCGAGACGATCGCCGGCTCGAAGCCCGTGGCGCCCCCCTCGTCGACCGTGAGCAGGTCAAACTGGTTGTCGATCGCGTCCGGATGCGCCATCTCGTCCGCGTCGTCGCAGTCGTCGCCGCCGGAGGCGACCGAGGCGAACCCGTCGCCGTCGGCGTCCGTCCCATCGACGCTGTCGCAGTTCTGGTCGACGTCGTCGCCGACGTCGTCCGTCGCGCTCGGACCGAAGTTGCGGTTGCGGTCGTCGCAGTCCTCGCCGCCGCAGATGATCGAAGCGTCTCCGTCGAGGTCCTCGTCCGGACCTCCCTCGCCGTCGCAGTCCTGGTCCTCGCAGTCGCCGGGCACGTCCGCGGCGCCGGGGCGGACGAGCACGTCCCCGTCGTTGCAGTCGTCGCCGCCGCAGTCGAAGGCGGGATGGCCGTCCTGGTCGTCATCCTCGCAAACGGGCTCGGTGTCCGTATCCGTGTCGGTGTCGGTGTCGGAATCGGCGTCGCCGCCGCCACCCTTCTTGTCGTCTCCGCACCCACATCCCGCGACCTGCACCGACAGAGCCAACACACCCATCCACCAAGCCCATCCGAGTCGCATGCCCATGCCTCCTGCTTTGGGGTCCCCCCACCCCCGACCTTGTCTGCGAAGCGGCGTGCTTCTTGCGCGACGTACTGCAAAAGTCAACCAGGGTTGAATCGTGTGAGGTTCCTTACCGCGAGGACGGAACGACCCTGACGCCTGTCAGAGGTCAATCGCGACGCCGAGTCGGACACTCGGCACCGCAGCGAGAATGAGGCCGAGGTCCAGGCCCGCGCCCTCGGTCAGCGGAGTCCGCCCGTCCCATTGGCCGGCTCTCGACCTCCCCGTCGCAGCCGAAGGTCCGACGCCCTGCGCTCCCGTACTCGCCGTCAACGAGCAGGATCGTCCGGCCCTGTCCCCGATCGATCGTCGCGCAGAACGGGAGGAGCGCGAGGAGCAGCCGAGCGGGCTCGAAGTGGCCTCGGCGGCGCGCAGGCATGGCAGTCCTCGGACAGGGTAGCGCGCTTCGAAGTCGTGGCCGGCGCTTTCTTGGACGCGTCCGGTCAAACCTGGTACCCCGTTTCCGGGCACCGTGTTTCGCAAGAAGGTCCAGCACGTCCACTTCGTGGGCATCGGCGGCGTCGGCATGAGCGGCATCGCCGAGCTGCTGCTCAACCTCGGCTACCAGGTCTCCGGGAGCGACGCGAAGGAGTCGGCGGTCACGAAGCGGCTCTCGGGGCTCGGCGCCCGGACGCTCGTCGGCCACGCCCCCGAGAACGTCACGGACGCGGACGTCGTCGTCTACTCGAGCGCCGTCGTTCGGGAGAACCCCGAGCTGGTCGCCGCGAGGGGGCGGGGAATCCCGATCATCCGGCGGGCCGAGATGCTCGCGGAGCTGATGCGCCTCAAGTACGGGATCGCGGTCGCCGGATCGCATGGCAAGACGACGACGACGTCGCTGGTCGCGACGGTCCTGCAGGCCGGCGGCCTCGATCCGACGGTCGTCATCGGCGGGCGCCTCAACGCCCTGGGGGCGAACGCGAAGCTGGGCGCGAGCGACCTGCTCGTCGCCGAAGCGGACGAGTCGGACGGCTCGTTCATGCACCTGTCGCCGACCGTCGCCGTCGTCACGAACATCGATCCCGAGCATCTCGACCACCACGGGACCTTCGAGCGCCTCCAGCAGACCTTCTGCGACTTCATCCAGAAGGTGCCGTTCTACGGGCTCGCGGTGCTCTGCCTCGACCACCCGGGCGTCCAGGCCCTGTTGCCACGGATCGACCGGCGGATCGCGACCTACGGCTTCGCGGCCCAGGCGGACTGGCGCGCGCGCGACGTGGAGTTCGACAAGCTCGACAGCCGGTTCGAAGTGGTCCGGGAGGGCAAGAAGATCGGCCGGTTCGCGGTCCGCATGCCGGGGCCGCACAGCGTCCTCAACTGCCTGGCGACCCTCGCCGTCGCGGACGAGATGGGCGTCCCGATGGAGGTCGCGAAGAAGGCCCTCGCGAGCTTCGGCGGCGTCGATCGGCGCTTCACGATCGTCGGGGACGCCGGGGGCGTGCTCGTCGTGGACGATTACGGTCACCACCCGGCGGAGATCCGCGCGACCCTCGAAGCCGCGCAGCGCGGGTTCGGCCGCCGCGTCGTCGTCGGCTTCCAGCCTCACCGTTACACCCGCACGCGCGACCTCTTCTCGGAGTTCGAGACGGCGTTCAACCGGGCGGACGTCCTCTTCGTCACGGACGTATATGCGGCGGGCGAAGCGCGGATCGAGGGGATCGACTCCGAGCGCCTCGCGGCCGGCATCCGCCGACACGGCCACAAGGCCGTGACGCACGTGACCACGCCGAAGGCGCTCCTTCCCGCTCTCGCCGAGGAGGCGAAGGGGGGCGACCTCGTCCTGCTCCTCGGGGCCGGCGACATCGGGCAGATCGGCCCGGCGCTCGTCGAGCTGCTCCGCAAGAGGACGTGACCGTGTCGGCGTCCGTCCCCCCGCGACGAAGCGACCCGACTGGCGGGCTGCGCCGCAAGTCGTCTCCACTGAACCGCCGCAAGCGGGAGCCGCGCCACCTGCTCCGACAGGCGATCCGCTCTTCGGGGGGGCTGCTGCGTGCCCTCCTTCGCATCGGGGTCGTCTGTGCCGTGCTCGCGGGCGCCGTCCTGGGGGTGAAAGTCGCCCACGCGAAGCTCGTCCGTTCGGAACGCTTCGAGATGCGCCGCATCGAGGTGCTGGGCCTGCGGCGCCTGAAACAAGGTGACGTCCTGCACGCGGCCGGGATCCGCCGCGGACAGAACGTGTTCTCCCTGGACACCGACCGCGCGCGCGACGGGTTGCTGCGGATTCCCTGGATCCGCACGGCGAAGGTCGAGCGGCGCCTGCCGGACCGGGTGCGCATCGAGATCGAAGAGCGCGTCGCGGTCGCGATTCTCTCTGCCGGGCACCCGTACCTGGTGGACGAACGGGGCGAGGTCTTCAAGCGGCTCGGGGACGGCGACCCCGAGGGCCTTCCGACGGTGGGGGGGATCTCGCGCGACCGCTTCAGGAGCCACCGGGCACGCGCGACGGAGGAGCTGCTCGAGGGGCTCTCGCTCGCCCGCGCCTACGAGGAGGCCGGCCTGGCGGCGACGGTCCGGATCGCCGAGGTCCGTCGCGACCCCGACGGCGGGTGGACGCTCGCCCTGGAGGACGGCGGGCCGCTCGTGCGCATGGGCAAGCCGCCCTTCAGGCAAAGACTCCGGCGGCTGCGAATCGTGTCGCAGGAGCTGCGCGCGAAGCGGGAGACGGCCGAGTACATCCTGCTCGACAACCGTGTCCGCCCCGACCGCGCCACCGTGAAGCTCCGTCCGCGTCCTCCGCGGCCCCCGTCCGCGGCAATCCAGGACCCGCCCGGCCGCCCCGTCCGCCCGTCGAAGCGCGCCCCCCAGGATGCGGTTTCCGACGCGCCGCCCGACGTGCCGGACGACGCCGTCGCGGTCGAGCTCGACGCCCGTCCATGACCCCCTTGGGGGGGGCCAAAAAGACGCCGAAAAATTGATCGCCCCATGGCGCCGTGCATAAGGTGACTCGGCACATGGCACGACGAGACGAACTCGTGGTCGGCCTCGACGTCGGCACCACCAAGGTCTGCGCGATCGTGGGGCAGGCGACCGAGGACGGGATCGACGTGATGGGGATCGGATCTCATCCGTCGAAGGGCCTTCGCAAGGGCGTCGTCGTGAACATCGACGTCACGGTCGCCTCCATCAAGAAGGCGGTGGAGGAAGCCGAGGCCATGGCCGGCGTCGAGATCTCGACGGTCTATGCCGGCATCGCCGGGTCGCACATCAAGAGCTTCCAGTCGACGGGCGTCGTCGCGGTGCGCGACGGCGAGGTGACGGCGCAGGACGTCCAGCGCGTGATCGACGCCGCGCGGACGATCGCGATCCCGTCGGACAGCGTCGTCCTGCACACGCTGCCGCAGGAGTTCATCGTCGACAACCAGGACGGGATCAAGGAGCCGGTGGGGATGAGCGGCGTTCGCCTCGAGGCGAAGGTCCACATCGTCACGGGCGGCTCCACGTCGATGGCGAACATCACCAAGTGCTGCGAACGGGTCGGCCTGCACGTGGCCGACGTCGTGCTGCAGCCGCTCGCGAGCGCAGAGGCGGTGCTCTCCGACGACGAGCGGGAGATCGGCGTGGCGCTCGTCGACATCGGCGGCGGCACGACGGACATCGTCCTGTATGCGGACGGCAGCGTCGTCCACACGTCGGTGCTGACGCTCGGGGGCGCCAGCGTGACGATGGACGTCTCGCAGGGCCTGCGCACACCGCTGGCCGAGGCGGAAGCGGTCAAGCAGAAGTACGGGTGCGCCCTGACCGCGCTCGTCGACGAGAGCGAGACGGTCGAGGTCCCGATGGTGGGCGGCCGCCCGCCGCGTTCGATCCCCAGGCGCGTGCTCGGCGAGATCATCGAGCCGCGCATGGAGGAGATCTTCGGGCTCGTCGCCAAGGTCATCGAGGAGTCGGGTCAGAAGGAACATCTCGCGGCGGGCGTCGTCCTGACGGGCGGGGGAGTCACGATGCGCGGGACCCAGGAGCTGGCCGAGGAAGTCCTCGGAATGCCGGTTCGAATCGGGATGCCCTGCGGGCTCGGTGGGCTCGCGGACGTGGTCCGCAGCCCGATGTACGCGACGGCGGTGGGGCTCCTCAAGTTCGGGGCGAGGCGGACGGCGTCCGGCGAGGGTGCGGCGGTCCGGGAAGAACCGCGATGGAACGGCGTGCGCAGGCGCATGGGTCACTGGCTCAAGGAAGTTTTCTAGGCGGAGGCACGACGAATGGGACTCGCGATCGAGTTTGCCGACGAGATGGGCTCCGAGGGAGCGATGATCAAGGTGGTCGGTGTCGGCGGCGGGGGCGGAAACGCCCTCAACACGATGATCCAGGCCGGCCTCGAGGGCGTGGACTTCATCGCCGCCAACACGGACCGGCAGGCGCTGGAGGCGAACTTCGCGCCGACGAAGGTCCAGCTCGGCGGGAACCTGACCAAGGGTCTGGGCGCCGGCGCGAACCCCGAGATCGGGAAGAAGGCGGCGCTGGAGGACATGCAGCGCATCGCCGACAACCTGGTCGGCGCGGACATGGTCTTCGTGACAGCCGGAATGGGCGGCGGGACGGGCACCGGCGCCGCGCCGATCATCGCGCAGGTTGCGCGCGAGTGCGGGGCGCTGACCGTGGGCGTCGTGACCAAGCCTTTCATGTTCGAGGGCCGGCGCCGGATGCGGGCCGCGGAGGCGGGGATCGCGGGCCTGCGCGAGAGCGTGGACACGCTCATCACGATCCCGAACCAGCAGTTGCTCGCGCTCGACGCGAACATCACGGCGGTGGACGCGTTCCGCAAGGTGGACGACATCCTCGTCAATGCGGTCCGCTCGATCAGCGACATCATCACGCAGGGCGGGCTCATCAACGTCGACTTCGCGGACGTGCGCGCGATCATGGCGGGGGCGGGCAGGGCGCTGATGGGCACGGGCTACGGCAAGGGCGACCGCCGGGCACTCGACGCGGTCGAGATGGCCGTGCACAGCCCGCTGCTCGAGGACGTGTCGCTCGACGGCGCGACGGGACTCCTGGTCAACGTGACGAGCGGACCGGACGTGATGATCTCCGAGGTGAACGAGGCGATCTCGAGCATCGAGCAGGTGATGACCGAGGACGCGAACATCATCTACGGCCATTGCATCGACGAGACCTTCCGCGACTCGATCAAGATCACCGTCATCGCGACCGGCTTCGACGTCACGGCGCACCGCGAGTCCGCGCCCCCCGCGGCCCGGACCTCGCAGCTGCTCTCCCGCGACGCCGCGACTTCCGCCATCCGCACCGTCCGCCGCTCCGAGCCCCCGTCGCAGCAGATGGCGCTGGGCCGCGAGTGGAAGAAGGAAGCGGACCTGGAAGTCCCCGCGTACATCCGCCGCAGCCAGGGGTAAGCGGTCTTCAGGACAGTCGCTCGCCCTCGGGACCCTGTGCGCGACGCGCAGGACCGGTGGCTAGGGTCGCTCGCAGACGGTCAAACGGAGGTAGTTCGAGAACTCCAGGCCGTCCCAGAAGTCGCACGTCGTATCGTCGGCAATCCAGAGCGCCGGGCCCACGTAGTGGATGTTCGCGCCGTCCCACAGGTGCCAGGCGCCGTCGTTGCCGTCGCAGTCCGCTGCGTCGGCACAGCACTCCGAAGCGGAGAAGCCACATCGGCCGCTGACGTCGTCGTCGATATCGCGATACTTCGCGGTGACGTCCTGGCAATAGCCGGCGTTCATCCAATCGTCGTAGGTAACCTCGGTCCATCCCGTGCAGCTGTCGCAGAACGTGCCGTCCGAGTCACCGGGCCGGCAAGTGAACTGTATGCAGTGCCCCCCATCGGTCAGGCACCCGAGGGGTCCCCAGCAGTCGTCGCCGCAAGAGACACAGCCAGCCTCGTCCGTCTCTCCGTCACAGTCGTCATCGACGCCGTTCGCGCAGATCTCGTCCGGCACTCCATAGGCGCAGGCGTCCGCGTCCGGATCGCAGGAATCGGTCGTGCACACGTCGGCGTCGTCGCAGTCCGGTGTCGGACCCCCGCCGCAGAAGTAGTTGCCCCAGTAGTCCCGCGTGCATTCCTCGACGCCGTTGCAGAAGGCGCCGTCGGCGCAGAGGGCGTCGTCCGGCGTGTTCGCGCACCCGGTGACCGTGTCGCAGGTGTCGACGGTGCAGTCGTAAGGGTCGGTGCAGTCCAGCGCGTTGCGCGACACGCACCCGCGATCGGGGTTGCAGACCTCCGTGCCGGTGCATACGTCGGCGTCGTCGCAGCGGACGTCGAGCGGGATGTTGATGCAGTCGCCCGTCGCGTCGTCGCAGGTATCCCAGGTGCAGTCCATCGAGTCGTTGCAGTCCGGGATGTCGGAGACGACGCACCCGCCCGCCACGTCGCAGGTCTCGACTCCGTTGCAGGTGCGGCCGTCGTCGCAGCGGGCATCGAGCGGCGTCGACGCGCACTCGTCGAGGTCGGCGTCGCACGCGTCGGAGGTACAGTCCACCCCGTCCGCGCACATGGGCAGGGGTCCGTCCACGCAGTCCTGCTCGGGGTCGCAACTCTCGTCCCCGTCGCAGAAGACGCCGTTGGTGCACCGATCGGCCATGGGCACGTTGACGCAGCCTCCCGTCGTGTCGTCGCAGGTGTCCCAGGTGCAGGGGACGCCGTCGTCGCACTCGGGAAGGTCCTCGACCACGCACCCCGTGGCCGCGTCACAGCTCTCGGCGCCGTTGCAGCTTCGTCCGTCGTCGCAGCGGTCGGCGACGGGCACCTGCAGGCAGGCGTCCGTCTTCGCGTCGCACGAGTCGACCGTGCACTCGATGCCGTCGTCGCACAGCAGCGCACGGCCGGGGACGCACCCACGCCCTTCCAGGCAGGTCTCCTCGCCGTTGCAGAAGACGCCGTCGTCGCAGTCCGCGTCGGCCGTGCAGGCGATGTCGTCGCCCGTGTCGGTGTCGGTGTCCGCGTCTGCGTCGCCGTCGGCATCGGCGTCGCCCACGACGCCTTCGCTGCCGCAGGCGCAGCCGGCGGAACCGAACGCCGCCAGCACCATGAGTACCGCCATCCACAGGTAGTTGGTCACTTGACCCTCCTTCGAAGCTCTCGAATCTCGCGCGTTCTTCAAATCGAGCACTCCCACATGACGGTGGTGCAATGCGAGTCCGGGGGATCGCAGCCCGTGCTGCCGTCGAAGATCCTCGTGCCCAGGCTGTCGCAGGCCGTCGGTTCTTCGCAGTACCCGCAAACGTTGCCGCAAGTGCCTCCCCACTGGCTTGCGCCGGTGTAGCCCAGGTTCTGGCAGATCAGTTCGATGGCGTAGGTGCCGGCGTTGTCCGCCGAGAGCCACGCGGTCCCGCAGTCTGCCTCGCAAACCACCCACGGGTCGCCGGTGAACGGATCGCTACCCGAGTCGCAGGAAACGGGTGGAACGGCCCCGCCGTTCAAGCAACCCGGGTCGATGCAGTCGACCTCGTCGGTCTCCCCGTCGCAGTCCTCGTCGACGCCACTGGCGCAGATCTCTGCCGGCACACCGTAGGCGCAGGCGCCCGCGCCTCCGTCCGCGTCCGGATCGCAGGAATCGTTCGTGCAGATGTCGACGTCGTCGCAGTCCGGCCGCGGTCCACCCGTGCAGAAGTACTCGCCCCAGCCGTAGGGGTCCGGCGAGCAGACCTCGGCGCCGTTGCAGAAGGCGCCGTCGCTGCAGAGCGAGTCGTCCGGGTCGTTGGAGCACCCGTCGAGCGGATCGCACCGGTCTAGCGTGCAGTCCCAGGGGTCGGAACAGTCCAGCGGGAGTGCAATCTGCACGCAGCCGCGCTCGGCGTTGCACGCCTCGACGCCGTTGCACACGTCGTCGTCGCTGCACCGGGCCTCGATCGCGACGTGGATGCAGTCGCCCGTCGCGTCGTCGCAGGTGTCCCAGGTGCAGTCGATGGAGTCGTCGCAGTCCGGGAGATCGGCGGCCGAACACCCGTCGACGGCGTCGCAGGTCTCCTCGCCGTTGCAGATCCGGCCGTCGTCGCAGCGTTCGTCGTCGGGTGCGCTGACGCAGGCGTCCGATCCGATGTCGCAGGAGTCCACCGTGCAGGGGACCCCGTCCTCGCAGAGCGGCAACGGGCCTGCGACACAGTCCTGCTTCACGTCGCAGGTCTCGTCGCCGTTGCAGAAAACGCGGTCGTCGCACCTGTCGGAGAGGGCCACGTTCACGCAGCCTCCCGTGGTGTCGTCGCAGGTGTCCCAGGTGCACGGTACGCCGTCGTCGCACTCGGGGAGGTCGATCGCCGTGCAGCCTCGGGAGGTGTCGCAGGTCTCGGCGCCGTTGCAGGTCCGTCCGTCGTCGCACCGGGCGTCGTCGGGAGCGTTGGCGCAGGCGTCGGCCCCGGAGTCGCAGGAGTCCGCCGTGCAGTCGAGGCCGTCGTCGCAAGAGGGGGACCTACCCGGCACGCATGCAGCGCCGTCCAGGCAGGTCTCCCGTCCGTTGCAGAAGACGCCGTCGTCGCAGTCGGCGTTCGTGGCGCAGACGGGACCCGTGTCGCTGTCGGTGTCCGTGTCGCCGTCGGCGTCCGTGGTGCCGCCGTCCCCGTCGCTCCCGCCGCAGCCGCAGCCGGCGGCGAAGAGCGCCGCACCGAACCCGATGACCCAGAGACCCTTCGTCGACAGCATGTTGTCTCCTTCCAAGACTCGACCGTACCGAACCCAGCCCATCACTCCTGCGCGGCGCACTTACGGATCCAGGACGACGTCGACCGTGTAGTCCCCGCAGGTCCCGCAGCAGAATCCGTCGACCGCGAGGAAGTAGAGACCCCCCGAGATGGTCGCCGAGATGTTCGACTGGAGTCCGCACCAGTCGTCGTTGCACGCCAGGGTCGGACCCGCGCAGCTTCCTCCCCGCAGATACATGGCCGTGTCGTAGGTGGCGAAGCTGCAGGTCGTGGCGTTGAAGTCATGGCTCCCGGGGCATTCCGTGAACCAGTACCAATCCTCCGGCGTGTCCGCGGGGAAGAGGCACTCGGGGTCGCTGAGGCTCGGCGAGCCGCAGGTGTTCCCGTCGAACGAGCCGTCCGCGTCGATCCGCGTCGCCCCCGAGCACCCGGCGTCGTCGTAGCGCAGCCGGTAGTTTCCGGTCGCGCCGTTCGAGCCGTCGACCAGGACGTAGTAGGTGCCCGCCGCGAGCTCGAGCGCGAGCTGGGACTGGGTCCCGGCGCAGGCGTCCTCGTTGCACGCGCCCACGACCTCGGCGCCGGGGCAGCCGTCGAAGATCGAGACGACCGTGTCGTAGTCTGAGCCCATCGTGTCGAGGTAGACGACGGAGTCCGAGCCCAGGTCGATCCGGAACATGGCCTCGGGGCCATCGAGTCCGCCCGTGGCGCAGCCAGCGGCATAGTCGTCCGCCAGCCCCGCCGTGCTGCCCTCCACCGTGGCCCCGGAGGCGAGCGCCACCGCGTCGGCGCACAGGTCGTTGTCCACGCAGCCGTCGTCAATGCCGCCGACGCAGTCGTCGTCGTCGCCGTCGCACAGCTCGACGGCGCCCGGGTGGTGGCCGGCCTCCGTGTCGTCGCAGTCGTCCCCGCCTGCGCAGGCGGCGTCGCCGTATCCGTCGAAGTCGAAGTCCGGCGTATCCCCCGGCGGGTTCTCGCAGCGATCCCCGGCGAAGTCGCACTGGTCGAACGTGCAGACGTCGCCGTCGTCGCAGCTGGGCGGGGGGCCCAGGTAGCAGCCCGGTCCCCACATGCCGTCCAGGTCGCAGCTCTCGTTCCCGTCGCAGAACGAGCCGTTGTCGCAGAGGGCATTGTCCGGGGTGTTCGAGCAGCCCGTGACCGGGTCGCAGTCGTCTACGGAGCACGGAACGAAGTCGTCGCAGAAGAGCGCCGGCCCGGGCTGGCAGTTCGAGAGCGCGTCGCAGGTCTCGACGCCGTCGCAGATGTCGTCGTTGCTGCAGCGCGCGTTGAGGGGAATGTGGATGCAAGCGCCGCCTGCGTCGTCGCAGGTGTCCCAGGTGCAGGCGACCCCGTCGTCGCAGCGCACGAGGTCCCCGAGCTGGCAACCGAGGGCCGCGTCGCAGGTCTCGGCGCCGTTGCACGAGCGGTCGTCGTCGCAGACGGTGTCGTCCGCTGCGTGCAGACAGACGTCGGTGTCCGCGTCGCAGGTGTCGGTCGTGCAGTCGACGCCGTCCGAGCAGTCGGGCGTCGCACCCGCGCCGCAGTCGGCCAGCAGATCGCAGATCTCCGCGCCGTTGCAGTGGACGCCGTCGTCGCAGCGATCCCCGAGCGGGACGTTGAGGCAGCCGCCGGTCGTGTCGTCGCAGGTGTCCCAGGTGCACGCGACGCCGTCGTCGCACTCCGGGATGTCGGCCGCGCTGCACCCCTCGGCCGCGTCGCAGGTCTCCGTGCCGTTGCACGTCCGGCCGTCGTCGCAGAGGGCGTCGTCCGTGTCGTTCGCGCAGGCGTCCGCGCCCGCGTCGCAGGAGTCCGCGGTGCACGAGATCCCGTCGTCGCACGAGGGCGGTTCGCCCGGCAGGCAGCCGATGTCCGCCACGCAGCGCTCCTCGCCGTTGCAGAAGACGTCGTCCGAGCAGTCGGCGTCCGTCTGGCAGGCGCCGGATCCGGTGTCGGTGTCGGTATCGGTGTCGGCGTCCGCGTCGGTGTTCCCGTCGCTCCCGCCGCCGCAACCGGCCGCAGCGAGAATGGAGAACAGCAGGACTGTACGGGCGTTTCGGAACCCCATGTTTGCTCCCTCCGGGTATGGCTCCATCCGAGGCGGGCAGACGGCTATCATGTCGAATCGCCCCGCGCAAGGTCGATTTCTCCTGGGAAGGACCTTTGCACTCCCACGGTACGCCAGCCTACTGGGGCGGCCTCACTGTGGATTGATGACCCGAAGGTTCATGCCGCCCGGGTATCCGTACGAAACGTGCGGAGAGTAGCCCTGCGCCGCGATACCGAAGGGCGCGGCGGCGTCGATCTCGTGCACGCCATCCCCGACCTCCACTCGCGCGACCTGCCAATCGCCCGTTCCAACGTCGACGAACGACCCGTCCGCGATGACGCCGCCGTCGAGAGTCACCTCGGCCCCCGCCGGTCGCGTCACGATGACGTAGTCCTCGGCGTAGGTGTCGGGCGTCAGGAAGATGTAGCTCGGCAGGAACTGGTCGGTCGGGACCGCGAGAACCATGTCGGGGTCCCCTCCGCCGCCGGCGTCGTTGTCCGTGGACTCCTGGCCGACGACGTACTGCACCACGAGGATCGGTCCGTCCGCCGTGACCCCGAAGTCGCCCGGGTCCGCGACGGTCCCCGCGACCGTGTAGTCGGCATAGTCGCCGGCGTCAGCGAGGTTCAGGTCGCCTGCCGGGAGCCCCGTCACCCCCGCGTCGTAGTCGAACGAGACGGTGACGTCGTCCTGCCCCGCCATGATCCGCCAGATGGCGGGCTCCACGTCCGGGCCGGCGCCGCCGGGCGTGCCCCGGACCGGCACGCGGGCGGCGACGTAGCTCGTCCCCCAGGTCGACAGGGGCAGGATCTGCTCCTCGACGTGGTCGCACCACCGCAGGTTGTCCGGGATGTTGGCGCACTCGCACCCGCCGAAGACCGCGACGGGCTTGTTCGCTTCGACCTTGAAGCCGGACAGGTCCGTGTCGCCGGCCGCCTCGATCTGCATGGTGTCCGTCTCGTCCAGTCCCAGGACGGTCGTCGACTCCCCGGCCGCGAGCGCGTCGATGCCGCCGCCCCCGAGCGTGGCCACCGGGCTCGTGATCGTGACGTCGGTGTCGTCCTCGGTGGCGACGATGTCGATGGACGACCGGTAGTAACGGGCGGCCCAGCCGCCTGCGGCCGGGACGAAGAGGGTGTGCCAGGCGGGCACGAAGTAATCGAGGTCGACGGTCGTCCGCGGGATCATCAGCGACGCGTCGTTCGAGTACTCGCCGGCGCTGTCGATCGGGTTGAACTGGTACGCGACGATGGGCGCCGTCGCCGTCACGCGGTACGCGCCGAACGAGTGGACGCTCGTGTCCTCGACGTGGCGGTCGTCGAGATCGAACGTCCAGATCGCGCCGGGCGCGACGCTCCGGCTGCCCTCGTTCACCCACCCGCCCGCGCTACGTCGCTCGACGTCGACGTCCGCGGTGAACGCGTCGTCTGGGTTCGCGACCACGATCGCGTACTGCGACAGGTCGATCGAATCTCCGTCCCCGTCGGGGTCCTCGTCGGCGTTGTTCATGTCGACCCCGTAGAAGACGCAGCCGACGCTCGTCTCGTCCTGGGCCGCGTCGTCGCAGGCGGTCGCGCAGTGATCGTCCACGCAGACGAGGACCCCGACGGG
>Ga0247727_10001333_pt1 | contig 59099 bp, 46 predicted proteins | sample WisWelCaveWW1625_FD_202498 | JGI IMG/M metagenome (GOLD analysis project Ga0247727, IMG submission 202498) | Biofilm microbial communities from Wishing Well Cave, Virginia, United States - WW16-25 | ecosystem: Environmental > Aquatic > Deep subsurface > Groundwater > Cave microbial mat | place...
CGTTCGGCGGTCTCTTGGCTTTCGTGAAAATGTTCGCCGCTTTCAAAGTCGAGGAGCTCTTTGACAACACTTTTATCCAACCGAAACGAATGCCCGAGCGTGGCCATTATTTCATGTTTCAGGGACTTCTGTATCTTTTGATCATCGGTTTCCAGCGGCTCTATCATTTCAATTATATTGCTCATGACCCTATGCTGTTAGGCGTTTTGTTGATTGAAACCTTGCCGGCGGTGAGCACCTTTTGGCGTTGGCTCAGGTCCTGCGGCATCAATCAAGCCTATTCTTTACTCCAACTCATGACAGCGGTGCGCGCGCGCGTTTGGTCGCAAGTAGGATTTCATTTTACCAAAGTCCATATCGATGTGGACACCACCGTGGCAACCGTTTATGGCGACATTGAAGGCGCACGCGTTGGTCACAATCGCCAGCATCGTGGCAAGAAAGGCTTGCGGCCCATCTTGGCCTTCATCAGCGAAACCAAAGAGTACGTGTGGGGCAAGCTGCGCCGCGGCACCACCGTGAGCGGCAAGGATGTCACCAAATTGATCAAAGCGCTGCGGCCACAGTTGCCGAGTTGTGTTAAATTTGTGACCGATCGCAAAGGCCCGGCGCATCAGCTGATCACGGAATACGACGGCCGCGCAGCGTGTGAAACTTTGATTGGCGAAGCCAAACGCGAAGGGCTCTGTGCGATTCCGTCCAAGCGCTTTCGCAATAACATGGTGTTCTTCCAGATCGTCATGTTCGTTTACAACTTATGGCGCTACATGCAAGCGGCGGCCGATGCCAAGAAAGAATCGCAGTTCGGGCGGCACACTATTCACGTGGCCAGGTTAAAGCTGTTGTTTGTGGCGGCAAAGATTGTTCGGCACAGCGGCCAAGTCAAAATCAAGTTCTCGCAATATCTCGACATTCGGCCGCAACTGGAAAAAGTATTTCAGTTTTTTGAGGACCTGATCGGCCAACCGGAAATCTGGGATCGTCCGATGGTTTGGGGTGTCACGTAAATAAAAAAGACGCGGGGCAAGAAATTTTTTGCACGAAGCGGTATCAAAAAAAATAAAACGCAAAAAAATTCAAAAAACGAGCGCCGGATCCGCGCCCGCGGCCTTTCATCTGTGAATTGACCTTGCGTTGAAGCATGTGGACATCTCTCGGAGTGCATGAACTGACGATGTCGATGAAGACGTACGCCCGATTCGGAATACTAGCAACGAAAAGGGCGACTTTGGTGCAAAATTCAGGTTCTACAGACGCCGACGTCACAATCTTTTTGAAACCAGATTTCCACGTCACCCATCACCACGCTGAATTCCTCCGACGGTGTGTTGCCGGCCGTCCACGCGCTGAAATCGGCGTAGAGCATTCAAGCTATCGCCATTAATCGAAAAATACTCTTTGGATCTAGCGATTGTGTCAGTATATTTTCGCGTGCCAAGTATTCGGATTTCAGACGCGAACATGCAATTCAATCAAATAATTCAGGAGCCTGTCATGATCCTCGCCGGTGACGTTGGCGGCACCAAAACGCGTTTGGCCATTTATGACATGCAAGAAGGCTCATTCGCACAACTCTATCTCGACACTTTTGCCAGCCCGGATTTTTCCGGCCTGGAAGAAGTGGTGAAAATTTTTCTGCAAAACCGCCGCGCACAGGTCACGAAAGCTTGTATCGGCGTGCCTTCTCCGATTGTCGAGGGCAAAGCCAAGCCCGTGAATCTGGATTGGGAATTGGATGAAAAGAGATTGGCGCTTGCGCTTGGCATTAACGCGGTGCGTTTGGTGAATGATCTCGTGGCCACCACGGCAGCTTTGCCATTTTTGAGTGAAAATGATTTGTTCGTGTTGCATGCCGGCCAGCTTTCCGGAGGCGAAACTACGCTGGCGGTGCTGGCGCCGGGAACGGGATTGGGCGTGGGTTTTCTTCACAAAAAAACGAATCAATACGAAGTTATTGGTTCCGAAGGCGGGCACGCCGATTTTGCCCCAAATAGCCAGATTGAAATCGCATTGCTCGAATATCTCCAAACCAAGTTCAAGCGCGTGAGTTACGAGCGCGTGCTGTGCGGCCCGGGATTGGTGAATATCTATAATTTTCTGAAGGACACCGGCCGCGCTGCAGAGCCGCCGGAATTGGCCGCGCGCCTGGAAGATGAAGATCAAGCCGCGATCATCTCCACCGCCGGGCAAGCCGGCGAGTTTGAAATTTGCGTACAGGCGCTGGATATTTTCGCTTCGGTTTTGGGCGCGCAAGCCGGCAATTTAGTGCTCACGGTTTTGGCCACCGGCGGGGTTTTTCTCGGCGGCGGCATTCCCCCAAAGATTTTTCCCAAATTGCAAGACGGCACCCTGGTTTCTTCTTATCTGAACAAAGGCCGTTTGTCGGAGCTGGTCCGCAAAACCCCGTTGTATGTGATTCGCGACGATCACGCCGCGCTGCTGGGTGCGGCGTATTTGGCGTCGACGTTATAAATGAAATGATTCAACCGCAAAGCCGCGAAGTCACGAAGAATTAGAACGATGGTTACAAGATGAATAGCTCTATTCTATCGTTTTTTGATCTTATTTTTTTTCAAAGTTTGGTAACGACTTTTTTTGGCGTTCTTTTGGGCATGTGGGCAGCACTTTGGGTTGATCGACGTATCAAAGGATTGCAAGCGAAAGAAGATAGACGACAATTAAGAGATGCTCTCATTGCTTCGATTGACAAGAATTTAGACTTGCTTAAAAAGCTTGAAGAAAAAATTCGGCACGATCCTCTCCCTATATATGCTTACGATGTGTTACATGACTTCCTTGATATTACTCTTTTTGAGTCAACATCTTTGCGAAAATACGAGTTGCTTGAAATCAAGATGTGCCAATCAATAGATAAGATTAGATATGAACTCATGAATCTACAAAGCAAGCTGGAAGTAATTCAAAAAAATGCTTTAGAACTGAGCGCATCTGAGCATGCTAAACATTTTGTTGAGAATATCTATTTATCAATTCGTTTTCAACTCCCTGCTATTGTTGAAACTCTGAATGATACAAAAAAGAATTTGGAAAATATTCGATAAAGGCTTGGATAAGACACATATAGTTTTCATATTTGCTTTTGCAAAACATCGAGAGTTGGTCTTGATGCTTAAATTTGAGAAGCAAACTGGCTTGCTGAATCTATGGAGGCGTGGATGAAATTAGTGCTAGTCCTGAGTGTAATGTTGTCTGCATTTTTGTTTTTTCTTATCCCCGCCTGGGCCTGGCCACAAAATCCTGTACAAAGCTCTTCTACAGCCGCCGATACGAGCCTGTCGCAATACCAGTTAAGACAAATCACCATCACCGCGCTGCGCCATCCTGAACAACTGCTCAGAACTCCAGCGGCCGTCAGCATTATCAGTATCGACGATTTTCAAGATCGCCGCGGCTACGGCGTGGACGAAGCGCTGAAGCTCGTGCCCGGCGTGCTGGCGCAATCGCGTTATGGCAATCAGGATGTGCGCCTCATCATTCGCGGCTTTGGCGCGCGCGGCGCGGGCGACCGCTCCAATGCCGGCACTTCGCGCGGCATTCGTATTTTGCTCGACGGTATTCCGGAAACCAAGCCGGACGGCCGCACTTCTTTCGACCTGATCGACTTGGCCTCGGCCAAACGCATTGAAGTGATGCGCTCGAATGCTTCGGCTATTTGGGGCAATGCTGCCGGCGGCGTCATCAGCATCAGCAGCGCTTCTTTGTTCGATGCGCCTTTCCTTGCGCCGCAAGCCCTGATCGGTAGCTTCGGCCTGCAACGCTTTGGTTTGCAAACGGGCATGTTATTGGGGTCAAGCCGATTGAGTTTGACGGGGAGCAACGTTATCTTCGAGGGCTGGCGCGAAAATTCCGCAAGCGAACGCCTATTGCTTCAAATCAACTCTCTGAATACTTTGAGCACGCATACCAAGCTCAACGCTTTTCTCGTGGGCACGCGCAATCGCTTTTCCATCCCTGGCCCGTTGACACAGCAGCAATTTGATACCGATCATCGACAAGCAAATGCGATCTATCTTCAACGCCGCGAACGGCGCGACAATCGGCTGGCGCGCCTGGGCATGACGCTCGAGCACGAAGGCGAAACGCACGGGTGGAGCGGCACGGCTTTCGTCGAACCGAAATTCTTGCAGCGCTCGGAGCGCGGCACGTTTCGCGATTTCACGCGTTATCATCTCGGCGGCAACTTGGTCTATCGCTATCAGCATGCTCTCGGCACCGGCGTCAAAAGCAGACTGCAAATCGGAATAGACGAAGCCTATCAAGACGGCGCGGTGTTGTTTTATGCGCTTGCTCCCGGCGGTGCTCGCGGCGAGAAGTTAGTGCAAAACAAGCGGGAAGGCGCGAACAGTTTGGGAGTTTTCGTGCAGGAAGAGCTGAGTTTTTCCGAGCGCGTGCATGCGTTGTTGAGCCTGCGCTACAATAACGTCACTTATTACAACGAGGATTTTTTGGAGGCTGATTTTTCCGATCAAAAATCTTTCGCGCGCTGGACGCCCAAGCTGGGTGTGACTTATCAATTTTCTTCCTTGCACAGCATCTATGCCAATTTCGCGCAAGGCCTGGAAGTGCCGGCCGGCAATGAAACCGATCCTATTTCCACCTTCGGGCAGGACACGGTTTTTGCGCTCAATCCTTTGTTGGAGCCGATTACTTCGGCAACGCTCGAGCTGGGCATGAAACGAATGTTCGAGTTCGAAGGATCATCCTGGTTGCGCCTGCTTTCCTATGATTTGGCGGCGTATCGCATCACCACTGCGAATGACATTATTCCCTATCGCGGCGGGCGATTTTATTTTGCGGCAGGGGAGACGCGGCGTTACGGTCTGGAGTTAGGCGCAAATATCACGCTTCGCCAAAATATTTCCGTACAAGCGGCGATCACCTGCGCCAACAGCAAATATGCCAGCTATCGCGTGGATTCGGTGCATTACGGCAAGCCGGGAAGTTTCGCGGATTATCGCGGCAACAAAGTCGCGGGTGTGCCGGATTTGTTTTATGGTTTGGCGGTGAATTTCGCGCCGAAGTTCATTCATCCTTTTGCGGTGCAAGCGGAAATGCAAGGCGTGGGAGAATATTTCGTCGATGATGCGAATCGCATCACGGTGCCGGCATACAATCTTTTCAATCTCACCCTGCGCTTGCACCAGCCGCTGCGCTTGTCGCAGCATCTTGCTTTGAATGGATTCATCGGCATCAATAATCTCACCGATGAAAAATACGCGGCTTCGGCTTTCATCAATCCCGACATCGTGAACGGCGTTCCGGTTTATTTGGAGCCGGGCCTGCCGCGCAATTTCGTGATGGGTGTCACGCTCACGGCAGGGAAAGAATAGCGCGAGATTATATCGGAGTGACAAACTTCAGTTTGTCCGCTCGAGTTTCTCCCAGCACGAATTCCCCGCGGAATCATCAATCATGCTTTCAAGTAACCTGTCATTGTAAACCTGTCATTCAGAGGAATCTTGTGACGCACTCGCGCTTTACTCGATGCTTCACAAGTTCCCTTCTGGATGACAGGGCAGTTGCTTTTCGGACGAACTCCGAGAGCCGGAGTCAACGCTTCCAAGTAACATGTCATGAATCATCTTTTTCGAATCATTGCCCTCACTTTTGTTGCCGGTTTGCCGGGAACGGGCTGCGACGAAGCTGAGCAAGTTCATTTCAATAATGGTGAAACCGCTTTCGCCGGTGAAATATGCAGGCCGCAAACAAACGGCCCGCATCCGGCCGTTGTTTTCATTCACGGTTTGAGCGCGGACGAACGCGAGGTTTTTCGCGAGCTGGCAAAACTTTTGGCGGAACAGGGTATTGTCTCGCTGCTTTATGACCAACGCGGCGCGGGCAAATCTTCCGGCGATTGGAGCAAAGCGGATTTGCAAGCGTTGGCCGGCGATGCCATTGCCGCCGCGAAATATTTGCAACAACGCCCGGACATCCGCAAAGACAACGTCGGCCTGGCCGGTTTCAGCCAGGGCGGATGGATCGCGTCATTGGCTGCAAGCGAGGCGGAGGAGATTGCATTTGTGATAACCCTTTCGACTTCGGCCGTTTTCCCGGCCGGGCAAAGCGATGATCAAACTGCCACCAACCCGTTTGGCCGGGATTTGGAGTATGAGCCTTTGCCAGGCCTGCGTAGCTTGCGCGCGCCGTTGTTGATGCTTTTCGGAGAGAAAGACGGCTCCATTCCCTTCGAAAAAAGCATTACGCTAATCAACACCACGATGCGCGAGGCCGGCAGAAGAGACTTCGCGTTCCGCGTGGTGCCGAACGCGGATCACGGCTTGTTTACCAAACCCTATCACGATTCGCCGCTGCCGTTGCTGCAAAATTTGCCGCTCTCGCCGCGTTTCGAGCCGGAAGCGCTGGAGGCCATGGTGTATTGGATAAAAGTCGCCGCGCCTTTGCATAATTCCAAATAGTGATGAGAGATTTTCAAGTGGGTTGGTGTCATTCCATTTGTTGAAAGCTTTGACTAGGACGAAGTTGCTTCGATTTTGTGATGGAGTTTCGGGGAGCAGGTGATGGATGACCTGATTCGCAGTTTGCGCGACCAGAAGGCGCTGGGTCAGCTTGTCGGAAAGAGCTCCGTGTTTTTGAATGCTATCGCTCCGTTGCCGGCGACGGCCAGGAGCGAGGCCAATGTGTTGCTCAACGGTGAGACCGGCACCGGCAAAGAATTGGTGGCGCGCGCTATTCATTATTTAAGCGCAAGAGCCGGCTTTCCTTTTGTACCGGTGAACTGCGGTTCCCTGCCCGATACCTTGTTGGAAGACGAGTTGTTCGGCCATGAGCGCGGGTCTTTTACTGATGCGCACAGCCAGCGTCGCGGCCTTTTTGCGCAAGCGGACAAGGGCACGCTTTTTTTGGATGAAGTTGACACGTTGAGCACCAGAGCTCAGGTGACGCTGCTGCGTGTGTTGCAGGATAAGAAATTTCGACCGCTCGGCTCCAGCGGCGAACAGGAGGCCAATGTTCGTATCGTGGCCGCCACCAACACGCCGATCGATTATTTAGTGCAGACCGGCCGCTTCCGTCCGGATTTATATTATCGCCTATCCGTTTTCTCCATCCACCTTCCGCCTTTGCGCGAGCGCCGCGAAGATATTCTTCCTCTCGCACACCATTTTTTAAAGAAACATGCTCCCCCGGACCGCCCCCAATTGTATTTCGCGGCCGCGACCTCTGAAGCTCTGCGGTCTCATTCCTGGCCCGGCAACGTGCGCGAGCTGGAAAATGTTATCATTCGCTGTGTTCATTTGAACCGCACGGAGCTGATTGAAATCAAAGACCTCGGTTTTCGTGATCCGTGCGAAAGTCCCCCGGCAGCATTTTCGCTCAATGCAGAATCGTGCTCTTTCAAAGAAATGAAGCAGCAGATGATCACGGCGTTTGAGCGCGACTACCTTCTCCGTTTGATGGGCCGGCATCAGGGCAACGTCAGCAATGCCGCGCGCACCGCCGGCAAAGAACGCCGCGATCTCGGCAAGCTGCTCAAGAAGTATGAAATTAACCCACGGCTTTTTTATCCCTCCAACACGCCCGCTGTGTAAGTTCGCAGGGCGATTCATCATTACGATTGCCGCGTATCCAATCATTGAATCGCCGCCCACCCGATATTGTCATTCTGAAAGAATCCTTAAAAAGGCACACAAAATTGAAAGCCCACAAAATTGTATTTTTTGTGTGATTTCAATTTTGTGTCCCAAATTTTTGCTTTTTTTGCAAAGAGTTCACTTGTAATGGCATAATACCCCGATTTGGGATGGAACTGGGTGCGATTTTCCGCAGCACTTGGGCATAATACACCCACCACGTTAAGCACTTATTCCGCAACAAGCTGTAGAAACACGCTCGATTCTCCTGCCTGGGTGAGCAATCACCCTAACTTTTTTTATCTTTTGCCCCATCCCCTCTAAACTTTTGAAATTCCGAATCGCCAGGTTAGACTCGTCAGTGGCGTCGTTTTTGCGATACCGAAGCGGAAAACGGAGAGGCCCTTGAGTGAACCGTTGCAGCAAGAGTCGATAGGGCGTGAAGAGCAAATGCGTGAAGCGGTCTTGCAGTATCTCGCCGAGCATCCTCGCGCCATGGATACGTTGGCAGGCATTGCGCAGTGGTGGCTGATGCGGCAACACCTGCGTGTGGAAGTCAACGTGCTCACCAGTGTGCTGCGCCGGTTGGCTGAACAAGGCCTGTTAGAAATGAGCGGGGAACACGAGAATCCCATGTACAAATTGAGCAGGCTCAAATCGTAAGGAGATCAGGATGGTAAGCATGATCCGTCCCAATCGTTTGGAAGTGAGCGATCGCTTTCCCATACTCGGTTTTACCGTGCAGACCGGCGCGAGCCCCAAATGGTTCGAGATTGCCATCGCCAGCGATCTAAAATTGTTTCACGCGGAGGCGAAGGCGCAACGCACGCACGCCAATTTTTATTCGACACGTGCTGCCGGGCCATTAGCAGCGGAGCGAGGTGAAGCGGTTTATCTCGTGCCACCCGAAGTGCTCAAACGTTTTGCCGGGCAATCCAAAGTTTATTTCGGCTTGGCGACTTTTGCCGACCCCAGCCGCAGCAACACCGATTCGGTGCGCATGCCTTCCGAAGGCAGTCCTTACATCAACATCGCCGCGTTGACGGGCCGGGCTTCGCGCCGGATGATGGCCGTGCCGCATCCGCACAATGGCCGCTCGGCGAATGGCAACGGTTATAGCGCGATGAGCGCGCAAGAATTGGAATGGGCCGGCGATGCAGCGCAGCCGGGCATGCAAGCAATCAGCCCGACGACAACAGTCGCACCACCGGCGAATGGTTCTGCCACGACCTCACCAGCACCCTCCGCTACCGCTCCGGCGACACAGCCTTCAACTACACCGCCGAGCACGAGCGCGGCATTGAAATATGATGATGGCTTTGGACCGATGCCGCTTGATCTTCCCGCAAAGGCCGCGAGGCCTGCCAAGCCGTATGTGAAATCTCAAGCCAGATCTTCCGCACTTTCTTATGATCTCTATTATGAAGTTCCGCTTGTTCCCCAACCCGACAAGCTTTCCTGCTGGGCCGGATCCATGGCCATGCTCGTGGGCTATCGCCGCAATCAAAGCCTCAATCCGGAAACTTTGGCGCAAGAAGCCGGACGCAGCTTGAGAACCTCTTACGGTTGGGATATGTTGGAGTCCGTGAAAGATTATTTCGGCTTTCGCGATATCACATTGCCCTCCAACACGAGCTTGTATCCTCTTCCGGAAGATTGGCAGAATTGGTTAAGCCTGTATGGCCCGCTTTGGGTCACCGTCGTCGGCGCGCCTTCACATGCCATTATTGTCAACGGCATCAGCGGCGATTTGACGCCGGCCGGCACGACCATGCACATTTTGAATCCGTGGGACACAACGACGAATTTCAGCAACGATCAGATCGACTTCAATCCGCCCAATCGCGGCCGCCAATACTCGCAACGCTTTGAAGATTTCGCGGCGGACTTTGGCAATTTGGGATTGAGCGATTATGGCCGCTGGCGTGTTTTGTATTTGCCCGCGTATGAGAGCCAAACCCAGGGGCAATCCCTCGGCCGGCAAATGAATCGTGGCGCAACTCCCGCACGCAGCCGCGCGCAAAACACCGGACAATCCTTCGACGCCAATTGGAATGAAGTGGAGGTTGTGCCACAGTTGAACAATATGTCTTGCTGGGCCGCAGCCGCTTCGATGGTGGTCGGTTGGCGCGATCGCATGTCGATCAATCCCGAAGAGATTGCCAACGGCGCGGGCCAATGGGCAGCATATCAAAATGGCCTCAATCCTGCCGACGTGCCGGCGCTCGCGCAAGCGTGGGACTTGACCATTGAATATGGCATGTCTTATACTGTCGAAGGTTTGCGCCAATTGCTCGAAACCACCGGGCCATTGTGGGTTGTTGCCGTGGTTCCTGGCCTGCATGCCATCGTGGTCACCGGCATGTATGGCGATGGCACCATCGACGGCACGTATGTGCGCATCAAAGATCCGTGGGGGCGCGCGCCCGGCCAGGCCGGCAAACCGGGCAATTACAATCCCACACCCGGCCAAGGCAGCGCATATGATTTGACCTTCCGCCAATTCGCAGAAGAATATGAAGGCGCTGCGAATTTGCCCAGTGTGGATATTCAAATCCTGCATTCCAAGCCCGAGCACATCAGCGATCGTTATCCCACGGTTTCGCCGCAGGCATATGCGCGTTGGCAGAGCGTGCAGCTTGGCCGCAGCATGAACGCGAAGAATGCTTTGCGTGCGCGCGCGGCTATGGCTTATCGTCAAACTTCCAAACCTTCAGCCCTGCCCTTCAGTTCGGACATTCCGCTGGACCCCGGCAACGGTGGGCGCTCGATCGGCCTCGACCTTCTGCAAGCGGGCGACATCATTGTTTCAACCACTGCTGATATCACTTCGGATTTGATTCGCTTCGCCAGTAATGCGCCGGTCAGTCATGCCATGATTTACACCGGCGACGGCGGACAAGTGGTGGAGGCCATTCGCGACGGCGTTGTCTTTCATCCGCTGGACGAAGCGATTGCAAACGCAACCGTTGCCGTCGCGTTCCGCCATCCGGATTTGACGGAGGAGCAAGCGTGGCGCATTCGTGATTTCGTCGGCCAACAAATTGGAAAGTCCTATAACTATTGGGGCATTGTCAGGCAGGCCGGTTTTCAACTTGATCGCCGCACCTTCTGCAGCGACAAATCCGGCGGGGAATACGATCGTTGCGTCAATTGGGCCGGCCGGGTGAATATGGGAACTGCCACAAATGACGAATTCTTCTGCTCGCAACTGGTGCTTGCTGCTTATGAAACTGCAGGCGTTCCCCTTACGAGCACACCGCCGCATTGGAACAGCCCGGGCGATCTCGCGGAATTGCGACTTTCCGGCATGCTCGGCTACGTCGGCCATTTGAAAGCGCCGGCTGTCAGCATGAGCTACGCTCAACGCGCGAACAACAAAAGCTTTGGTAATGGCCGCCAACGCATGCCACAATATGTTCAGCCCCTCGCGATCGTCCGGCCGGAATATCAACCGCGGGATTTCGTTGATGCTTTGCAATTCATGTGGGAGTGGATCAAGCGGCAAGCGAGTTGGGCAACGGGAGTTCCAGACACCAGTTTCTTTCCGCATTCCGCCATTTGCCATCTCAACATGACTTTCGATGACGGTCAGGGTTATACTGGCACTGGCTTTTACATCGCGCCGGATTGCATTCTCACGGCCGCACATAATGTAGTCGAGATGAATGCGGGCAGCGCCGCTCATCAGGCCACTTCTATTTTAGTCACACCAGGAAAAAACGGTGCCGGCATTGCGCCCTTCGGCTCCTTCAACGCCGCGAGCTGGCAATATCATCCCAGTTATAACGGTGGCTTTGACTTCGATCTTGCGGTAATCAAAGTCAATACGCCGCCGCCGCACGGGCTGTACTTCAATGCTTTGGAAGAGCTCAATCAGTCGATTGTCGATGCCATCATTGTTTGCGGTTACGCTGCGGAATCGGTGGATCGCGACAAGCAGCATCTCGATGGCGACACCATTCGCATGTTGAGTGATAATGGCGAGCTGTTCTTTTATAACTTGCATACCGAGCAAGGCACGAGCGGGTCGCCGGTCTATTATGTCACTGCCTACGATGATCCGGTGCGGCAAATGTCGGTGCTAGAGATTCGCATAATCGGCGTGCACGTTTCTCGCTATCCGCAAGACGACCGGTTGAATCGCGGCTGCCGTTTGACGCAAGACAAGATCAACTGGATTTATTCGGCGTGCAATTCCGGCGCTGCCAGCAGCCAGGCGTTATCGCAGAATCAGTATCGGAGCAAATTCAAAACAGTGGGCGTGAAAGGCGCCGGCGCTGACATCGTTGTGCCGCGCAACGGCGATTCTGTCGCTGCACGCTCCGCGTCAGCGCGTGCGCGCGCCATGGATCAATCTTTCACCGCGAAAGGCCGGGCATTTGGAGATCAGCCCGCAAATGGCACTCCTCTTTCCTCGAAGGAAGCCGGGTATGATGATGCGCTCGGCGAGACCGCTGATCCGGAGCAGATCGCAGCGCAGCCGGCCGCGCAGGCTGATCTTTCGAATGAAGAGATTTATCGCATCGTTCGCGAAGTCGTCATTCCTGATTCCGGCGATGAGCTTTATTCAGCCGTGTCTGCTGATCGTGAATTTGAAGCCACCGGCCGTCACTTTGGTCTCGGATTCGGTCTGGCGCTGTTCACGCAGGAATCCGGGCGTTTGGGCCACGTGCTGCAATTGATGCAGCAACGCGATGCCGCTGCGTTCGCGGAGATTTTCGGGACCGAGGCGGAAGCTTTGTTGGCAGTCACGAATGCCGCAACACCCGCAGAGCGCTTGCAACCGATTGGCGGCGAAGTTTTATGGAGCGAGAAGTGGTTAGAAAGATTTCGGCGCGCCGGACAAATACCGGTCTTTCAAGCCGCGCAGAATGAAGAAGTGATCGCAGGCCAATTCCGCCCCATGCTCAAGATTGCCACCGACCTTGGCTTTTTAAGCGATCGTGGCTTGGCGATGGTTTATGATCGCATCGTCACGCGCGGGCTGGGCGCAGGCTTGCGTTGGGTGGTGCAAACAGCCGGGCCCTTGCGCACGGCGATGCAAAGGCAACATGCGTTGCAGATGCTGGGCTATCAAAGCGCGCAACAATTCCAGCAGGCCATGGGCAATCTGCCGCAAAACGGCGTCTTCGGACCGGAAACACATGCGGCGCTGGTGGCGGCTTTGCGCGAGCAAGGCGCGGCAGCATTGCCTTCGGTGGAAGAATTGATTTGCAAGTTGGTAATCTCCGCAAGTGGAAACGCAAAGAAAAGATTGTTGCGGCTGAGAGATTCGATGAATCTCAAAGATATCATTTACCAGATTAGTTAATTTACCAACTCAAGCGACTCAAGGAGATTGACATGAAGATGCGCCAATATATCCGTGGTCTGCTCTCTGGAATTGCGGTGATTATGTTCGTCGGATGTGGTGGAGGGCCGCCGCCGTCTCCTCTGACTTTCACGTTGCAACGGGACATTTTGGAAAACGTTGATGACGTTGCCGGACGCTGGCAGCTCGAAGGAGGGAAGGTGCTGCAGGACGGAAGCCATGTAGCATACTATGCCAGTACCAAACGCGTCGTGCTTAATGCCACCAGCGCACAGAATACGGCCATGTTGACCATGACCATTTTCTTTATCGGCGATGCGCCACCCAAAAATATCACCGTCCAAGGTTCGCATGATTTCAACAGCGGCGGACAAATTGGAAGCGTGAGCGCCGCTTCAAGCACTTATGCTCCCTATATCGACGCTCAGTTCACTAGAACCGGCGATACTGTCACGATTACGCCATAAGAGGCGGCTCAACAATTTCTGCATCGTCGAGGACTCCCTTGAAGCGTGAATCTCCCGAAATCATGGCGGCGAGGAATTTCGCCCGTGATGTCAACATAAAGCTGCAGCAATCGCAAGCGTTCAAGCAGTTGCCGCAGGCCACGCAGCAAGCCTTGTTGCGCGACTTGGGCACGATTCGCCAGGCGTTTGCTGCGACGACTGCTGCAACTACAAAGAAAGATCCGTATGCGCTGACGCTCGAAACGCCGCAAGATTTCATACAACGCCGCAATCAAGCGCGCTTGGGCGCGCAAGAACAAGAACCGGAAAATGACGAAGCCGAGCCGGCAACTTCGAGCAATGGCGCCGCGCCCGGACCCAAAAAATCGGCGACGGAAACTTTGGCCTCACGTGCAGGCGCGTTGATTGACGAGGTTAATTTTCCCGCATTCGTCGCGGGCTTGGTGCACGGCGCTTTCGATGCCATCGTCGATTCCTCCATTCGACAAATGGAGGCCTTTGCCGATCTGGTGAGCGCGGTGGCCAAGAATGCCAATGATTTCACGCGCGATAACGTGTCGGCGAATCAAGCGCGCGATTGGCTGGTGCAACAGCATGCGCAAGATTTGCAATTGGATTTGTCCGGGCCGCCGCGCTTGCTGCCGCAGCCGCGCGGCCCGGAATCCGAAGACGAGCCGTATTCACCGGATTGGCTCGCGGATTACGAGTTGGAGGGCGAAGAGCTGACTGCAGAATTGATCGAGGAGAAGCTCGTGCCCGTTGCGCGGCAGCGCGTGGGTGAAAATCGTTTGCACATGCTCGCGACCATGGTGTTGATGGGCATGAATCGCATCGTGGTGCGCGACGGCTCCATTTCCGCGCGCGTGCGTTTCCGCGCGGCTGCTATGGATAAAGCTCTGGTTGATTATGCCGTTTCGCAGGATTCCGGCGCCGGCGCTTCGTGGGGACAACGCGGCAGTACGACCTATCCGCAACATGCCATGATGGTTTCCACCGTCGGCGTCAATGTGCAAGCCGACTCCGATTTAAAAGCCGAGCTGTTCGGCGAAGTTAAGATTAATTTCGTGAGCGAGACCGTTCCGCTCGATCGCTTCGTCGATCAAGCGCGGCTGACCTTGCTCCAGCGTAACGCGCGCACGGCCGCGAAAACGAATGGCGGCAGTCAAAGCACGAGCACTGTGTCAACGCCTGCTGCAACTACACCGGCGCCAGCGACTGCAACCACGCCCGCACCTTCGGTGAGTTGAAAGTGATGGAACAAGAATAGTAACACCTCACTGTCATCCTGTAAGGAACTTTTAAGCATCAAGCACAATCGTGTGGAACGAGAGTAGTAACACCTCGCTGTCATCCTGTAAGGAACTTTTTAAGCAACCAGTACAATCTTAGTGCTCAAAAAGATGCTTCCAGCATGACATAGCACTTGAAAGCTTCCATGAAAACTTTTTGTGAAGACTTAAAACCATGCGTCGTCAATTTTCCGAAATGCTGGTCGATCTTGCGGCCGCGGCCCTGCCCTTCGGCGAGGCCGAGTCCATGTTGCGCGTGACCAGTCTCGCCCTCGACGTGCCGGTCGAGATGTTGTTGCGCCGAACGGCGAGTGAGCCGGAATTGCTCGGCGACGTTCCGAATTGGCGCTGGCAAACCGGCTGGGAAGCGCCGCGCGGCCGCTTGCGTATTCGTTGGGAAGAAGGAGAGGAATTTTGAGCAGCAGCGATCACGGCGTGCCGATCGAGCAATTCATTCAGGCGTTGACCAGCCAGTTGGATCGCGCACAAGATGCGCTGCGCCTGAAAGCGGCGAGCCGGCCGTTGACTTTTGCGGTAAAGGATCTCACACTCGATCTGCGCAGCCATGTGGAAATCAGCGGCAGCACGGTGAAAATTCGGCCGGCCGGGCCGAATGAGCCCGAGGCGAGCACCATTCACATTGCGCTCACGACGATTACGCGACCGATGATCGAAGAGAACACCGTCCAGCTTGCCGAGGATTCGGATGAGCCTTCATTGGAAGAGGTTTTGAAAGATGATTTCAAAGACCGCGAAGAACGTGAAGACGTGCAGCGCCGGTTGGAATGGGCCGGCGTGCACACGGTCTCGCAATTGCGGGATTCGCAGCGCCGCAACGGTGAGCAGGTTTTGCAGAAATACACGCAACTGCCGGTGAATCGTTTGCGTGCGGCGCTCATGCGCGCCGCGCAGCCGCGGGTGACGCGCGTCATGTCGGAGACGTTGAACAACGGCCATGAAAATGGCGGGGCCAAAGGCGCGCCGTTGCTGCGCATTCGTGGCCAGAATCTCATGACTGAACGCCAGCCGGAAGTGCGCATTGGCGGCGAATGCGTGCCGGTATTGCAGGCCAACGAGCGCGAATTGCTGGTCGCGCCGCTGGCGCATCAATTAAGCGGCACGCTGGCCGTGGAGGTCGAACCGGGCAATGTGGTGGAGACGGAGTTTGATTTCACAACTGAAGGGGCAAGCGGCAAGTAACAATAACTAAATTGTATGAGTTTAGCCGTTTGAAGTTGAATCCCCTAACACTCTGAACGACATTCCCCGGTGGTAACGCCAGTTTAACGTTGTAGTGCTATCTAGCGAGCTTCGCCCAAACCGATAAGTGAATAATGCAAAATTAACCCCAATGGATAAAAACAACGCAACTGCTAAAAGATCTCTTCATCCGTTGCGTTATTTCTATCCGTTGGGAAAAATTTGCTCTGGGTGCAAAAATTTTGGTATTCGAGGATTTTTTCTCTCAACTCATGAACTCGCAGGCCCGACAACTCATCATGCCGTGGGCGCGGCCATGTGATCTCTACAGCGCGCCCGGGCGTTTGCTCATGAAGCTCACTTTGGGCGAAGCGCCGGAAACGATTCCGGCGGCGCGCGACGTGCGCCTCGGTGCGAGCATGGCGGCAGTGAAAGTGGATGGCGGCCCGATTGATCGCATTCTGAAAAAATTTTCCGAGCGCGTTCGCATTGTGCGTGTGCACACCGCGGCCGCTGCCATGCACCGGCCGGGCTTGGGAAACCGCGGCTACGACGATCTCGAGCATGCCTTCGGCCTTTCACGCAGTTTTCGCGTGGACGCCGATCACCGTTGTTGCATTGCCGATTTGGTGGAGGCGCTGCGCCAGATTGACCGCGTGGAATCAGCCTCGCCCTATTATCTCTGCGCCACGCCTTTTTTGCAACCGGAATCCAAGACGGTTGATTTGGAGGCCGCATGGCGATCTCGCCATCAGATTGGCGCAGCCGAGGCCATGGCCTACGAGCCTGGCGATCCGGCCGTGATTGTGGCGATTGTCGATACCGGCGTTGCGACCGAACATCCCGAATTGCAACAGCGCTTGCGGCCGGGCTTCGACACCGTGGAACTGGGCTTGCGCGATCTTGCCAGCGGCTTGCAATTATTGGGCGATCGCAGCGAAGCAGATACCGATCCCTCTGATGAAGTTGGGCACGGCACTTCCTGCGCCGCCATCATCGGCGCCGCCGGGAAGAGCATGCCGCCGGGCCTAGCCGGCGAATGCGGCTTGTTGCCGATGCGCGTGCTCGGCGCCGCGCAAATGAGCGGCAAAGATGAACCCATTGGCATCGGCGCGCTTTCCGATATTGATGCGGGCATGAAGACGGCTATCGATCTGGGCGCGCACGTCATCAACATGAGTTTCGGCACACCCGAGGCCGCGCTCGATGCGCACGATCCCATGCCGCACGAAGACGTGGTGCGTTATGGTTTGGCGCGCGGCTGCATTATGATCGCCGCCAGCGGAAACTCCGGCAAAGCTGAACGTTTTTCTCCTGCTTCATTGGAGGGTGTGATTGCCGTGGGATCAATTGACTCTCATGGCCGGCCCTCTTCATTCAGCACCACCGGCGAACACGTTGCGCTTTGTGCGCCGGGCGAGCGCGTGATGAGCGCGGGCTTGCATGACTATCAAATGGTGACGGGAACCAGCTTCGCCGCGCCGTTCGTGGCCGCGGCCGCAGCATTATTGGTGAGCCGTTCGCGACGGCGCTCGCGGCCGCTGGAGGCGGAAGCGATCAAGCGCATTCTTACGGCCTCGGCGCAACCGTGGGCGAGAGCGCAGACCTCCGACTATGGTGTGGGCACGCTGGATGCGCATGCGGCGCTCAGAAAATTGGATCAAGAGCTCGATCAATCAAACTCGTTTTGAAAATAAACTGAACTGTATTCAACGCTATTGGAGGATTTATGGCTGAGCCCATTGTCTTTATCGATCTGGCGCAACGCGCTGAGGATGGACGAAATCAAATCAACCCACTCCCAGCGCCACCGGCAACCGGAGAGCACGATCCTTTCTTCAAAGAGCTTCGCAAAAAGCTTTTTAAAATGGGTGTTCTCCCGAATGAAACTCTAAACCACAAAGCCGGAAAGTTTCCCACTCAACAAGTCGCACCGGTGACAGGCGATTATCCTGATCTTACTTCTCAGGAAAAAATTCTGGCTGCCATGTACGGCATTCTCGAAAGAGATAATGTCACGAATCCGGAAGTCGATCGCTTCGGCGAATCTGTTGCCAAAGCGCTGGGAGAGTTTTCCAAACTGCAAGATTTGTTTATTGCCGTCTTGCCGGTTCTGGCAAGAGCCGGACAAGTACAAGTCACCTCTGCAGGACAGATGGAGCTTCAAAAACAAATTCGCGCAGATTTTTGGACTGCGGTAGTGCGCACGCTTTTTGAAAGTGGAATTTCAGCGAATGATCCGAACCTGGCCCTCATGGCGCTCGGCGCGCTCGAGGATCTGCGCAATGCCGATGGCGGCCTGACGCCTTCGACCATTGAAATCGATCTGCCGTCTTTGGAGAATCATGCCGAGGTCGAGATCATTCCCGACAATTTGCACGCGATGCAAGCCATCTATTTTGCGGCCATGTTGGAGGAGCTGAAGGTCTTTCAAGTCGTGGACAAGCTGGTGGAATTGTTCCTCAACGGCATGTTGCCGGTGGTGCGAGGCAAGGCCGGAAATATTCTTTACAAATATTGGAAGGACAGCGACGAGCGCTTGACCGAGATGGAGCGGCGCAATCTCTACGCGCGCGGCTTCGGTTTTGCCGGCGGCGATCCGGGAATGTACGCGCCCAATCGCGAGTTCGACAGCCTGTGGTTGCGTTTTGTTTCCGCGGTTTCATCTTTTGTGCGGCAAATCCAGGTGGATAAACTGCTGCGCGCGGGCGTTCCTGCGGCGGTGAGCCAGGAGCAAATGCGCAAAGCGGGCCGCGATCTCGCTGCCAACCTTTCTTTGCATGGCTATGGCGTTGCCTATTTCGCGGCCACGGAGTTGCAAGCGCAAATTAAAGAAATTATCGAATTGCTCGGCGACACCGAAATCAAGCTTTCTTACGGCGCGCGCGACATGTTTCAAGTGGTCGATCAAGTCGCAACACTGGAGTTGGGCGGCGCGAAGAACAGCATTCGCTATCGCACCATGGCCGGCGCCGGTGCCATCATTATTCGTTGGATGGCCAATCGCGCGCACGTGCTCACCAGCTCTGCGCTCGTCCCCGTGCTGAATTTGGGCCAAAGCGCTCCTCCTCGTCCAGGCAGAGTGGTGTTCGATAGGCACAACATCGCAGCCGTGAATCAGCCGGCGCTCAGCGCCAAGCCCACGGTTGATCCAACGGATTTGGATCTCATCAATGCCTGTGAGCAATGGTTGGCGGTCACGGGCACGCTCGACACGAGCGTGGAACAATATGCGCAACCGTCCGAGCCGCCGATGATGACTTCACGTCCGATTCACATTCCGGACGTTGCCAGAGATTTGCTCGAATCGGTTGGCGTTTCGGCCGGCATGAGCAACGGCCATGGCAACGGCCGTTACGCGCGGCGTTAGGAGATGATTATGAATACAAAACCCATGTCGGAAGTCGTCGCGGTGCGTTTGCAATCTGCGGCGCAAAAAATGGGCACGGCCAGCCCGTTGCCATATGTCAAGCCGCTGCTCGATCGCACGTTTTATCTGCCGCAGGGCGACGCCAAATATGCCGCCAACACGCTCACGCCCGGCGCGGCGCCGCTGGAGCCTTCCTTCTCCGAGCAAGAGCCCAACGTGCTGCGCTTCAATCTCGAGCCGCTCGGCCCGGAAGCTTCACCGGTCTCGCGGCGCGATGAAGCCACGCGCGAGATGCGGCGCTTGATCGGAACCATGTTCGGCGGCGACGCGCTGCGCTGGTTCGATCAACGCAGCGAAGAATGGCGCGGCATCGGGCCGCGCGGCCGGCTGCATTACGGCGCTTTCTTCGGCACGGCCTATGATCGCGACGGCTTGCACAGCTCCAAAGTCTATTATGAGATGAATCCCAATCAGATGGAGGCGCTGCCGGGCATGCTGTCAAATGTGGTGCGCGTTGCCATGCAAAGCATGCCTTCGTTGATTCCGCTCTTTACTTCGATCGCGTGCCGGCGTGAGAACGGCAATCAACGCCTCACGTTTTTGTATCGCGGCGTGTTGCGGCTTTCCGATCTTGCCCCGCTGTTGGAAAGCTTGGGCATGGCGCAGCAACTGCCGAGCATGATGCAACTGTTCGGTGTGGCTTTGGGCGGGCGTTTCGAGCTGCCTGAACAATCGGTGCTGCTCGCGTTGGGCAACACCGCAGAAGGCCCGGAGCTGGAGCTTTACGTGCTGTTAGGCATGATTCCGGATTTGCCGCCCACGTTTCTCGATCTGCTCACGCTCGGCCTGTCGGAGCGGCCGCGCGAATTGCAGGCGTTGAGCCGCTGGCTGCATGCTTTCACGCCGGAGACGCAAGAATGGCCGGGCAATTTTTCGATCATGAGCGTGCGCGTCACCCCGCACACGCCGGCCAAAGTGAGTCTCTATTTGCGGCCGATTGAATTCGAGATTCAGCGCCGGCTTTCGGAAGTGCCGAGCTTGCGCAATGGCAACGGTGCGAACGGTGTGCTGGTTTGAAAGGAGCACGAGGATGAACATGACCAAGCAGGCTTCGGCCGGAAAGAGAAACAACGGCGCCGCTCCTTCCCAACGCGAAACGTTCGATTTGGCGCGAGCAGGCGTCAAAGATTTGTTGCTGAAGAGCGAATCGTTTCGCGCTTTGCCGCCGGAAGCGCAGCGTGACATCGCGAAGAATACGGTCGAGGTGGTCAATTATCTCATCGCGCCCGAAGGTATTCCCGGCAACAAACTCGCGGTGGCGCAAAAGGCTTCGAGCGCAGATCCTTATGCTTTTCCTTTGGAACAGACCATATCCTCTTCCGGCAGCAACGTTGACGAAGAAGGCAAGTTCACGGCGCAGGGCGCGCGCGAAGGCGCGGCCGTGGCGGGCGTGCTGTTGCAACAAGTCAACTTTCCGGCCTTCGTGAGCGGGTTGATCAACGGGGTGTTCCATTCGATCGTGCAATCTTCGATCGAGCAAATGGAAGCTTACGGCCGGTTGGTGGCAGACGTGGCCAAATCGCTCAATCAATTTCGTGATGAAAACGTTTCAGAGAATCAAGGCCGCGATTATCTCGTCGAGCAATTTCCGGATACCTTCATGATCGACGTGGACACCGGTGAAGAAGGCGCCGGACCGCGCGTGCGTTTGCGCGACGGCGTGGATGAATCCGCAGCGCTGCAAAAAGTGAGCAGCCTTCCCGTCGAAGGCGGGCCGTTGAAGAGCATGGATCTCGAAGATGAAACGATCGAGCAAAAGCTGGTGCAAGGCGCGCGCACGCAGCTCGCCACCAGCCGGCAGCAATTGCTGGCCACGATGGTGTTGATGGGCATCAATCGCATCATCGTCACCGACGGCCGCATTTCCGCGAAAGTGATGTACGACTTTCAAGCGCGCGACAATTTTAAATTTCAAAAAAGCGCCACCAAATTTGATTATGACAAAAGCTTGAAACGCCGCAGCACCGAAGGCGAGTTTGAAAGCGAGTATAAAGGCGGATCGAGCTCAGAGAACCTGAACGAACAAGGCGGATATTCCGAATCGCGCCGCGATGCGAGTTATTACTCCAAAGGCGCATATAAAACCACGGAAGAGCCGATCATGACGTTGGCCAGCGCCTCGCAGCAAACGACTGACGCTTCACTGGCGACCAAAGCCAGCCTCGCCGGCTCGGTGGAAGTGAATTTCAAGAGCGAAACTTTTCCGCTGGAAAAGATGGCGGACTCATTTCAAATCGGCCAAATCCAAAACGCGGCGAAGCCGAAAGCAACTACGGCGACGACTGGTACGAATGGGACGAAGCCGGCAACAACAACACCAAGTTCATGAGTGCCAACAGAATTAATTTGATCTTCGCCAGGGATTTGATCGAAGCGTCGCCTCATAGTGTCATTCTGTAAGAATCTTTTTATGCTGATAGAAGAATGCGCGTAATTATTCGATGTCATCCTTCCGAATCCGCCGGAATGAAGGACATAAGCTTCCAGGTGCCCTGCCTTTCAGAGGAAACTCGTGATGGATCACCGATTGTGCTAAATCATCACAGGATTTTTCTGAATGACAAGTTAGTTACTTTTCAGAGGAACTCCGAACGCTCGGAGGCAATGCAGCGTAGTCACGAATATGCATTGATACCTTTCTTCGCGCTGAAAAAGATTCCTCCTGAATGACATCACTGGATGACATCGCGAGGAGTTGCTTTTCAACCATAGACAACCATGAACACAACTTCCATAACCATATGACAACGACAATCAATAATCGCCCGAGCTGGGCCGATGACGAAACCTTGCGCGTGGTGCGTCCGGAAGTGCGCAAGATTTTGGAGGCCTCTCCCGCTTTTGCGAAACTCTCCGAGGTGGAGAAAAAAGACCTCGCCTCCAAAATGGTCAAAGTTGCGGCTTACATGTCCAACCCGGATGGCTTGGCGGCGCAGGAACTTTCTCCCAACGGCGGTGTGTTGGCGCGTGCCCAGGCAGACCCGCCGCCGAATGCCGTCCATGCCACGAAACAGCGCTTGAGCCAGGATCCCGGCTTTGCGGGCGAGGATTTTCAAGCCGGGGCCGGCAGGCAATATACCGAGCAGTTCGGCGAGCTGGTTAAAAAAGTCGATTTCCCGAAATTCGTTTCCGGTTTGATCAAGGGCGTGTTTCAAGCCATCGTCGAATCCTCCATCGAGCAAATGCGCGCTTATGGTGAATTGGTCGCCAACGTCGCCAAGACCGTGGATCAATTCGCGCAAGACAATATCTCCGAGAATAATGCGCGCGACTGGTTGAAGCAGCGCTTTCCCGATAAATTGAAGATCGAGACGCATGATCGAAGCAGCAGTTTTGCCGAAGGCGAAACCCCGCCGCCGCAACCCAAATTGGTGGCGGTGGGTGATGATCCCGCGGCCGTGGCCAAAACCATTTCCGAAGAGCTGCAAATGGCCAAGCCGGTTTCGGACATATCGAATGAAGAAGATGAACGCATGATCGTGCAGGCCGCACGTTTGCAAATGGCGCGCAGCCGGCAACAACTGCTCTCCTCCATGGTCATGCTCGGCATCAACCGCATCGTGATCACCGACGGCCTGATACATGCCAAGGTCATTTTCGATATGAAAGCTTCGGACACCGCCAAACGCGTGGCGCGCGCCTCGATGTACGATCGCCAGCAAGAACACTTCGGCATGAAAACCAGCGTGGAATACGGCGGCTGGTTTTCACCGGTCGATGCTTCCATGTCTTCGGAATACAGCACCGATCACGTCGCCACCGTGCAATCTTCTGTTGACGATACTTCCGAATCGAAAGGGGAGCTGAAAGCCAAGCTCAGCGGCGAAGTACGGGTGAATTTCAAGAGCGATTATTTGCCGATGGAAAAACTCGCGACTCCGGGGATGATCGCCTCTATTCAAGGCAATGCCAAGCCATTTGATCCCAATGAAAAACCCGCCGCGACGGCGCCACCGCGCTAAAACAATTCTATGCGAAACAGCGTGTGATGATCAAGACACACGCCTGTGCAGCATATCTTGTATGCGAAAATGAAATATGCAGGTTTTTCTTTGAAAAGTTGATGGATATTTGTAACATTAGGATGCTTGCTATTTTAGAGGAGTGACAATGAAGATTGACGGCATTATCTGGTTACCCGAAATCATTGACAAGCTTATTTGGAAACATCGTGTATTTCAAGAGGAGGTGGAAGAAGTGCTCCATGGGAATCCGTTGTATCGAAAGGTGCAGAAAGGACACGTGCCAGGAGAACATCTTTATTCAGCTCTTGGACGTACTGACGCAGGACGTTACCTTATCGTCTTTTTTATCTATAAACTAACTCGCGAAGCCTTAGTACTAAGTGCTCGTGACATGGATGAAACAGAAAGGAAACAGTATGAACGAAGATAAACATATCCCCGAATTCAAAAGCTATGATGAGATGGCGGAGTTTTGGGATACACATAGCTTGGGAGATTACTGGGATCAAACGGAACCAGCAGAATTTGAGGTTTCGAATCAGTTGCGTCGTCGCTATTTAGTGCCAGTAGATCGAGATATACTGGGACGAGCGCAACAAGTCGCGCATGCTCGCGGTGTGAGTACTGAGAGCCTTGTGAATTTATTATTGGAGCAACGTCTGCGAGAGATTGAAGTAAGCGTTTAAAACTAACCTCGAAGAATAAAAGTAGTAAAATTTAACAGCCGCTCAGTCCCGCGTTATTTGGAAGTTGTCATTCCTGCGAATGCAGGAATCTCCAACATTTCAAAATTATTGGAATCAAAATTTTTTAAACGCCCGCAGACATACAAAATGGCGAGCCTCGCGCTAAAAGAAAAAACGCCGGCCCTCCGCGCTAATCACGGACCCGGAGAAATCGATCGCACGCTTGCTCTGGCTTTTCGCTTGCTCGACGCGGTGGAGACCTTCGTCGCCTCGCTGGCCTTTTCAGAACTGGGCGATCTCGAATTTCCTTTTCCCGTTGGTTCAGAAGCAGATCAGGCGAACTTGCGCGCATTGGCGCCGCTTTATCTCGCTTCCGAATTGGAAGCAGCGCGCGTGCTGCCTGCGGCGGAGATGCTGGCCGGGCTTTACGTCAGCGGGGGATTGCCGGGCGATCTCGGGCCGGCTTCGGGGTTAGTGACGAATTTCTGGAAGAGGCGCAAAGATCGCTTCACACCGGTCGAACGTCAGGCTTTTTTTTCACGGCTATTCGGCGCAACTTTCGACGCAAACATGGCGGGTGAGGGCGGCCGCAATGCCGCGTTTGAGCCGCTCATGATCAACCTCACCGAGGCGCTTTATAAATTGAACGAGTCGCCCGGCTTTAGCAGGAATCCTGCGCCTTTTGAAGAAACACGGCTGCGCATGGCCGCCAGCGCTCTTGCCGATAATTTAATTCCCCGCAGCGGCGGCATCACCGCATTTGCCAGCCGCGATATTTTGGAGGCCACGCAGCAAGCGCTGTCAATTCTCAAACATGCCGAAGTGCAGCAAGCGGTGGGCGCGCATTCGCTCTGGTCTGCCGTACGAAACATTGCCGAAAATTATTTAAATGAAACCGTCGAGATTTCGGCGCACGTCACGCGCGGCCAATCCGGTGTGCTCATCCTTGCGTGGCTGGCGGAAGTGTTGCCGCAGTTGCATAACATGAGCGGATCGCTGGCCTCGTTCAACGATCCGGTTCTGGCAGCGGCAACCGTGTGGCTGCAAGCGAGCCTGAGTTTGGAAGAAGAAAGAAGCGAAGTCGCGCCGGCTGGAAATCTGCCGCAATATGTATAATTTTTTAATCCACGGCTGCCTCGAACATGAATAGCAGCATGAACACGGCCACGCCGACCACGACAGCTCTCGAGCCGCGCTCGCAGGCTCTCGTAGATCCGTTGCCTGTGGTGCGGCAAACGGTGCGTGCGCTGTTGCTGGCTTCGCCGGCATTTTTGGAATTAGCGCCGGAGTGCCAACGCCAAATGGCGGAGACCATGGTCAAGGTTTGTTATGCCTCCGCCAATTTGATGCGCGAGGAGATTGAGAGTGCAAACGAAGCACAGCACAATGGCGCGCAGCATGCCGAAGCCCGGGCTCCGACGCCCTCGAACAATGGCCTCGCCCATATCGCGCGCCAACCCTTGGCGCATGCACAAGAATTTGATAGCGCCGCGGTCGATCGTGTAGCCCGCACGACGCGTGACGTCATTGATGCCGTCTCGTTTCCCCGCTTTGTCACGGAATTGATCAACGGTGTGTTCAAAGCCATCGGCGATTCCAATCAGCAACAAATGCAATCGTTCGTCGAATTACTCAATAACGTCGCGGCTTCCACCGAGGGCTTTGCCGATTTGAATTTCGGGCCCAATCGCGCGCGCGCTTGGCTGGCTGAACGCTATCCGGCCTCCTTCGAGCTTGCCGGCGCGGAAGAAGAAGAAGGCGAGCGTGAACCGGGCGAACCTCCGCCCGAGAGGCCACTACGGCTGCTGCCCGGCGCGGCCATGCCCTCTGCAGAGGCATTGAAAGTCGATTTGGGTTTTGGCCCGGATGAAACCGTTCCCACCGGCGACCCCGATCGTACTTTGGTGCCATTGGCGCGGCGCGCGCTGGCCCGGCAACGCCAGCAAATGCTCTCGACTATGGTCATGATGGGCCTGCAGCGCATCGTGATTGAAAGCGGCCGCATCACGGCTTCGATGCGCTTTCACATTGATGCGCGCAGCGCCGCACAAGACGATCGCGCCAGCCGGTTGAATATTGAAAACCAACTGGAAGCCGAGGGCAAGTTTGGCATCGGCGCCTGGGGCATGAGCGCCAAGATGACGAACACCATCGGCTATGTTTCCACGCAGCAAACGCAAACCACGCAAGACTTGCGCGCGGAGGTGGACGTCAACTCTTCCGTCGAGCTTAATTTCAAAACAGATTATTTGCCGTTGGATCGTTTATCGGGTTCGGACCGAGTGGCGATGATCAAAGCGAACAGCCTGAATCCGCAGGAAGAAGCGCGCATTGCGGCGCAAGCGCGCACCGATCGTGCAAGACTTTCTAATGAGGGTGACGCCGCGAGACGGGCCAATTTAAACGCTGCTCTCAATCCGCCAGCGACGACAGCTCCAACATCCCCAACTCCAACTTCACGAACTCCGGCCTCGCCAGCTCCAGCATCGCCAGCTCCAGCATCGCCAGCTCCGGCATCGCCAGCTCCGGCATCGCCAACTCCGGCATCGCCAACTCCGGCATCGCCAACTCCAGCATCGCCAACTCCAGCATCGCCAACTCCAGCATCGCCAACTCCGCCGGCAAGAACGACCGCACCTGTGCCTAGGTAAATTCGATCCGCTTCATAGTAAACGATTCAGCCAGCAACAAACATCCCACCGGCGTGAAGTTCAACCTTGTAAACCTCGCCAATTTGAGTGCCTTCCAATTGGTCACCATGTGGTCTCCATAAAAGAGTTGAAAATAAGCCGGCGAAATGTTATTCTTTCAAAATGAGCAACTATTCAGCGTCTTTCTCCCAACCGAGAGTTTGTTCGCCAAGTAACTTCTGGCTGTCATCCTGTAAGGAACTTTTTAAGCATCGGGCATATTTGTTATGCTGAAAAAGATTCTTACAGATGACATGTTACTTGGAAGCTATCACCCGTCATGGTGACTAATTTTTTTCATAGCGCCGGTATTTTTTCGGAGAACCCGCCATCAACATTTTTTCCCGCCCAGCAGCGCTCGATAGCCTCACAGATCAAACTCATCATTGGGATTTGATCATCATCGGCGGCGGCGCGACTGGATTGGGCATAGCGGTCGATTCCGCCTCGCGCGGTTATAAAACATTATTGCTGGAGCAACACGACTTCGCCAAAGGCACTTCCAGCCGCAGCACGAAGTTGATTCACGGCGGTGTGCGTTATCTGGCGCAGGGCAACATTTCTTTGGTGCTGGAAGCTTTGCATGAGCGCGGGCTGCTGTTGCAAAATGCGCCGCATCTGGTGCATCATCAAGCCTTCATCGTGCCGCGCTATGATTGGTGGGAAGGGCCTTTTTACGGCATCGGCTTGAAAATTTACGACGTGCTCGCGGGCAAGCTCGGCCTCGGGCCTTCACGTCTTTTGTCGCGCGAAGAAACGCTCGCACGCATTCCCACTCTGGAACCCGAAGGTTTGCGCGGCGGCGTGATTTATTACGACGGCCAATTCGATGACGCGCGCCTGGCCATTTGTTTGGCGCAAACGGCAGCAGACTTGGGTGGAATCGTTCTCAATTACATGAAAGTGACGGCGCTATTGAAAGCGCACGGTTTGGTGGAGGGCGTGGTTGCGCAAGATGTTGAAACTGGCTTCGAATACGAGTTGTACGCGCGTGGCGTCATCAATGCCACCGGCGCATACGTCGATGCCATTCGCAGCTTGGATGAACCCGACGTCGAGCCGATCATTTCGCCGAGCCAGGGCGTGCATGTGGTGCTGGATAAATCTTTTCTGCCCGGCGATAGTGCAATCATGGTTCCGCATACGGATGATGGCCGCGTGCTTTTCGTCGTGCCCTGGCATGATCGGGCCATTGTCGGAACGACGGATACTCCCATCACTTCCATAAACCTGGAACCGCGGCCTATGCCGCACGAAATTGAATTTTTGCTGCAGCACGCCGCCCGTTATCTCACCAAAGATCCAACTCCAGACGACGTCAAAAGTATTTTCGCCGGCATTCGGCCCTTGGTAAAAGCGGATGAAACGAAAGCCACCGCTGCACTTTCCCGCGACCATGTTATTCTCATTTCAAAATCCGGCCTGCTCACCATCACCGGCGGCAAATGGACGACGTATCGCAAAATGGCGGAAGATGCAGTGAATCAAGCTGCGCTTCTTGCCGGCCTCGCAGAACGGCCGTGTGTCACGGAAAATCTTCGGCTGCACGGCTGGTGCGAGAAAAACGATACGAGCGAAAATTGGAATGTGTATGGCGCCGAGGTGGAGGGCTTGCAAAAACTCATGCAAGAAAATTCTAAATTGGCTGAGCGCTTGCATGCTGATTTGCCCTACGTTGCCGCGCAAGTGATTTGGGCCGCACGCCACGAAATGGCCCGCACCGTGGAAGACGTGCTCGCACGCCGCACGCGCGCCTTGTTGCTCGATGCGAAAGCGAGCATCGCAATCGCGCCAAGAGTCGCCGAGCTTATGGCGAAAGAACTTGACCGTGATGAACGTTGGCAAGAACAGCAAGTGGCAGACTATCTCGAGTTGGCAGGAAATTATCTCCTTTAAGGAATGCCGATTAAATAACTTGCTCATTTGATCTGTCATGCCCGAGCGCTTTAATCAGGCATCCAAACGGCGTAAAATGGATTCCCGCTTAGTTTTCGATTTGCTGGCTGAAAATTTTTTTAACGGTCGTGGGATAATTTGGCATCATGGCTTGAAGACGAGGCAGGTCGAGATGCTCCCGGTTCCATTCCTCCAATGTCGGAGAGGTGCCGTTTTGCCTTTGCAAATAAACAAAATCCAGCGCAGCTTTCTCCGGCTCTGCCAGCAAAACACGATCGCGCGCGCGATAGCCGAAAAACAATTCCGGTTTGAGATGATAATAAACGATCTCGCCCAAGCCGGTGCGAAATACTTTGGTCTTGTTGAGCGTGACACAAGTCAGCACGTGCGGCGCCTGATGAATGACGCCGTGCATAAATAGCGCCGATTCCAGCGAAACATATGCCGGAGGATAAAGCCGTGCCGCGACCTCCTCGAGCGCCGGTGGACGAAAGCTGTTGGCGTAAAGACTCTTGCCCAGCGGGATCAGGAGGTTGGCTTGCGAGAGGCGTGTGAGGGCGCGGCGCAGGGCCATGGTCGAAAGGCCGGTGAGGCGTTGCAGCTCGGCAAGAGAATAAATGCTCTTGCCGAGCCGCAGCAGATTCACCCATTGTTGCAGAGGGAAAAATTTTTTTGTGACAGGCGTCATAACATGCGCATGGCTTCATTCATCATTTTCTGGGCGCTTGTGCGAATGGCGCGGAAGCCGTCTCTTTCCAACAAGCGGCGATGCGGCATTGGCAAGAAGCTGCGCATCTCGCGGGCGAGCAATTCGTGCGCATAGCTTTTGAGCTTCGCGGTGATAGCCTTTTTCGTCCACGAAACCTGATAATCCCGCAGCTTGGCGCGCAGCAGCTCCGGCTCGATCGCCGTGTGCAGGGCTTCACGAAAATACCAAAGATCGAAGAGATCGCGGCCTTTGACATAAGTCCGCCCTAGTACGGCGGCGATTTTTTCTGCTAATAATTCTCGCGCCGGCAACCCGGAAACCAGAGGCATGCGTTGCAGAACGTCCAACGGGGATCTTACTGCCAGTGGCTGCGGCTGATAAACCGGATAATGCGCGCATTCGATTTTGACGTGAAATTTCTGTTGCTGCCCTTGCGGCTGAAAAGCATACCATGCCGCATAAATCCGGCGCTTCTTTTTGGCCGGCGGCAATTGCCAGGAATGGCGCCCGAGGCCGAGCATTAGTAACACGAGCTTTTCAATTCCAGATTGGGCTTGTGCGATTAAAGTCTCTGCGGCTTCCCAAGTCAGCTTTTCTCCGGCAAAATCCAAATCTTCGGAAAAACGATAACCGCCGTGCAACAGATGAATCGCCGTGCCACCTTGAAAGTTTGCGGGAGCGCTTTCCGCCCGGTTAAACAATCCTTCAAGAATGGCCAAATGCAATGCTTCAGCAGCAACCGTGGCCAGAGGAAGTTTGGCCTCCGCCGCAGTTTGTGTCAGCGTCGTCAACAGCATGATTTTTCCAATGGAATACTAATCTGTCTCATTTTAGAAATATAAACACTCAAGGGCAACTTGCAAGAGATTTTTTGAAGCTCAGAAACGGAGGAAAAAATGCCCAAGGCGCCATCGATTCGTTACGATCAAGTTGACGGAAAATATTTATCGCAACGCAAGCTGCGCAAAAGCGCGGGCTGGGTTTTGTTATGGGCGTTGGGCGTGGGCGCAGTGATTTCCGGCGATTACTTTGGCTGGAATTACGGCCTGGCGGTGGCGGGCTTTGGCGGATTGCTGTTGGCGACCATAATCGTCGCGGCGATGTATATTTGCATGGTCTATTCGATTGCCGAGCTTTCTGCAGCCTTGCCGCATGCCGGTGGATTTTATTCTTTCACGCGCAATGCCTTCGGCCCGTGGGCCGGCTATTTCGTGGGCGTGACCGATACCATCGAGTACGTCATCACGCCGGCCGTGATCGTCGTCGGCATCGGCGGATATTTGCAGAAATTGTTTCCCGGCGTGCCGGTTTATTTTTGGTGGATTTTATCGTATGCCGTGTTTGTCGGCATCAACATTCGCGGCGCGGAGCTGACGCTGAAAATCGGTTTGGTGATCACGCTGTTGGCAATTTTAGTGTTGGTGATTTTTTATATTGGCGTACTGGCCAATGGTGCGTTCAAATGGGATTTTGTTTTCAACATTCCACCCGCAGACGGCCATTCTTCATTTCTGCCGAAAGGTTGGTACGGCGTTTTTGCCGCGCTGCCTTTTGCCATTTGGTTTTATCTCGCCATCGAACAATTGCCGCTGGCTGCCGAAGAAACCCTCGACGTGGTGCGCGACATGCCCAAGGCGTTGATCACGGGCATTATGACCTTGCTGGCGCTTTCGATTTTGACGCTGATCCTCAACACCGGCGTGACCGGCGGCGCGGCCGCCATTGCCGTGACCGATGCGCCATTGGCTGAAGGTTTTCGCGCCGTGTTCGGCAGCGGTGCGACTGCGACGATTTTGACGTTGATTGCTTTGACCGGATTGATCGCCAGTTTTCATACGATTATTTATGCCTATGGCCGCGTGCTGTTTGCCTTGTCACGCGCCGGCTATTTCCCGCGCGCCCTCTCAATTACCGGCTACAAAACCAACACCCCGCATCGTGCTTTGATTTTGGGGGCAGTTATCGGCCTGGGTTGTGCGGTGTTGCTTGATCGCTTCAGTACCGGCGTGGTCGGCGCGGCGTTATTGAACATGGCAGTGTTCGGCGCCGTCATTTCTTATGCCTTCGTCATGCTCGCATACATTCAGTTGAAGCGCAAGCGCCCGCATATGCCTCGGCCTTATCGCAGCCCGCTCGGCATCGGCGGCGCTTATCTCGGCGCGGCGCTCGCGATGTTGTCCTTGATTGCAACTTTTGCCGTGCCTGATTATCGCCCGGCGGTTGTGGGTGTTGCCATTTTTCTGATTGCGGCTTTGGTCTATTTCTGGTTATATAGCTCGAAGCGTTTGGTCGCCCAAGCGCCGGAAGAAGAAGTCGCGTTGGTTTTGGAAGCGGAGAAACAGCTTGCGCATCGGTGAATCTGTGTCGCTTTGTTGCTTGCATGACGGCGCTCGGGTTTTGTCATTCGTAAGAATCTTTTTGAGCATCGTGCACGAACCCCATGGGCTTCATTCCCATTGCCTAAAAAGATTCTTCCAGAATGACAAGATTGAGCAGTTGCTCATTCATACAAAAATCGCTATAAATGCCCGTCGCATCAAATTTCACAAAGGAGCATTTATGTCCCACAAACTTGAAACCCAAGTCATCCACGCCGGCGAGCCGCAGCCGCGCGCCGAGGGCGCCGTCTCCATGCCCATATATCAAACCGCGATGTTTCTTTATGCCGGCGAGCAAAGCTATCACGATCTTAAATACATCCGCTTGAACAACACGCCGAATCACATGGCGCTGCATCGCAAGCTTGCGGCGTTGGAGGGAGGAGAGGCCGCATTGGTCACAGCCAGCGGCATGGCGGCGATTACTACGGCACTGATCACTGTGTTGGAGGGCGGGGGCCATTTGCTGGCGCAAGATTGCCTCTACGGCGGCACGCATGATTTCGTCACCAAAGATTTTGCCGGTATGGGAATCTCTTATTCTTTTCTCGATGCCAATGCGCCGGATACTTGGGAGAAAAATTTGCGGCCAAATACTAAAGCGATTTATGTCGAGGCCATGACCAACCCCACGTTGCAAGTCGCCGATCTCGAAGCCGCCGCGCGCTTTGCCAAAGCACATGATTTGATCTCTCTGATCGACAATACTTTTGCTTCGCCGGTGAATTTCAATCCCGTCGCGCATGGCTTTGATTTGGTGCTGCACAGTTGCACGAAGTATCTAAACGGGCATTCGGATCTCGTTGCCGGCTGCGTCATTGGCCGCGAAGAGTTGATTCAAAAAATCACACATAAATTGAATCACTTGGGCGGCTCGCTTGATCCGCATGCGTGCTCGTTGTTGCATCGCGGCGTCAAAACACTTGTTCTGCGCATGCGTTATCAAAACGACAGCGCGCTGGCGCTTGCACGATTTTTGGAATCAAATCCGTCCATAGAAAAAGTCAATTATCCGGGACTGGAAAGCCATCCCCATCATGCACGTGCTAAAAAATTATTTAATGGCTTTAGTGGCATGATGAGTTTTGAACTGAAGGGAGGAATTGCAGAGGCAGAGAAATTTATGTCGAGATTGAAAATTCCACTGATCGCGCCCAGCTTGGGCGGTGTGGAAAGTTTGGTCACACGGCCTTCGCAAACCTCGCATGCCGGCATGTCGCCGGAAGACCGGAGACGCTCGGGAATTTCGGATAAATTGATCCGGCTTTCCGTGGGCATCGAAGCGACGGAAGATTTGATCGAGGATTTTCAGCAGGCGTTTCAATAAATTCAGCAAAAACTTTTCTGTAAGCGGATTAAACGGATCAAGCGGATAAACCTGTTCAGTATCCGCTGAATCCGTTTAATCCGCTTACAAAATTCTCTTGGGTTGCGGTTTGTCCGCCTTGTATTCTCAGAAATTTATTTCGATGCTGCCTTGCGTTCAGCTTTGCGATTGGTTAAATTGCCGTCATGCAAAAGCAAGAATTAATCGGCCTGAGCCGCGAAGAATTGGCCACCTTTGCCGAAAGTATAGGTGAAAAGCCGTTTCGTGGCAAGCAATTGTTCAAGTGGATTTATGGCCATGGGGTTGCGGATTTTTCGCAAATGACCAATCTCGCCGGGGGCTTGCGGCAGCGCTTGCCGGAAATCGCAACGATCAATTCTTTGGAAGTGGTGCAGCGCCAAATCTCCGGCCGGCGCGATGCGGAGAAATTTTTGTTCCGGCTGAATGGCGGCTTGAGCATTGAAAGCGTATTGATGCACGAGGGGGAGCGGCATACGTTGTGCATTTCCTCGCAAGTCGGCTGCCCGGTGCATTGCAAATTTTGTGCGACCGGCAAGATGGGCTTGTTGCGCAATTTAAATGCCGGGGAAATCATCAATCAAGTTTTAACCGTGCGCCGCCTCAGCGGCAAACCGGTCACCAACGTCGTGGTCATGGGCATGGGCGAGCCGATGTTGAATTACGACGCACTGCTGCAAGCGTGTTATTTGATGGCGGACGAAGAAGGCCCGAATCTCGCGCAGCGGCATATCGTGATTTCGACCAGCGGCTTGATTCCCAAAATTCGGCGCTTCACCTCGGAAGGCCACAAATTCCGGCTGGCGATTTCTTTGAATGCCACCACCGACGAGGCGCGCACGCGCTTGATGCCGTTGAACCGCAAATATCCGATTGCAGATTTGCTGGCAGCGGCGCGCGAATATGCGCTGGCCGCACGGCAGCGCGTGACGTTCGAATATGTTTTGCTCGCCGGCGTGAACGACAGCATGGAAGATGCCGAACGTCTCAAAAATTTGGTGCGCGACATTCCTTGCAAAATCAATCTCATTCCCTTCAATGCCGTGGATGAAAACTTCCAGCGGCCAAGCTATCAAACTATCGAAGCCTTTTACCGGCGCTTGCAAGAGGTGCGCGCGCCGGTGACTTTGCGCTGGAGCAAGGGCGATGACATCGACGCGGCTTGCGGCCAACTGTGGACGAAAGTTGAAAAATCACTGCCCGCTGTGCCGGCCGTTTGAAGTGGCCGCGGCCTCGAGGCAAGTTTTCCGCAACTGTTCTATCTGCCTGGCAAGGTCCTTTCCTTTTGTATCTTTCGGCAGCTTTTTCCCGGCGACGAAATCCAATTGTGTACACGCTTCCAACGGTTTTGCTTCACGCAGCGCGAGCCGCGCCAGCTTCATGCGGCAAAGGGCTTCGAGATAGGGCGAAAGTTTTTGCTCTTCTTGAAGAGAAGCCATAATTTGCTCATAACACTCGCGTGCACGCGCGAATTTTTCCAGCCGCGCTGCGGATTCTGCTGCACCCCACAAGAAGAAGCGGCTGCGTGGAAATTTTTGCAAAATCGAATCCGTCATCGCATATGCTTCCGCCGGAAGATTTTCATCCAATAACATCCAGGCCAGGCCGTTGAGGGCGGCATAGCGCGAATATTTGCCATGCGCTGCGGCTTGGCGCACCATGGCCAAACCTTCGGCGCTTTCGTTTCCCAGGAAAAACAGTTTCATCTGGCTGCGATAATATTTGTAAGTGCCAATGGCCAGATAAGCATCGTGCAATTCCGGATCGAGCTTGACGGCGGTTTCAAGATGCTGGAGGGTTTTCCAACCGAGATGCACGGCTTCGAGATAACGCCGCTTTTTTCCGATGTAAAAAGCCTCATAGCCATAAGCGCTGCCCAACCAAAAATGCGCGTGCGCATCGTTGGCATTTCGGCGCAGCAATTTTTCGGAATGTTGGCGGCAGGTTTTGAGGCTTTTCAAGAAAGCCTCTTCGTCCCCTTCGTTTTCATAATCCAGCATGCGCGATTGCAACGTTGCGGCATGAAATAAATAGCCTACCGGCTCGTCTGGAAAGCGGTTGATGACCTCGTTGATAATCGCCAGCGCATTTTCATACTCTTGATTCACCGTGGCTACGATCGCTTTTTGTAAAAGTGAATCAATGGCCACCGGTAGGCGCGGCTCGGCAACGCTCGATTCTGCTTTGGCCAGCAAAAAATTGCAAGACAGCAGTATGATAAAACGGCGAATCGTCAGGTTCATGCAAACTCACTTTCGTAATCGCAAAGTGATAAAAACTTTGGGCGCAAATCATTTTTTAAATTACGAGATTTATTCGAAAAAGCAAAATAGCAGTTTGCTTTTTCTTAAAAAAGAAAACGAATAGTTCAGCAATTTAGATGCCGCGTTCACAAAAGCATGGCAATGTTCAATCGCTGCTCTTGAGAAATGCTATGCGTGTGCAACGAAATCATTGACAATTTTGAAAAATTGTATTAGTTTGATCAGCTTTACATTAATCAGATACTTCGGTTTTTGAGACGAACGCCAAAAGGAAGGAGGGAGTGTGGCGAGGCTCACCGGCGGTAACCGTGCACGAACCGACCATTCGCTAGAAAAGTATCTGCAAGAAATTAGCGAAGTTCCTCTGCTCACCCCGCAAGAAGAAATCGAGCTTGCCAAGCTCATCAAAAGGGGAGACGAAGAAGCTTTAGAGAGGCTGACCAAGGCGAATTTGCGCTTTGTCGTCAGCGTGGCCAAACAATATCAGAACCAGGGGCTATCTCTCGGCGATTTGATCAATGAAGGCAATCTCGGTTTGATCAAAGCCGCCAGCCGTTTCGACGAAACTCGAGGATTCAAATTTATTTCTTACGCAGTGTGGTGGATTCGCCAATCCATTTTGCAGGCTTTGGCCGAGCAATCCCGCGTGGTGCGTCTGCCGTTGAACCGCGTCGGTGCGTTGAATAAAATCGGCAAGGCGCTCAGTTCGCTGGAGCAGGAGTTTGAGCGCGAGCCGGCGGCGCACGAAATTGCCGACAAAGTGGAAATGAGCACCCACGAAGTCAATGATACGCTCAAAATCTCGGGCAAACATCTCTCGCTGGACGCTCCTTTCAATCAAGACGAAGAAAGCCGGTTGTTGGACGTGCTCCAAAGCGAAGAGGTGCCTTCGCCCGATAATTTATTGATGAGCGAATCGTTGAAGATCGAAGTCGAACGCGCTTTGGAAACGCTGACCGAGCGCGAGGCCGAGGTGGTGAAATTGTATTTCGGCTTGGGGCGCGAGCATCCTTTGACGCTGGAGGAGATCGGTGAATTGTTCAAATTGACGCGCGAGCGCGTGCGCCAGATCAAAGAAAAAGCCATCAAACGCTTGCGCCATGCTTCACGCAGCAAACCGTTGCGCAGCTATCTGGGCTGAAAGCTGCAATAAAACGCATTGCCGCTTTTATGCTGCAATCAAATTAAAGAATCGTCACAACTGTTATTGAAATTTCCCTCTTCAAGTCTTCGCAGGCAGGAGCGATTGCGGTTACAATTTAATTCAGTTTGATGAAAACTTGTGGCTGGTGATTTTAGGAAGATGGGGTTTGTGTACACCGGGGTTGGATTTGTGCTTGACATCGTGAAAACGTTTAGTTAGATTTCCCGCCAAGAGGTTCAGGGGTTGTTGGAATTGAGTTGAATCGGCGTCGAAGATTTCAGACATATATAGGACTAGGATGGTTGCGGTACAGGAGTGCGCAGACGCATTTCGCACAGCGCGGATTGCTTGGCGAGGGCGAACAGTTTGGCAGGTCTCATTCATTTCACTTCGTCAAAGTCGAGGGTCAGGGCATCGCTTGAATCAATTCACGGAGGAAGGAAAATATGAGCGATAAAAAGATTAAGCTGATCTATTTTTCGCTGCAGGGGTCTGAAGTCAAATCCATTAGTTTGTCATGGAAGAGGGTTCTCTCAATCATGTTTTCGTCATTTGTAGTAATGTTGCTCATGGTCGGATCGGCGATTGCGTTGTTCACCGATTTTTATAAGGATCAGCGCGTCAGCCGGCTTCAGCGCACCAATCATGCGCTCTCGAATCAATTGCAGCATATGAGCGGCAAAGTCAACCAGCTCGAGAGCCAGATTCAGATCATTGAAAAACAGGACGACGGCTTGCGTCTGGCCGCGGGCCTGCCGCGCATCGACGAAGACCTTCTCAAAGTCGGGACCGGCGGCTCCTATGGCGATTATGTCGACGTTGATCTAAATTCTCTCCCGGATGCGCTGCAGGAAGAAACCAAAAAAGTCAACGTGCTCCTGGCCGAGCTCGAGCGGCGGGTCAATTTCCATTCTGAAAACGTCAGTGAAGTAAAAGATCAATTGACTGAAAACCTCGATCGCCTCAAACATACCCCTTCCATCCGGCCGGTGTTGCCGGAGTTGAGCCGAATCACCGACGGTTACGGCATGCGCTATCATCCTCTCATCGAGCGGAAGAAACATCATGACGGCGTCGATATCGCTGCCGAGATCGGCACGGAGGTGAATGCAGTTGCCTCCGGCGTGGTGGAAAAAGCACAAGCTCTGGCGAGCTTCGGCCATGGTTATGGCAAATACGTCGTGATCAATCACGGTTACGGCTACAAGACTTTGTACGGCCATCTTTCCAAAGTGCTCGTGCAAGAAGGACAAAAAGTCGAGCGTTGGGAATTGATCGGTTTGGTGGGCACCACCGGCATGACCACCGGCCCGCATGTGCATTTCGAAGTTCACATGAACGATGCAGCGGTCGACCCCGAAGCCTATATTTTAAACTGAAACAGACTGGTGACGACGACAGCGCTTCTTTGCCCTGCAAGGAAGCGCTTTTTTGTTTAATGAGATCATACTCCCAACTATTCCCCCTTGAGGGGGTGTTGCTCGTAGCATGCTGACGAAGCAAAGTGCCGATGGCAAAGCTTGGAGCAGGCAAAATCTTCGCTTGCATTTGACTAAAACAGTGGTTATTTTTCCACGCATTTTGTACACCGCTTTGCGCTTCACAGGGCTCCGGCCCTGCGATGGGTGAGGTTGAGTCTGGATTGAGTTCCGCTGTCGGTCTTTCGGCGCGGCAGGATGCGCGCAGAAACGACTTTGGTTGCAAGCGTTGTTGCTGTCAACCAGCGATTCATCCGGTTTGCCTCTTGCAAGGATCAGTTAGGGCTGCTGCACCGATCCCGACTGCGTTGTGGGAGCACAACTGCTGCAAAAGCTGGTGGTACAGGTTAACAACGTCCCGGGATTTTTCCGGGAAAACTTTTTAACCAAAGACGAGGTTGTTCCAGATTATGGAAACCGGTACGGTCAAATGGTTCAACGAAGCAAAGGGTTACGGCTTCATCAAGCGTGAAAGCGGCGAAGATGTTTTCGTGCATTACAAATCCATCACTGCCGAAGGCTTCAAAACGTTGAAAGAAGGGCAACGCGTGCAGTTTGAAATCGAGCAAGGCCCCAAAGGTTTGCAAGCCAAAAGCGTCATCCCGCTGTAATTTCTCACAAGCCGACTTTCGCCCCGTTTTGCCTTTTTTCAAAGGCAAAACGGGGTTTTTTATTGAAAGGACTTTTCATGAACCGCTTTGGCAACATGCTAAAGCTGAACGCTCTGCTCTTGGCGCTGTGGGGTTGGCACACGCTGCCGGTTACAAGTGTTGCGGCGCAGAACGACTTCACGGCGCAATTCACCATCATTCAACTCAACGACGTTTATCGCATCGATGCCGTGGCGGACGGCAAAGCCGGCGGCATGAGCCGGATTGCCACGCTCATCAAGCAAACCCGCGGCCCGGTGTTCTTGCTGCACGCGGGAGATTTCCTCGCGCCTTCGTTGGAGAGCAAATATTTTGCGGGCTTGCAAATGATCGCGGCGATGAATTTTTTGCGCCGGCTGGCGCCGATGTACATCGTGCCGGGCAATCATGAGTTTGACGAGCGCCGGCCGGAGATGATTATAAACGCGATGCGAGAATCGCGTTTTTTCTGGCTCGGGGCCAACCTGCAATTGCGCACGCCGGAAGCGGGAATCAACGACAAAATCAAGCCGCGGGTGCTGGCCAACATGGGCAAAATAAAAGCCGGCATTTTCGCGCTGACGATTCACGGTGCGCAAAACGGAAGTGACCTTGATTATGCACCGGTGGATTCTCATTACGTCGCTTTCGCCGAGCGTGAAATCCAAACTTTGGAAAATGAAGGTGCAGAAGTGATCATCGGGTTGACGCATTTGGCGATGGCGGACGATCGCCGCATTGCGAAACTGCGCCGCAATCATCCCAAATTTATGTGGATCGCCGGCGGCCACGAGCATTTTGCACAAAAAGAAGATTTGACTCCGGCCTCAGCGTTGATCACGAAAGGCGACTCCAATGCCCGCACGATTTGGCGCGTGCGTGTCGGCCATCAAAACGGACAAGTGGCCGTGCTTCCGGAAAAGATCGAGGTGGAGGCGAAAATTCCATTGGATAAAAATTATCAACGCGAAATTGCCGAACATTTTCGCCGGCAATTAGAACGAAAAGTACCGTTTATCAACGATCAAATCGGTGCCAGCAGCACGGTGTTGGAAGGACTGGAAGAAACGGTGCGCACGCGCGAAAGCAATTGGGGAAACTATTTGACCGATCAAATGCGCACGGCGTTCGGCAGCATGCGCGCAGACGCTGCCATTCTCAACGGCGGCGCGATTCGTCTCGACGATAATTTCTCCGGCGAAATTCGCTTCGAGCATTTGTGGCGGACGTTCGGTTTTGCCACGCGCATTGGATATGTTTGGCTGCGCGGGAAAGATTTACGCCAGGACATTTTGGAACACGGCGTCGCCACCGAACCCGGCGACGGCCGCTTTTTGCAGGTTTCGGGTCTCAAGTTCGAGTTCGACCGGCGCGCTGAACCGGGAAAGCGCGTGCGCAATGTCAAAGTTCAGCAAGGCGGCGACTGGGCGGATTTGAATGACGATCAAATTTATATCATCGCGGTTCCGGATTATCTTTTCGAAGGCGGCGACGGCTATCAATTCAAGCAAAAAGCCGTGCTGGCGATTCCGCCCGGGCCGGAACTGAAGCTACTGGCTTTTGAGGCGATTTCACAAGCTTTCAGCCGCGGAGAGAGCATTGCGCCGGTAGTGGAAGGGAGGATTGTGGAGGTGAAATAGTGAAGAGCAAAAAGCAAAGAGCAAAAAGCAAAAAGCAAAGAAGTATCGGTTCTATGTTGATCTGTGCGGGTTAAAATGTCATTCTGTAAGAATCCTTTTTAATCTCGGGCAGGACTTTAGATGGTTACGGGGAATGACAGGTTCATAAAATTGATTTGCCTAGCAGCGAGGCGAGCAGTTCCGCCGCGATATTGGCGGTTTGGTTTTTTTGATCGAGAATCGGATTGATCTCAACGATGTCGATCGAACTCACCTTGCCGTTGTCTGCCAATAATTCCATGATGAGATGGGCTTCGCGATAGGTCAGGCCGCCGGGCACGGGTGTGCCGACGCCCGGTGCATCCCAGGGATCGAGGCAATCCATGTCCAGACTCACATGAATGCGCTGCAGATGATGCAGACGATCCAACGCTTCGCGCAGCACGATCTTAATGCCGCGTTCGTCGAGGTCGCGCATGGTATAGACCGTCATTCCGAGGTCGCGCAACGAAATTTTTTCATCGTCATCCAAATCGCGCACGCCGAACAGCACCACGTCGGCGGGCTTCAGCTTGGGGCCGGGCCGGCCCAAATTTACCAGCTCGCCGGCGCCTTTGCCTAACAGGGCTGCGAGTGGCATGCCGTGAATGTTGCCGCTGGCCGAGCTTTGCGGGGTGTTGAAATCGCCGTGCGCATCGATCCACAGCAAGCCCGAGGGGCCGTCGTGCGTGACGCCGCCTACCGTTCCCGCGGCAATGGAATGATCCCCGCCGATAAAAAGTGGAATGCAATTCTCCGCGATCGCTTTGCGGCCGTGCTCATAGGCGAGCATGCAGGTATGGACCATCGACGGCAAAAACGCCAGCCCGCCTTCCTCCGGCAGGGTGTCGCGCACGCGCACTTCGAGATTGCCAATATCTTGCACTTCATAGCCCAGCTTGCGCAGCTTGGCCGCCAGCCCGGCATAGCGCAATGCGCTCGGGCCCATGTCCACTCCGCGCCGCGACTGGCCGAGATCCATAGGCACGCCGATGATGCGAATGGTTTTATTTTGCATAATGCAAAGTAGCTGCTTTCGGGAAGCGTGTCAAGGGAAAAATTGAGATTGATATTGCGTTTCAGCAGGGTTCGGCATAAATTCCTGATAATAACCGCGGTTTTTATTGAGCACCTGAGGTGCAAAATGCCTCGCGCGCGAGCATGAACTATGCACTTGCTCCAAAATTTCTTCCTCAAAAAAATCATCAAACGGCATTCTGCTAGCCCGGCTCTGCTCAGGTTGTCGGCAGGTTTGGTGAGCAGCATGTTTGTCATTGCTTCTGCACAGGAATTTCCTCCGCGGCCGCAGCAGTTGCTCAAGCAGGCTGAATCTGCTTCATCTTCTTCCGAAAAAATAAACCTTTTGGAAACCGCCCTGCGTCTCGCGCCGAATTATTTGGACGCCCGTCTCGAGCTCGCGCGGGCTTTGATGCAGGAACGGCAACACCCGCACGCGATCGCGCAACTCGATACCGCGCTCAATTATAAACGCGACGCGGCTGCGACCTGGTCGCTCAAAGGGCAGGCGCATTTCGAGATGCAAGATCATCAAACCGCGCTCAAGTGTTTCGAGCGTGCGCTCAAATTCGGCGGCGAGTCGCCGGAAATTTATCTCGAGCAGGGAAAAGCGCAGCATGCTCTGCAAGCCTGGCCGCCGGCATTGTCGAGCTTCGAGCGCGCCGTGGCGCTGGCCGGCGCGAAAAATCAAAGCCGCCTTGAGGCCGAAGCGTGGTGCTGGAAAGGGCGCGTGCTGCAAGCGCAGGGCGAGAATGCCGGTGCGGCGCAAGCCTATCGCCGCGCTTTGCGCTTGCGCCCGGATTTGGCCGAGGCTGCGGCCCGTCTCAACGCTTTGGAACGAGCCGTGCAGTTGGAAGAATGGTATCAATCCGCCGAAACTGCGCGCCAGGTTGCCGCCTGGCAGGAAGCAGAAAATTTTTACAACAGGATCTACGCCGTAGACGTGCGCTTCAAGGATGTCGCTGCCCGCTTGCAAGAATTGCAAAGCAAACGCCAGGCGCAAACCCTGCTCGCAACGGCGCAACAGAGGCACCGCGAACAACGCTTCGAAGAGGCCGAGCGCTTGCTGCTTCAGGCCTTGCGCCTGGATTCCAGTTTGCAAACGACGATTTCATCCTTGCAGCGCGCTTGGGTTTCGGAAAGAGCTTCAGTGCTGCAAAAAGCGGCACCGGGATCGCTGGCCTTGCAAAGTCTCAAGCCCGCGCCGCCGGAAACAACAAAGGCGCTGCGACGCTCTTCCTCGCCGGGAATGGACCAAAGCCTAACCTCGTCGCGCGAAGTTTCAAACGGCGACGGGCATTTTTTTTCTACATTGCCGATGGCGTGGATCGCCGCGGGTGGCACAACGTTCGTTGCCCTGCTCTTCGCCGTATTTTTTTTGCAGAAGTATTTTCACAGAACGCAATTGGAAAAACGCGCCGCCACGGCGTTCCCGCAAGCTGCGCCGGCGGCCGGCCCATTTGCGCCGCCGCCTGTTTCCCCAATTCCGGGCGCGCCTAAAATGGAAGATTTGCTGCTGCAGCTCAAACGTTATCGTTTGGAAAAAGAACTGGGACGCGGCGGCATGGGGCTGGTGTACAAAGCCTACGATCTCAAGCTCGAACGCTACGTGGCGTTGAAGCTCATTCGTCTTGACAACGTGCTGGACGGCCAGGAAGCGGCCGAGCGCGTCTCGCGCTTCCGGCGTGAAGCAAAAGCGACCGCGCGGCTGAACCATCCCAACATCGTGAGCTTGCATGATTTTGACGAGATCGAAGGCGCGTTGTACATGACCATGGAATACGTGCCGGGCAAGTCGGTGGAGCAATTGCTCGCGCAGGAACGCCCGCGCGCCGTGGCCGAGGTGATCGAGGTCTTGCAGCAGGCTTGTGCCGCGCTCGATTACGCCCACCAAACCGGCGTCGTGCATCGCGATTTGAAGCCTTCGAACATCATGCGCAATGAACCGGGCGTGGTGAAGCTGGTGGATTTCGGCGTAGCCAAAATGTTAGGCACGGTGAAAACGCAACTGCACACGCTTACCGGCATGCGGTTAGGCTCGCCGTTTTACATGTCGCCGGAGCAGATCGAAGCGCAAGCCCTGGACGGCCGCACGGATATTTATTCGCTCGGCGCGGTGTGCTATGAAATGCTCACCGGCCTCCGGCCCTTTCGCGCGCAAGAAGGAGAAAGCCTGAGCAGTTTGTTCCACGCCATTTTGCACGTCGAGCCGATCAAGTTGAGCAAGCTGCGGTGCGACCTGCCGGCGGAGTTGGAAAGCATGATCGAAAAAATGCTGGCAAAAGACCGCGCGCAGAGATATCAACAAGCACAGGAAATCAGCGCCGCATTGCGGCACTTGAAATAGGGATTGTTTTTTTAGTTCCAGCGCCTTATTTTCCTGCAAAAATCTACGAAGATTGTTGGAGTCTATTTATGAAAACGACGACCCTGAAAAAATTGTCCAAGCCCGTGATCAAACGAGTAGGCCTCGCCGGTTTGAAGCGAGAGCTGGCGACGTTTGAAAAAAAATACCACATGCCGACCGCGATTTTTCTCCAAAAAGTTGACAGCGGAGAATTGGAGGAGAGCATCGATTTTATTGATTGGCTAGGGTTGGCTGAAATTTACGAGGGCATAAAGCAGGGGGCTATTGAATGACCCTCGAAAAATATTTTCATATTATTCACAATCTTCTCGAACGTCATTGGCTTATCTCTCGCAATGAAATTGTTTTCAAGAGATATTCCGAACACAGCGGTAAAGTTGAAGGAAAAATAATTTTGTTGGATGGTTCTTACGTTGCGTTTGCCGAAGAAATCGCCATAGTCAAGAACGCCGTTATCAAGAACAAATATCGCTATCAATACGTCAAAAACACCGAAATTTTCCGCTACGACAATTATCCCAGGCATCGCGGCATTTTCCCGCCTTTCCATCATAAACATACCGGCGACGGCGTGGCTCCGCTTCCGGCCCCGCCGAAGTTGATCGATATCATCGAAGAGGCTGCGCGGCATATGCTCTAATCGTTGTTGGCTCTCGCACCAATACGTGTTGGTTGAACTGCCAGCATTTTTTCCCTTCTTCCCATTGCCTCCTCTTTCTCACGGTTTAAATTCAACAAAACATTCGTCTCCCGTGCTTCTTTGCCAGCCGCCATTTTGGCGCGTGCCTTGCTTTGCAATATGATGCACGTGCGCCCCATAACTCAGACTGCCGGTCTGCAAGCAATGCAACCCTCGCATTGCCCGCAATCAACCATCTCCTCGCTTATCCCTAACAGCGAGAAACCACGAAGGAAGGTTTATGAAAAAATCATTGCTGTGTATGCTGCTTGCGCTTTTGTTTTCGGCAAATGCCGCCCGGGCGCAGCATCAGATTCCGATTCTCAATCCCTCTCCGGTTGCCGGCGATAAGTTTGGCGCAGCGGTCGCAGCCGATGGAGAATATCTCGTCGTCGGCGTGCCGCAGGCCAATCTGGAAGCGCCGGAGGCCGGCATGGCCTATCTCATGGCCAAAGATCCGCAAGGCGGATTTGCCGTGCTGTTTTCTTTTCAAAACCCCGAGCCTGATTCCGGCGACCATTTTGGCGCGGCGGTGGCGATTGCGCAAAACCATATTCTCATCGGCGCGCCGGATGACGACAGCCAGGCGCCCGATGCCGGCTCGGCCTATCTCTTTGATGCCAGCAACGGAACTTTGATCGTCAAGCTCGACAACCCCGCGGCGTTTCCGGGCGATCGTTTTGGCCATGCCGTGGCAACTTATTTCGGCAAGCAATTTTTGATCGGCGCGCCGCATGCCATTTCCGTCATCACCGGCGCGACGTGGTCGGGCATGGCATATTTGTTCGAGCCTTTCAGCAGCAATGCCCCGCAGGTTTTTTTCAGCCCCAACCCGCGGCACGAGGATTTATTCGGCTGGTCCGTGGCTTTTGCCGGAACGAACATTTTGATCGGCGCCCCCGGCGATGACAGCGGGGCTGATAATGCCGGCGCCGCATATTTGTTTGAAAACGGCAGCGCGGCGTTATTGCATACTTTCACCAGTCCGTTCGTCACGGCGGCTGACGGCACGACCGGCAATTTCGGAATCTCCGTCGCGAGCCGCGGCGAAGACGTGATCGTGGGCGCGCCGTTTGATATCGCGCACACTCACAATAATGCGGACATGGGCGCGGCTTATGTGTTCAACGGCAGCACTTACGAACTCGCGCTCGCCATTCCACGACCCGATGAGTTGGCGCATACTTTCGGCTTGACCGTGGCTGCTTTCAACACCGATATTTTGGTAGGCGCGCCGTGGCGCGGCGGGGCGCTGGGCGGAACGGCGGATGCCGGTGCGGTTTATCGTTTCGAAGGTTACACCGGTACTTTGTTAGGCATTCTCGCGAAGGCCGAGCCCGAGCCTGCCGGCATGCTGGGTGCGGCGATTGCAGCAGCGGGCAATTGCATTTTTGCCGGCGCGCCCGGCGAAGATATTGCGGACCTCGCCGATGCCGGCGCAGTTCACGCTTTTAAAATTGAAGACCAACCCTTTCTGGCCTGCCTCGAGCTGCCCTATCGCGCCGGCTTGACGGACGCGATTGTGGAAATTCCGATTCTGGTGTCCTCCGATCTTGCCTATGGCTTCGCGCAATTCGTGATCGATTATAATAGCACGGTGCTGAAATTTCTCGGCGCCGGCGCCGGCAGCGCCGCGCCCGATTTCAAACTGCTCGTGCGCGAAAATTTGCCCTTCTTGCCGGAAACGCCGGAAACCGATCGCAATGTGTTGGTGCAGATTTCCAGCGCCAAGCAATCTTTCACCGGCCAACAGCAGGAAGTCGTGGTGCTGAGAATGCGCATCACCGGCAGCCTGGGCCAAAAAAGCCCGGTGGCTTTTGATCCGTACATTGACCGCACTTCGTTGACGACGGTTGAGGGCAGAGATATTAACAACGGCTTGTTGAAGCTCATTCATGGCCGCGTGAGTGTGGGCAATCTTTTCAGCGTTTCCGGCTTCGTGAATTATGTGGAAACGTGGCAGCCGGTGCCGGGCGCGGATATTACTCTGGCGCAAGACGAGAATCTTTTTCAAGGCTTCACCGGCACGACCGGCGAATATAGCATTTGGGATGTTCCGGAAGGCGAGGTCAAGATCACCCCTTCGAAGTATGACGATTTGGGAAATTCGATCACGGGCGCCGATGCGTTGAAAACCCTGCGCGCCGTGGCTTTTCTTGATTCGTTGAGCGAAGGGCAGGCACTGGCCGCGGATGTGGACTTGACCGGCGAAGTCACGGGCGCGGATGCGCTGTCGCTTCTGCGTTACCTTGCCTTCTTTCCGCACCACACTGCGCTCACGGGCAATTGGCTGTTTTTGCCCGGGGAAACTGCTTTCCATTTGCATGCGGATACTGCGGCAAATTTTGGCGCGGTGGTTTTGGGCGATGTCAATTTGAATTGGTTCTCGATCGCAGGAGAGACAAAAGCTTCAGCTAAAATGCCGCAGCTTGCCCAAAACGGATCGTCGTCTCTGGCGAAAATTCAATTGCCTGCGCTTGCCGCCGGCGCGATTCCGGCGGACAACGTGGTGTTGCTTCCGATAAAAATTTCCACGGATTCCGCGCTCGGCTTTGCACAAATCGTGGTCGATTATGACGGCGCGGTCTTGCAGCTTCTTGAAGTTAGGCCGGGCAAAGACGCGAGCGGCTTCAATTTGCAGGTAAATGAGGAATTGCCTTTCGTTCCCGCCAATCCGCACACCAACAAAAATGTGCTGGTGCAAATTTCCAGCATAGGCAAAAATATTCGCGGCAACGAGCGCGAAGTGGCGGTGTTAAAAATGCGCGTGCGTGATCGCAATCAATCCAGCCCGCTGGCCGTCGATGCTGCGCCCGCGCACACCTCTTTGACCACCGTGCACAACACGGAAATTCGCGGCGCCGCGCTCACGCTGGTCAATGGGCATGTGGGCCGCACCACGGCAGTGAATGAACAACATGACGCCGGCAGCTTGCCGCAAAATTTTGAGCTGGCGCAGAATTATCCCAATCCCTTCAATCCTGAAACGCAGATTGCTTATGCCGTGCCCGCGCACGCGGGCAGCCGTGTGCAAGTGACTTTGCAGGTCTACAACACGCAGGGCCAATTGGTGCGCACGCTGGTGGATGCGGAACAAGCGCCGGGGCGTTATCAAGCCCGGTGGGACGGCAAAGATGCTGCAGGCTTGAAAGCGACCTCGGGAATTTATTTCTACCTCTTGCATGCCGGAAATTTTCAGGCAGCGCAGAAGATGTTGATGTTGAAATAGTATCAAACGGCCGGAGAATTTTGTAAGCGGATTAAACGGATCAAGCGGATACTGAACAGGTTTATCGGTTTGATCCGTCAAATCCGTTTACAGAAAAATTTTTGCTTTGAATTACAGTATCATAACTTGCGCCTCAGATTTGAATTTGCTACTATTGGCCGAGTTATTCCGAACAAACGCTGAACCATTCCGTTCTTCCCAAACTTTTCCTGGAATTTGCCATGAGTAGCCGCTTCCCGCCGATTCCCTCACATTGTCCCGCAGCGATTTTTGCTTTTTCTTTTTTTCTGATCCTGGCCGGATTTACTTTCACCGCTGCGCAAAATTTGCCGCCGGCCGGCGCAAAGAAAAATCTTCTTGCAAAGCGCTTTTCCGGCAAGAGCGCGGAATCATTCGTTGACATTGGCGCGGCCTTGCCGCCGCTTTATTACAGCGCCGCAGCCTGGGGTGATTTTGATCATGACAACGATTTGGATTTGCTGCTGTGCGGCTTGACTGCGGACAGCCGCCGCGCGACTTACATTTTCCGCAACGACGCCGGCAATTTTATCGATTCCGGCAACACTCTCGCCGGCGTGGTGGGCGCAGCCGCTTGGGGCGATTATGACAATGATGGCGATCTCGACGCCGCCATTACCGGCGACGACGACGGCATTGATTTTATCGGCGCGACTAAACTTTATCGCAATGATAATGGAAATTTTATCGAGACCCTCGCGCTGCTGCCGGGCGGTTTGGAAAGCGCGCTCGCCTGGGGCGATTTTGATAACGACAACGATCTCGATTTACTCGTGACCGGCTTGATCGGCGCCGGCTCGTTCTCGAAAATCTATCGCAATGACCGCGGCTTGTTTGCCGATCACCTTGCCGCGTTGGAGGGGCTGAACGCCGGCGCCGCAGCCTGGAGTGATTATGATAATGACGGCGATTTGGATTTGCTTTTGACCGGCTACGACGGCGCCAATCGCCGCGCCGTGATTTATCGCAACGATGACGGCAGCTTCAGTGATATTGCGGCGTCTTTGCCGGGCGTGGCCGCCAGCGCCGCGGCCTGGGGTGATTATGATCATGATGGCGATTGGGACCTTCTGCTTTCCGGGTTTTCAGACAACGGTGAAATCACCGAAATATACCGCAACGAGCAAGGAAATTTTGCGGCGGCTGAAGCCGGGCTCCTCGGTGCCAATCGCGGCGCCGTGGCCTGGGGCGATTACGATCATGACGACGATTTGGATATTTTGCTCACCGGAGTGATCGAAGCAGACACGACGCACGTGGGCAAAGTTTATCAAAACGAAGGCGGAAGTTTCGTGGAGGTGAATGCCTCTCTTCCCGGCGCACGCGAAAGCTCGGCGGCGTGGGGCGATTATGACAACGACGGTGATTTGGATATTGTACTTTCCGGCGCAAATGCCGCCGGCATTTTTACCAAAATTTTTCAAAACACGCTGGCCACCGCCGCGCTGCCGGCGCTGGCCGCGCCTTCGAATCTCAGCGCGCTGCCGGTGCAAAACGGCGTGGTGCTCGGCTGGGAGGCGCTCACCAACGGCACGAATCCGCTCAAAGGCATTACCTATAATTTACGGGTGGGAAACACCCCCGGCGGCAGCGAGATCGTCAGCGCGATGGCCGACCCCGGCTCCGGGCGGCGCCTGCTGCAGTTGTTAGGCAATGCGAGCCACGGCAAATCCCGGGCGATTGGAAATTTGCCGGAAGGAGAATATTTTTGGAGTGTGCAGGCGATCGCCCCAAATTTTGCCGGCGCGCCCTTCGCGCCTGAAGGCAAATTTACCATTGCAAAATCTTCGCTCACGCTCGATCCCTTCGACGTCGATTTCGGCGAAATCGACATTGGCGAGCAGGGGGAAATTACGGTTGCAATTGCCAACGCCGGCAGTACCGTGGTCAATGTTTATGCGCTGGCGATGACCGGCGAGGATTCTTTGGAATTTTCTTTCAGCGGTGATTCCAGTTTCACCCTGAGCGTGGGCGAACAGCGCGAGGTTTCGTTGAGTTTTCAGCCGCGATCACTCGCAGGCAAAAACGCCACGTTCATCGTATATCACGACGGTGCCGAAGGCTTTAGCTTCGCGGTTTTATCCGGCGCCGGCGTCGATATTTCATTGCCGGTCATTTCCGCTTTGAACGCGGCCAGCACGGTCAATTTAAATTCACCGATTACCGTGTCAGCAACCGTGACGGACAATTTCGCGATGCAGCAAGTGCGTTTGCAGTATCGCCAGGGCGGCCAAACTTCGTTTCTCGCTGCGCTGATGACGAACCCCGGCCCGCTGCCGGATTATGTCGCCACCATCCCGGCTTCGATCGCGAGCAATCGCGGCGTGGAATTTTATATCGAAGCCCTGGATGCGGCGGGAAACCCGAACTACAGCGAGCTGCGCGGCGTGCGCGTGCGCCTGCCGGACCGGCACCTCAGCCGCTCGCATGCCGGCGGCCCGGCGCAAACTTCCTACCGGCTGATTTCATTTCCGCTGGACAGCAATGATCCGCTTGCCACTTCTTTGTTGTTGGACGATCTTGGCGCAGCGGATACTTTGCAATGGCGTTTGTGGGATATCGATCCTGGCCGCGCCCTTTCCGATTTTCCCTATCGCGAATTTCCCACGGTGGATAATTTTGCGCCCGGCAAGGCCAAATTTTTGATCACGCAAACGGCGAAGACACTAACCAGCGGCGCCGGCCTGACCGTCAGCACGATTGCGCCTTTCGAAATTTTCCTAAAACCCGGTTGGAACATGATCGCCAGCCCGTTTCATTTCGATATTCCCCTGACCAACGTGCGGCCTGAAAGCTTGCGCAGCCAGCTTTACGCCTTCCATGGCGCGTGGCAACCGGCGCCGGATCTGTTGAAGCCGTGGGAAGGGTATTTGATCAAAGTGACCAAAGAAGCCCGATTGACCATCGAACCTTCGGAGGGCACGGGTGCGCCTAACGGCGCGTTCGCGCGCGCAGGCGCGGCTCCGGGCTGGCAGATCAATATCGTCGCGGCCTGCGAGGCTGCAAAAGATTGGGACAATTATGTGGGCCTGGCTGCGGAGGCCGAAAAGGAATGGGACCGGCTCGAGCGCTTCGAGCCGCCGCCGATCGGCGAGTTCGTGCGCGTCGCTTTTCCGCGGCGCGAGTGGAAAATCAATCCGGAAGTTTATACCACGGACTTTCGCCCCGCAGAAGAGGGCGGTTGGATTTGGAATTTCGTGGTGCAAACGAATATTCCGGCCCAGCCGGTGAAATTGCAATTCGAAAACCTGGCCGGCGTGCCAGAGGAATTTGAAATCCGCTTGCTCGACGTTGCGCTCAATATTGCGCAAGAGCTGCGGCGCGCGCCGCACTATAGCTTTCGTTCCGGTCGCGCCGGGGGCGCAAAAGTTTTTAGCCTGCTGGCGGGCAAAACGGATTTTATGACGGCGCACACGACGGCAGGCCAGCTCGTGCCAACGGATTATGATCTGTCGCAAAATTTTCCCAATCCTTTCAACCCTTCGACTTCGATCAAATTCGGCCTGCCGGCAAGAAGCGCGGTCTCATTGAAAATCTACGATGTTTTGGGAAAAGAAATTGCGACTTTGTTGGAAGGCGCGCCGCAAGAGGCGGGCTATCATGTGGCAATTTGGCAAGGAAAAGATGACACCGGCCATGCCGCGCCGAGCGGGCTTTATTTTTATCACTTGCAGGCCGGCGGGACGGTGTTGACGAAAAAAATGATTTTGATCAGATAATGTTTGAAGCGAGGAAAATATGCGTTGTTTAGCTTTCTTGCTGACGATGCTGGGGCTGTGTTTGCCGGGCGCACAAAACCTCTTCGCCGGGCAGGCGGCGTTCCCCACAAAAAAACTCGCGGTGCTGAAAATCAGCTATGTCGATTTTTCTCCGCAAGAAAAGGATTTGGTCAACGCGGCTTTTTATAAAAACCTCGGGCAGAATCAAAATCTCGAGATTCTAACGGAAAGCGAAGCGTATGCGCAATTGCTTTTGGCCGGCCTCGACCCCGAGGAATTGAACGAGAACGGTTACTTGCAGGCCGGCCGGGCTTTGCAAGCGGATTATGTGTTGGTGGGAAAAATGGAAAAGGTCGGCGATTTTGTGGAGGTGACGTTTCGCCTCTTCACGATGCCGCGCGGCGCACAGAAAGAATATCCCGGCGGCAAAACCATGGACATGTTCATCAAACAGGAAATACCGCAAATTGTCGCTTTGATTCATTGCGATCTCGCCCCGGCAACTGCACCGGTTCGCACCCAGAATACTTCGCCCACGGATTCTGCGCGCACCAAACCCGCGGCCACTAACCCCCGGAAAAAGCCGGCAATGGAATCTTTGGATAAAAAGAAAAAACTGCCGTGGCTGGCCATTGGCGGCGCGGCTGTGGGCAGCGGCATTGTCGCGGCGTTGTTGTTGAGCTCCGGCGGCGAGGCCGGTAATCCTCCCCCTACCAACGGCTTGCCCCGGCCGCCGAAAGTGCCGTGAGTGAGGATTTTATGTTGATCTGTATGGGTTAAAATGTCATTCTGTAAGAATGACAGGCCCCGCGTGTTGTCATTCAGAGGAAACTTGTGAAGGGCTTGGCAAAACCTTAATTTCAAAGTGTCATCTTGGTGCTCAAAAAGATTCTTTCAGACTGACATAAAAAAAGGTGTCTCTTCACACAAACAAAAAACGCTGTAAGTAAGCGGATTAAGCGGATTGAGCAGATAATGCAACAGAGCAGCTCTTTTAAAATCCGCTTGATCCGCTCAATCCGTTTACTAAAAATCAAGGCCGGATAGTTACAAAAATTCTTACAGAGAATGACAAGTTTGAGGGGCGTACCCGCACAAAACAACATAGACCCAGAAATGGACGAACCCCTTCTTCTCCAAAACTTCCAACGCCTGCTGGCAAAAGATTCTGCCGGCGCCGAACCGCTTATTTCTGCCGTCGAGGTGCAAGCCCTGTTCGCGATCACGCAGAAATACCAAACCCTTCATGAAATCGGCAAGCTCGTGGCTTCCGAAATGGAAATCGAAGCGCTGCTGCCTCTGGCGATGGATAAAGTGATCGAAGTCACGCGCGCGCAACGGGGATTCATTGCGCTGCTCTCGCCGCAAGGCAAAGTGGAATTTAAAGTCGCGCGCCATCTGGAAAAGAGCGACATCGACAAGCCGCAGTTTCAAGTGAGCCGCAGCCTCATTCAAAAAGTTTTGGCGGAGGGCCAGCCCATTTGTCTGCGTGATGCTCTGGCGCACGCCACGTTTGGCGGGGCGGAAAGCGTGCAACGTTTGCAATTGCTTTCGGTGTTGTGCGCGCCGATTAAAATCGCCGAGCAGGTTGCCGGCATTATTTATGTCGACAACAGCAACGTCAAGCATTTGTTCGACGAGGCGGTGACGGATTTGCTTGCCGCGTTTGCGCAACAAATTGCGATCGCGCTCAAGAATGCCTATGTATTTTCCGATCTCAAAAAATCGCACCGGCAATTGGCCGGCGAGCTGCGCGCGAAGTATCAATTCGACGCCATTGTCGGCGTCGGCGCGGCGATGACCAAGCTGTTGGATTTGGTCGCGAAAGTGGCGGATACCGAGGCCGCGCTTTTGATTCAGGGCGAAAACGGCACCGGCAAAGAATTGATCGCACGCGCTGTGCATTTCAACAGCAGCCGGCGCGAGCAGCCGTTCGTGGCGGTCAATTGCGGCGCCATTCCGGTGGATTTGATCGAGTCGGAATTGTTCGGCCATGAGAAAGGCGCATTCACCGGCGCTATCGGCCGCAAGCGCGGCAAGTTCGAGCTGGCAAACGGCGGCACGATTTTTCTGGATGAAATCGGCGAGATGGCGCCGCCGCTGCAAGTCAAGCTGTTGCGCGTGCTGCAAGACGGCGTGTTCGCACCCGTGGGCAGCGAAGCCGACAAACAGTGCGAGGTGCGCGTGCTCGCCGCCACCAATCGCGATTTGAAAAAGATGCTCGCCGGCGGCGGCTTTCGTGAAGACCTTTATTATCGCCTGAATGTGATCAATCTTTTCGTGCCTCCGCTGCGCGAGCGGCGCGAGGACATTTTATTGTTGATCGCGCATTTTTTGCGCAAATATCACAAAGGCAGCGGCGCATTGCCGCGTCTTTCCAAAGCTGCGGAGCAATTGTTATTGGATTATCATTATCCCGGCAACGTGCGGCAATTGGAAAACATGATGCACCGCGCCGCCATTTTGTGCCAGGAGGAATTGATTGCCCCGCAGCATTTGCCCGAAGAGCTGCAAGCCGAGATGTCGGCGGAATATAATGAGCAGCAAGGCCCGGCCACGTTTCAACAACGCAAGCAGCGTGCGATTGAAAAGTTCGAGCGCGACGAGTTGAGCCGCATTTTGACCGTCACCGGCGGCAAAGTGCGCGAGTCCGCCCGCCTCGCCGGCATGGACGTCAAGAATTTTTCAGAAAAGCTGCAACGCTATGGCATTGATTATCAGGGATACAAGAGGTAGGCGAGGCGAAGGGCGAAGGCGTGCTCTGCGACACGCGTCGACGAAGCCGAAAAAATTTGCTGCTTGCACAATCTAAAAAAACGAAACGGCGCGCCAGCGTGCGCACCACGCAGAGTTAGAACCTTGACACGCCTCGTTGCGAGAGGCTTTTATGGCAGAAAGCATTTTATGTTTCTGTTGCCGTTGCTTTCCGCAATTTGCTCAAGATTGTATGAAGCTTGCGATCGTTACCAAGATGCCTTCTAAGCAGGTTCTCCGTTTCATTCATGAGCGAATGCGTCTTCATCGTGGAAAGATCTTTACGCAAGCCTTCACCGATATAAAGTTTAAGCAGTGATTGATAACCCAGGTCTTTGGATGCGGCCATTTCTTTTAGCTGCTCTAAAGTATCCAATGGGATTCGTATTGATACCATCTTGCTTGGCCGATCTTTTATTTCAAGCTTCTTCATATATTCTCCTTTCTTCATTTGTCGCTTTCCTGGCTGAAATGATGCGGGTTCGTTTTCCTCTTTCAGTATAAACTACGATGAGCAATTTTCGCTTAATGGAAAAGCCAATGAAAAACTGTCTTTCTTCAAAATTATCGAATGCGTCGCTACCTTGCCGAAAAGGGTCAAAAAATATTTCGCAAGCCTCTTCAAAAGTGACACCATGTTTTCGATGGTTGTCGTGCGCCTTTTTCTCATTCCAAACAAATTCTTCATCTTCGAATTTGTATAAAATGTCCATGAGAAAAGTTAAGAACCTGTATTGACAAAGTCAATACGAATTTATTAGAATCCTTCCAGCATGACCTGTTATCTTGAAGCTTTGTGCCTATCCCCGCTGTCGATAAAATTTCAAAAAACCGCTTGACAAAGCTTTTGCAGTTTACTGTTATAGCTTCGCTTTGGAAGGGCCTCCATGTCGGGCGCAATGCTGTGCGATCAAGCTCGACTTGCTTTGAAACGGCAAATTGAATATGGAAAAACTTCCAGGAAAGTCTCACCGTTTCATTTCTTTACTCCTCGTTTTAACTATTTACAAATCCCGATAGAAAGCGGTAGTTGTCTCTATAAAGCAAGTCTCGTCCTCATAGATCAATTGTCGTTTGAAGCCGGCATGTCTTTGCCGGAAAATATGATTATCAAAAGCGATTCGCTCGAGGGCGAGGCGGCGCGCATGAACGACGGCTTCAATCAAGAAGCCGGCTATCTCGCGATGCAAAATTTTTTGGCGCATCATCGCCGCAACGGCAGCCCGACCGCGGTGTTTGTTACTTGCGACATTCAGGCCGTGGGCGCGATCAAAGCGGTGAAAGAAGCGGGCCTGCGCATTCCGGAAGACATTGCGATCATCGGCTTCGATGATATTGAATTGTCGGAATATGCCGGCTTGACCACGGTGCGCCAGCCTTTGGCGGAAATGGGGCGGGAGGCCGTGGAGCGCATGATGGCATTGCCGCAATCCGCCTCCTTCACCAAGCTTTCGCCCAACAGCACCGGACTGAGAGTCACGACGGATGCGCGCGGAATTTCGCTGGCAGATTACGACAACGACGGCTTTCCCGATTTATTCGTCGGTGGTGCGCAAAAATATTTGCTCTATCGCAATTTGGGCAATCGCAAATTCGAGATTGTGACCGCTGCCGCAGGTGTTTCCAGCCGGCTGGACGGTTGGGGCGGCGCGGCAGGTGATCTCAATAATGACGGTTATCAAGACCTGCTCATCACCAACTGGCAAGACGAGTGTTTGCAAACTTTCATCAACAACGGCGGCGCGAACAATTCTTTGAAAGTCGGTTTGACCGGCGGAAAATGCAATCGTTAAGCCATTGGCGCGCGGGTGCGCGTGACGGCGAACGGCGTGCAGCAGATTCGCGAACTGCCCGGCGGCGCGGGCTATCTCTCGCAAGACTCGTCGATTCTGCATTTCGCTCTCGCGCAAGCATCAAGAGTTGATCTCGTTGAAATCTATTGGCCGGAGGAAACGTTGAGCGTTAAGGTAGCCGTGTACGATTTGCAAGGCCGCCGCATTGCGACGTTGTTTGAAGGTTTGAAAAAATCCGGCAGCCATCGTGTAAATTGGAACGGTCGCGATGCGGGTGGGAATTTTGTGAGCGCTGGAATTTATATCGTGCAGTTGACGAGCGAGGCGCAGCAGATGCAGCAGAAGATCACGGTGATGCGGTGATCCAAACGATGTTTTTCTGGCAGCCAAACCGGCGAACGGTTATCGCATTTTTGTGCTGGGCGAATCCTCGACGTTTGGTTATCCTTATGCGCATAACGGCAGCATGTTCAAAATGCTCGACCAGCGCCTGGCGGATTTTTTCCCCGAGCGCAAGCTCGAGATCGTTAATCTCGGCATGCCCGCGATCAGTTCTTTTGCCTTGCCGGTTTGTTGGCGGCGGACGAAAACCTGCCGGCGCCGAATATGTTAATGGAGCAAATGGTCGGCGATGAAGCGATTCCGCAAGGCAGCGAAAAGTACCAACGCGCGCGCGCTTTTTTTCGCGCCAATTTGCAGGAGCTGATCGCACGCGCGCAGAAGAAAAACGTCAAAGTTTTACTCGGTGAGTTGGTGAGCAACGTGCGCGATCAAGAGCCGTTCCTCTCGCTTTATTCGCAGCCAACCGGGCGCACCGGTTTTGAACAGGCGCTGGCGGCCGGCCGCAATCTTGAAAAAGCCGGAAAATATCACGAAGCGTTAGTGCAGTATGATGCGCTGGCCAGGATCGACCCTCAGCCCGCTACTCTTCATTTTCGCCGCGGACGTTGTTTGGAAGCGAAGGGAGATTACGCCGGCGCGCGCAGCGCTTATGAACGCGCCCGCGATCTGGACGGCTTGCGCTTTCGCGCCGGCACGGAAATGAATCAAATTTTACGGGAAGTGGCGCAGTCCACCGGAGCGCCGATCGCGGCGCCGGTCGCAGCCTTTGAACAGGAATCGCCGCAAGGTTTGATTGGAAATAATTTAATGCTCGATCATTTGCATTCCAATCTGCGCGGCTATTTCATCATGGCGCGCGAGATTGCCCGGGTGATGCAGCAACACGGTTTCATTGCCGCCGCGTGGGAGAACAGCCGGGCGCGGGCCGATTCGATTTATTGGCAGGAGTGCGGCGTCACTCCGTTGGACGAAGAGATGGCGCGCATTCGCATTGCTGCACTCGTGAACAGTTGGCCCTTCGTGCCCAAAGCGAGTGCCCGGCCTTTTGTATACACGCCGCGCAATGATTTCGAGCAGCTCGCGTACACCACCTGGCAGCGGGAGTTGACCTGGGAACAAGCCCACGTCAAGCTCGCGGAAACGTATACGCAGCAACGGCGTTTTGCCGAAGCCGCACGCGAGTATGAAGCGTTGATTAATGTCGTAGCGCGGCAACAGCCGCAAGCGATCGCTCAAAGGCAAAACGATTTGATTTTGTTTTCAATGCGAATGACCGGTTATAATACCAAAAGGTTTAAAGCAAAAAGTCAAAACGATTAAAGTCAAAATCATTGAACCGCTTTTAATCATTTTGACTTCAATTGTTTTGACTTATATCTTTTGCTCGGCCTTCGCATCTTTAATTGTTTTGCCCATAATGGTTTTGCCTTTAAAAAACCTTCGCGGTCATGATAGTTTTTTCAGGGTAATACTATAACGCAATTTACCGTTTATCGAAAATAGGGAGTCACATGGTCAAATGCTATAAAAGCATTGTCCTCTCATTCGTTTTCGTCTTGCTGGTTGCGTCATGTGCTTTTGCCGGCACGACGGGCAAAATCGCCGGCCGCGTCATTGATAAAAAAACCGGTGAAGGCTTGCCCGGCGCGAACGTCATCATTGTCGCGGCGATTCGCAACGGCCAGGAAGCGCCCCTCTCGAACCCCCAAGGCGCGGCCACGAATCTCGAAGGCCGTTACGTCATTCTCAATATCACGCCCGGCATCTACAAAGTGCGCGGCGCGTTTCTCGGCTATAACACATTGGTGCAGAGCAACGTCTCCGTTTCCATCGATCTCACCACCAGGCTGGATTTCGCGCTGATGGAAGAAGCGATTCAAGGTGAAGAGGTCGTCGTCGTGGCGGAACGGCTGCTGGTGCAGAAGGATCTGACTTCCGCGCAGGCGAGTGTGGCGAGCGAGACCATCCAAAAATTACCGGTGCAAAAACGGTGAAGATTTTCATGGCACCGTGACGCTTTATTCGGGCGATCATATCAGCAGCCACGACGATCTCTTTCTCGGCATCGAAAAGATCGACCCGTTTTCCGAAAATAATGCGCAGTTCAGCTTGAGCGGCCCGGTGCCGGGCTTCGACAATCGGTTGACGTTCTTCGCCACCGGACGGCGCGTGCGTTATGCGCGTGCCATCGGCAAAGATGCGCTTGCGACCGGCGAGATCATTCCGGTTTTCGCGAAGAATTATACCTTGGGCCGCGACGTTTGGAATTTCGATCAATCCAAGCCGCTGACCGTGGAAACGGAAGCCGGCGCAGTGATCGACGATCCGGTTCCGTGTATCGATGTCAGCGTCGAGCATAAATTTTTTGGACGTGCGCAAGCTTTCCAGCGGTATTTACTTCTATCGCCTCGAAGCCGAAAATTTTGTCGACATCAAGAAGCTGATGTTGATGAAATAGGGATCGTTGCTTTTGCGACAAACACACGGTGATTTTTTGCGCATGATGAATGGCGGCCGGCTTGTATTGCCGCCATTCTTTTTTTAATTTTGAAATTTTAGCAGATTTCTTATATTTGCGGACGGAAAAACCTTTCAAATTTTGTCGCGCGTAATCATAAATCAATCCGGCCTTACAAGCAAATGTGGAGGGTCGTGCCATGTCTCGTTTCATGGATGCAACCACGGATTTCGGCTTCAAAAAACTTTTTGGCGAGGAAGCGAACAAGGACATCACCCAAAGCTTTCTCAACGATCTTTTAGAGCTGGAAAGCCCGTTGCTCGATCTGGAGTTTCCCAACCCGGCGCAGTTTCCCGAAGCCTTCGAGCGGCGCAGCGGCGTTTATGATCTCTTGTGCCGCGATGCCGGCGGCAACTACTTTCTCGTCGAAATGCAAAAGAGCCGGCTGCCGTTCATCAAAGATCGCATGCTTTATTATTCCACCTTTCCCCTCGCCGCGCAAGCGCGCAAGGGCCGGCCTTTTACTCCTGCGCCAGCCTCTTTTGCCGGCCACCGGATTCGCGAAGGCGC